>Ga0209372_1000124_pt1 | contig 57912 bp, 45 predicted proteins | sample AgamicAtPe_FD_187170 | JGI IMG/M metagenome (GOLD analysis project Ga0209372, IMG submission 187170) | Agave microbial communities from Guanajuato, Mexico - At.P.e (SPAdes) (version 2) | ecosystem: Host-associated > Plants > Phyllosphere > Phylloplane/Leaf | place: Guanajuato, Mexico | collected... | reverse complement strand
CAAGCAAGTCGAGCCTAGTACAGTTTTGTCTGGGTTTTGCGGCGACCATGAAGGTCAGGGTTCTCTACGACTTCGCCGCCCAACCTGGATCCTCGGAACTCAATATCCGCAGGGATGAGATTCTAACTCTTCAGAGTAAGAACAAAACAGATATAATGGCCGCAAGCCAATCTTGGTCTCAATCAAATGGCAGTTTAGGCTGGTCGAGTGCAAATTATTTCTTTGGTTGATTTGACCTGTCCCCCCGACAGTTTGGACAGTACCATTTGCCTTTGGGCTTTGATGTGAGAGAAACGCATTGGAAGTGGAACCATTCAATTTCGCACGCGTCATTGTCGCAGCAAATCATATCTCCATAGCTCACCTGATGGCAAATACAATAAGTGGGCTCGGGCGACTCGCGCTGGCTCACCTTAGGTTGGGAAGCGGATTGGTTTTTAGCGATAGCGCTTTTGGCGCCCTTTGTGGTGGCACTATCTGCTCCATCGGAGGTGACGAGGTTGATGAGTTTGAAATCGTGATCCAGCTCACGAGACTTATTGTCTAATTGATCAAGTGCGTCTTGAATGATGGACAGCTTGTAGTCGCTAATTTCTTGCATCTTAATCAAGCAATTCTGAGTGGATAATAGTAGTTTTAATTGGCTCAGGTCGTCTGTGTCTCCATTACTCTTCCGACTGAATCTAGTCAAGTTGCTCTCTAGTTTATTGAGGGATGATTCGTAGTCGAGCTGAAGTTCATGCACTCTGGTTATCCTTCTTGACAGGTCGTTAGGTATGTTCTCCACCAGGTCGATGAAGTTTTCAATATACCTCGCTACAAACTTCGGGGTGTCGTTTGTCGAAGATCCCATTGTCTAGTCGATGAGTTAAAGCATTAAAGAAGTCTACATTCGAAGCTTCTCAAGAACATTATGTACTCACGACTAAAAAAAAATGATTCAGCTAGAAACAACAATAGAAATCACATGCTTGTCGTCTCTGTAGCCATCTGTTTGTAAAATTACGCAATTGATGTGTGCTCGTGTTGCGACTCGCAACTTGCGAGCGATTTTCGAACCAGTTTATGTCGAAACTTCGATATAGTCAACATCTAACTCAACTCCAATCCAGATATCGTTCTAATACACTAATCGGAACCATTATCTATCGCAGAAACGCTGCTTCGTCATCAAAACGCCGAAGACGTCGTTACAACCCTCTAAAAATTTTTACCAATGTCTAAAGCAGAGGCCATCCAAGGCGAGCCCGAGTGTACAAATGCGAACATTGCCGAATCAAACGACAGCTATTCCGATTCAGGGATCAATGCTGATCCAGAATTGCGAGAATCTAACCGCTACTGGCCACCACCAACCTCAGAATCTATCAAGCTAGTCGCTTCTTTCTCTCAGAAAACCACCTCTGCATTGGCATTCAACCATGCAGGCTCGAGATTTGCTGCCGGCGGTCATGATCACGAGGTTCGTATTTGGGATTTTGAGGCCATGGAAACTGGACGACTAGATTCAATATGTAACAATCAACCTTGTGGCCAGACTATTATAAAAAGTCTCGACTATTCAAACGATGACGAGCTCATTCTCGTCATATCAGGTGGCTGCCAAGCAACTATCATGGCCAAAGATGGTATCGTTGCCAAGCATTATCAGTGCCCTAAGGGTGACCAGTACTTGAGTGACATGTCTCACACAAAAGGTCATACTCAGATGCTTAATGATGGCTGTTGGAATCCCAAGGACAAGAGGCATTTCATAACATGCAGTAATGACTGCACCGTGAGGCTATGGGACCTCAACGCCACAGTTCAGCAATCAGCTGTGATAAAAACTAGATCTCAAATAACAGGATTAAAAGCGATAGCAAACGTATGCAGATATACCCGTGACGCTCTGTCAATAGTCGCCGGCTGCAACGACGGCTCGGTGATGATGTGGGATACCAGGAGGAAGTTTATCAGCACATCGGCATGTATCAAGAACGCGCACTTGAAAGGAAGCGAGATCACTAGTGTAGATTTTTCACACAGTCTCGGCAGGATCTGCTCGAGGGGAGAAGATGAGAGTTGCAAAGTTTGGGACAGCAGGCAGCTGAAGACACCTTTGGCTTCCAGGACAGGCCTGACGACCCTCTATCCAACAACCGACTGCGCGTTTTCGCCAGACGACTCTATAATTATCACTGGAACCTCGAAAATAAAGCAGGAACCTGGCCAGTTACTTTTGCTGGATTCCAATGATTTATCAATCAAGCAATCGATTGAGACTGACGCGAGTGTCATCAGAACTAGATGGCATCCTAGAATCAACCACATTGGCTACAGTTGCTCAGACGGCAGTGTGAATATCGCTTACGATAGACTCAAATCCATGGGCGGATTCCTGGCATCGGAGATGAGAGCTGGCAAAGGAAACAAGCGGAAGAGATACGTAGGCAAATCAGAGACTGCTCTCGTTTTGTCATCAAAGAAAATCGTAACCCCACACGCCCTGCCTTTGTTCAGAGACGATCCGGCGAGTTCATCCTTTGCCAAGCTGCGTCAAGACCCCAAGAGATCGTATAAGCCAGAGATGCCAGTCATAGGCGCGAGTCAAGGCGGACGTGTTAAGCCCTCCGGTTCAACTCTCAGCTCATACGTAGCCCGTAACATAGCCAAGCCTATCGATGATGGTGGAATGGACATAAGGGAGAGAATATTAAGACACGCAGATGAAGCGGCCAAGAAGCCGATGTGGGTCAAACCAGACGAAAAAGATTAAATTTGAAAGATATTTAGTGGTACTAAATTAGTACTGAGTGCTCTTGGTTTCGAAATAAATAATTAAGTGATGTTACATCCATTCTCTTCGGGTTGTTGCTGTAGACAAGCTTCGCTCTGCCGAACTCGGGAATACAGAGGGGCAACGGAGGCTTGGGGGTGGCAATTCTTTTGTTGAACGCTTCCCGCGTTGAAGCGTCGAAAATCGAGAGTACCATACATTCCCATTCCTATATAGTAAATCAACGGACGGGATTTTATTATTATTAAGAATGTATCATCAATAATAACTATAAGTAATTCGATTTGACCTTATCAGGTCGTGTTTTCATCGATAGCCGTGTTTTGCATCAAATGATAGACGATTTGACGGGGAAAAGTTCCATTGAACATGTCGTTAAATAACGTAACAACCGCGACCGGCCTCATGCCGCAATTCGCAACCAATCCTGCCACTGGTCAGATATTCATGATTGCACCAAACCAGCATCAACTGGGCGTGCAGTATTTCCTGCCGAGACCGTTCCTTGAGGCACCCCATACGCTGCCCCCTCCCCAACCTATACAACATCGGATCATCCCGCACCAGCAGCATCCGCAAATTCAGCTCCCAGCAACTCAGCCGAAACAAATCCAGGCCCAGCCTCCACCTCAGTCTAAAGATCAAACAAACGCCAAAGTTAGAGGCATCAAGGAAAAATGCATAACTCACTACATCGACGGACAACTGATCATTGAGACCTCTAAACCTCTCACGGAAAAGAAATTGAAGAGCTCCAAGAAGAAGAAAACGCACCAACAGTCGCAAGCACAGGCCCAGCCCTCGATGCAGCTGCAAACTCCAATGCAACCTCAACAATCAATCCAGCGTCACTCCCAAGGCCAGACTCAGCAAGCCCCTAGTAGACAACAGACTCCACCAATGTCGCAGCCACAACAGCTACAAATCCACCACCAACCTCAGGTACAACCTTCATCACAACCAATTTCGCAGACTCTCTCGCAATCTATCGTTAAACAGCAACCCAAGAATCAGCAGCTACCGCAGCAACAGTCGCCCCAGCCTCAATCGAATAAGAAAACCCACCAGAAACAAACGCAGGATCACCACCAGAGTAGTAACGAAGTACAAAGCTTAAGGGCAGAGATGCCCCATTGGTCGGTTGCCGAGGTGGTTGAGTTTATTGAAAGACACGAGGATATTAGACAATACTCATCAAAATTCGCCGAGGACGAAGTTGACGGTAAAGCTTTGCTATTGATGATCGATAGAAATCTAAATTTTCAGATTTTGACGTCCATGTTCAAACATGGTCCTGCAATGAAAATAGAGGCCACTCTTTCTAAATATAAAATAAACGACTGAACTAACGCATCCAGCCGTTTTTAATCTCTATCAGGGTGGCTCTGCACTCCTGGAATGTCGGCCTATCATTTGGATTGAGCTGCCAACACTCATTCATTAATTTGTAAATCTCGTCGCTGCACCCCTTTGGTTTCTCAAGTCGGGCACCACCGGTAAGATGTTCCTTCATGAAGAATGGTTCGATGTTGCCATAAGGCTTCTCCTGACAGTAACTCATCACCTCCCACAATACCACTCCGAATGACCACACGTCCGACATCGTAGTGAACTTCTGCTCGATCAAGCACTCAGGGGCCATCCATTTCAATGGCATTGCTGAGTCGTTCAGTTTTTTATAGTAACTATCCTTATAAATATCACGTGCTAGACCAAAATCGGCGAGCTTGACTACTCTATCTTCTTTCTTTCGGCTTGAAACAAGACAATTTCTTGCGGCTAAATCTCTGTGTATGTAATTCAACTCTTCTAAGTAACAGCATCCACTTGCTATATCTAGGCAAATGGAAATCAAGTCATCGTCAGTCAAATTTCCGTCAGTGGCTGACCTTGGCATGTTCTCTTGCATGTATCTGATTAAATCACCGCCCAGCATGAGTTCCATGACAATTAATGTTGATCCACGATCTAAACAGATACCAATGAGGTGGACAATGTTTGGATGATCAAAGTTTGCAAGTAGTTTTGCCTCCTGGAGGAAATCTCTTTTCTCTTCTGCGCTCGCATTATCCCTTAGCTTCTTTATGGCGACTTTGAACTTTCTTGAGACCTTTGATATTGATCTACTATAATCACAAACCTCAGGTGGTGCTCCCCGTTGGCGGTCACCATTATAGTTTTCCGGCCACGACGAACATGTAGGCTCATCAGTGCAATCGCTAACAGCGCTGTCATAGTGGCTTCTAGGTACAAGATAATCTCCATTTGGTGAGCCTCTATCAGCGGAGGTGACGAACTCGGATGAGGTTGATGATGACCCATGTCCACTGCTAGTAAATGACTTTGCTGGAGCTTTGCGAGCTTGTGTGGCATCTATGATGGAGACAAACGATGAATTGTCAATCAGCATAGTGGCGCGGTCAACAGCAACTTGTGACTTGCCTGCTGGCAACAGCCTTCCGCCCTCGTCATAGGTAACAGTTCCCTGCAACACTGTTCCAAAATGTCCCTCACCTAGAGGTGCACGCCGCTCGATTTCAAGCTGATCAATTGAGATTCTATTTATCGACGATAATTTCTCATCTTTCAGAACTTCGACAGGGATGTAGAGCTTGTTCGACATATCATGCAAATTTGGAGGCCATTCGCTCAAGTTTGCTAGTCTATTTGGGCCGCAATCTGAAGAAGCCAGGCAATCGGAAACGGCTCGATAATGATCGTCTATTGCGTTGCTTGCGTTATAATTGTTCGATTCGACATCACCGGACTCCAGGCCCTCGATTTCCCTGAAGTCACGACTGAGCGTTGGAGCACCATTGCTATAAATTGGGGGGCTCGTCATCCATGTTGGCATTGCGCTGGCGCACGTAAGACCGGTGCTTCTTACAGAAGTATCGCAATCCGTCTGGGATCCAGATAGTGAGAGACCCAACGATGCAGCTCCAACTTGACCATCATCTCGCGACACGTGATCGACGTTTCGAAATATAAACGTATAGACCAAGTACACACAGATAAACAACAGACAGCCGATACCGGGTAGGAAGTAAGGAGCGATGCCATATAGATTTGGTGGGTCTGATTCTCCTTCAGCTTGGTGGCGCCCCCTCAACCTGGAGGCCAAGCTGGCCTCATCAGAATGATCTCGGCCGCCTGACCTAACCCATCTATTCGGATAGAAATAAGCAGCGCTCATGTGGATCAGTTTTCTCAAGTTGTACCTTGATTTCGAGTGCCGAGGTTGATTGGAGTCGAGATCGAAATGGGCCAGTTTGAGGTACCTTTTCCCATCAATACTATGCTGAGCTGAGTAGATGGCAGACTCTCGTTCACTTTCTACTCTATATTCCTCGAGCAAATCTTTGCCCCCATTGACTAGCCAATAAAGGAGACCCTCGCCGCTATCTAGCGTCATGTCGAGCATATTTATCGGACGAGAGGGTTGACTTCTCTCTCCACCATCCCTGAAAGGACCAACGTCCGTACCATCCAAGTTGTACGCCAGCACCTGACCAACTGCCGAAGACGTATTCCGTCTGGAGCAGTTTTCATCAGAGGGGTCAGCTTCGTTTCCGCTTGTACTGTTCATGTGAGTGATGAGAGTTGATTCGTCGTTGGTTGCGAATACCTCTGCATCTTGCGACAGATTAGTAGTGCTATCCTCGAGAGGCGCGTCGCTCGTGATCAGTGAGTAGGCTAAAGGCACGTAGATTCTTGAATGCTTATGGTCGATGTTGAAAACTCTTGCGTATCGTGGTAGATTGGTGATAATGGGATGGGCATAGTGGTGTGAAATAATGGCCATCGGCTCGTTCGATTGAACAACTGCCGAACCACGAGCAGTTCGGCTTAGTTTTAGAGTGTTTGCAACCAGGCGCTCGGCTGCAGTTGGCACCGCAAGAACCTTCAGATCCAGCTTATAAATGGTGTTGTGAAATTTACCTAGCTGAAGCCAAAAGAGAAAGTCGTTGACGGGATCCACTTTGATGTCGATGGGCCGATTGTTGACATTAAAGTCATCTATGAGTAGCAACTCGTTGTTACCTTCCAAATCCATCACCACCAAACGACACCGGTCGAGTAAAAATAGTAGATTATTTAACCAGTCGACTGCAATCTCAGCACCAGGCTGCCGGTGAGAATCGCGAATGGACGCCCGCTGACCACATGTAGATTGTTCGCCAATAGTTCGAGCGTCCGAATGTTCGGGCGGAACTTGTTGCTGGTCGGCGCCCTCCATCTGTTCGCTGAGAGCCTCCCTCTCATAGGCCCACCGGTTGCCATCATCGTGATCATCCGACTCCTTGTTTGGAAACGCCCCAGAGTTGTGCTCTCGGCTCACTCTTGGACTGGGGGAGCGATTGTGCTTAGTTCGTGCCCAGATGATGGCCGACTTATGCGCTCGCTGCCCTCCCGACTTCCGTCCAATTTCCGCCACAACCCAAAGTTCGGATTGATGGTTATTATTCAAACGACGGGCGAATCATCATTAGCGGAGCATATTTAGTATCAAGAGGGCAAATTTTGTGTGGCCTCGAGAAGTCGAGCCGAGAGGGAGTGAATGGCACAGTAAGCATACTCACTTGATTGTCAGCCAACAATGATGGTGACGAGAGAGACTCAGAAGCGCCGTTTCGCTGCAACGTATGTGAGTCTCCGGATGCAGATGGGTGTGTACCAGATTGCTCTTGTGTGACTAGAGCAGAGTTGTGGTTGGCATTAGCATCATCGCCGACACTGGATGGTGCAGGGCCGCCAGTGTCAGAGGCGTCTCCAGTAGGGCTAGACGACACAAAATTCGCACTCGTTTCCGATGTAGCGGCGGTGATGGTATTTGAGTAATTGTTTTCAAGCGAGCTGCTATTTCCAGGAGCGCCGACGACGAAACCACTCAGCCTCAATCTATGTATCCGGCCCAACGAGTCGACCACGAACGCGTAACCCAGCGACATATGAACATCAAAGTCGCTAAAATGGACACCGTTCTTTGGCCCGCCGGCAACCGAGGAAGCAGTTTGAGCTGCTCTCAGATTTGGTCGTTCATTACCGCCAAAGCGAGCAGATGTCACGTTCGCCGGTTTGCTGGATTGGGATTCTCGCGAGGCGTTGCTGTCGATCTGCTCACCGCTCCCTCCCAGCTCCTTGCCCCTCCTCAAACGCTTTGCTCCTCCCTCCCCTTGCCCGCTGGCATCAGCGCCATCTTCGCTCCTTACCCCCACTTCCTGTTCGCGGCTCTGACCCGAGGCCGGCACAGAGCTGGGCCTCTGGTCCGGAATCGGTCGCCATTCAGACTTTCCCAGGCTCGCGGAAGACACTGCTGGCATCTGCTCGTGTTTGCGAGCATCTGCCTCCTTCGCCACCGAGTCATCGTCCTCCTCCTCCCAAGGGTCTGCCTCTCCAGCGGGAAGCCGATAGATCGCGCTAACGTTCCCGTTCTCGATGAGCGGCAGTTGGGCCACTGAGACCTCATCCTCGGATAGAAGCACTAAAAACGGGATGTTGTAGCCTGATGCCCCGTGCTTCTTGCTTGCAGCTCCACTCAGCTCGTCTGGTTCACATTTGATACTTGAGAGAAGGTTTGCTGCTGCCAGAATACCGACCAGCAGAATTTCCATTCGTCCTCTTGGATTCATTCTGATTTCATTCGATCTCGTCTCTCTCACACTCGAATCTTCCTTCTGAATTAACTTGATGCTCCACTCGATCGCACCTCAATCTGGCTTCCAGTTGAGCTTTCCATATTCGTTTTCGATGTTTTGGTTGGATCACAATGAAGACTCGACGAATCGTCCACGGTGCAAAAGACTACTGACATTGGCCCCGAGTCATGGACGCTGAAGTCCCCTCCAGTCCGCCGAATTTCCTCCTGGTTCGCTACGAAGCATGCGCAGACGGATTGTTGTTAGCAACAAGCAGGGAGGAGACCTCGTGGTTGTGTTTGGTTGGGGGAGCTGGCGCCATCTAGCTCGTTTGTCCTGAACTCAACAGTTTGAAAAGTCGTACAATATCATACCTCGCATGCAAGCAGGACTTTGGCATCGTTTTACTTACGCTTATGAATGAAACTCGTCGCGTAAGATCAACCACGAGGTATTATATCTGTTCTTCGCTTCTCGGATTGAGTTGGCGTTTTCAGTTTTGCCGACGAGGATCTGCATGAGGCAGGAATAACCAAGCTTACTAGCTTGTTTGCTGCTCACCCAAATCTATTCCACTGACCACTTTATAAGCTCAGCAGATAGCACCTCAAAAATGGATGATAAGAGCCCCATCGAGGCGGCTCTGAGCACTGATCTCAGAGGTGAGCCTTACAATTTCTCACTTTGGGACGTTCACACTGGTACACAATTGGTTACTTTCAAGGGGATTAAGAGCAGTTCCATTCCCGGATGCCTTCAGCTCATAAATCAAAATCATTTTGTGACAGCTAACGACAACATCATACAAATCTGGTCCATATTCAACAGAAAATGTCTGGACCAGAAGCTGTTTCTGCCAGGTCGACCCTCCGCTTTGAGTGTAAGTCCTTGCGGAAACTATCTGAGTGTTGGGATCGGCGAGATGCTGTATATTTGGCAAGTTCAATCGGGCAATCTTTTGGCACACACTAAGAGACATTATCAAGCAATAACTATCTTGAAGCATAGCCGAGATGGAGCCTTCTTGTTTTCAGCTGGTGAAGATGGTATGGCTTTGGTGTGGCCATTTGCTGATCTCATATCAGGCACTCACAATACTGGAGCACTTAACTTGAGCCATTCTAGGCATGATGTTGGAGTTAATGAGCCAAGATTCACTTGGCAGCATCACAGCGCCCAGATTACTGATTTACACGTCACTAATGGTGGTCGCTGTATGACTGTTTCAATCGATAGTTGTGTCAACATTTACTCTTACTACGAAGGAAAACGGCTACATTGTCTCAAGATGCCATCACCAATCTGGTCGGTCGTAGTGAACAAAAATGAGACGACTATGTTTTTGGGGACACAAGATGGTGATATCTTCAAAGTTCCACTCTCGTCTCTCACCTTGTCATTGACTTTGAACCGCCAATCGAGTCGGGGTCCAACAGAGTCCAAACTCGTGGGCCACAAGGGAAAAGTTAATCACCTGATATTATCGCACGACGGGACCAAGCTGATATCTGGCTCTGTTGACTGCTCTTGCAAGATATGGGATGTCTACACCGAAAAGTTACTTCGAGAGATCAAGCACCAAGCGCCCATAGCGAATCTCACCTCGCTTCTCGTTCCAGAGGCATTATCCCTGGCGAGTATGTCCAATAGCCAGTCGAAACCATCGTTAGCCTGGAAAGCCTTACGAAGAAACCTGTACAAGATTCCCCATGATTCCACCCTGAACGATGAGGACCTATTCGAGGACAGCTGCACCACTATAGTGTACATCAAGAACACTGCCGACAGATTGATGCAGAAAGACAATTCTCACGAAAGCCCCACAGGAGAGTTTAATGCTATTCCCCCATCGAAGGGGAAAACAAATGGCACGATTACGAGGCCGAACCAAAGCCGCGAGACTCTACAAAACTTGAAACGGAAAATCAAGGATCTCTACCTATTATCTGCGGAGAAGATTTTCAAAGATGCTGCTGATAGTTCCTTGCGAAAATTTAAACCAGACATTCAACTTTGATCCGAGTTTTGTGAATCTTGGTTACTTCTCGCGCGTAGGACCAAAACGTTGCGATTGTTGATAGTCAGAGTTCCTCGTCTGATTACATCCTTCGATACGCGTTCATTGTCGAGCTCCACAATGCCTACACATTTCGACAAGCCAGTTTGTTTGTCGTACAATATCCTTGAAAAGATCACTCTCGTGTTGAGAGTGCGGCTAATATATCGCGTCAGCTCTTGGCGAGTGAAAGTCCATGGCAAGTTGATCAGCCTGAGAGCGACCATAGTTGCAGCTTTGACTAATAAAGCAAATGTGACACAATAAGTTTGATTACGCTAGCCAGTTATGTGCTGGACTGGGCTTTCTCTTTTTGGAGTTCGCTCTGTTTTCTGGCAACCAGTTTTGGTTAGCGGTAGTGTTAGCGAATAATTTCTTGTTTCTGCTTGCGAATCGAGCGCGAGCGTGGAGCACGCACGCTGAATTCGTAGAAACACACTAAGGCTCACGGCCGACAAGTACAGAGTTTGGCTAGACATAAACTTCTGTGGGCGTTTATGGGTGATGCCTAGCTAATGCAGTTTCTACGCTCGGACAGGAGCGCAGATTTGAGACCTACTGCGAGTTCGAAGAGATTGTATTTAGGGCATAGACTGTGTGACACGGCATCAGCGCCAAGTGTGGAAGCAGATGGATATCCGCTGATGTCGTTGATCTCGCAGTGTCGCCCTCCAGACCGTTGCCGCTCATCTATACCATCAAGCCCCAAGTTTCCGTCAGCACCTCGCGATGGGTCAGACAAGCGCAACCAGTGGACCCACCAGTATTAGAACCTGATTTTCCTATTATAAAGTAATAGCAACTCATGTGAGCACGACCAAAGGAATCAACTGTGTTGACAATGTTTCTGTCCATACTCTATCCGTACATCAAATTCGCCTTCGGAACTCTTTATCCTGCCTACAAGACTTGGAAGGCCCTCAAACGGAAAGAGGACACACCAGGGGTAAGTTAGAGCTAGAATGGACAAGCTGTCAACCCTTCTGGAGCGCAACAGTTTATCTGACTATGAACTCCTATCCATGAAAACTCCTCTCTAAAGCGACGCTGGATGAAATATTGGGTCAACTATGGGGCCTTCCAGATGTTTGAACTAGTTGCCGATGTCACATTAGCCTTTATCCTGCCGTTTTATATTCTAATCAAATTACTCTGCATTCTGTGGCTGGTTCTCGGGACTAAACTTATATTCGACTCAATAGTGAATAGGGAGCTGAAGAAACGTGAGAGGACCATCGATCGATGGCTCAACAAGATAAGCAAAGCTCGCGACGAGTTGGTGGCCCGAATCTGGTACGCAATCTCGAGGTGTTCAGTGTTGTTCTTTACCTCACTAATGTCTGGGGGGCTCTCGGTTCTGGCGGTGCCCGTGCGGCAGCCCTGTGAGTCTGCCCAGCCAGATCAGGCCGAGACAGAGTGCAACGAGAGCACTGAGCTGGAGGAGGAGGCTCAGTTGTACGGGGAGCCGGACATAAACAAGAACACGACCAGGATGGACTGGTCGGCTATAGCAATGGACAGACTGCACGCGACGGCGAGAGAGTACCGGCCGAAGCAGTCGATGGTGGTGGCCGTGAGGAAGTCTGGCCGGCGCGAGGGCCTGAGGTCGGGGAAGCTGGAGTAGAGGGAGAAGTGGATGAATTTTATTGTTTGCCGCGGTTCAGGTAATAAAATAGAGCTGTCACTCGATCCTACTGGTTGCGCTTGCCGCCCGAAGATCGTCGGTCGGCGGAGGGCGCGTTCGCGAAGGAGGGCGGACGGCGGCCGAGCTTGAGGTATACGAACTCGATTGCCTTCTGCGTGTAGCCGCGCCTGTCGAGGCCGGGATAGAGGGCGATGAGGAGGGCGAGCAGGTAAGTGAGAAATAGGTTGTTGAGCTTGTTGCCGACGTAGGCGGACAGGAGGAGCGCGGCGAGCAGCGCCGGGTAGTAGAGCTTCGGCTTCCTTGCCTTGAGCGAGCTGCAGGAGTCGCAGGCCGACCTCATGAAGGCGTAAACCTTTGCCAGGTCCGTGCAAATCTTCTCCAGCCGCTGGTTGTCCTTGTCGCTTGCCTTCGCTTGGCCGGCCGAGAGGTTCTTGGCGATGGTTGGCATGGCCATGTCGAGCAGGGCGGCCGCAATGCCCACGTAGGAGAGGGTGGTGAGCACGGACGAGTTCAGCAGGTGGACGATGAGAAACGAGAGGCTCACGAAGGCGACCACGAAAACTGGATAAATGTCCTGCTCCCAAGTGAGGATCGAATGCAGTTTGAGTACGAGCTGGCGGTTTGCCTGGAATCTGGCCACTAATTGAGATTTCAGCTGTTGGACGTTGACTGGCGACGATCCGGACGCTTGGCTGGCCGCTGAGTCTTGCTGGTCGGACATGATTCGGTTTTGTTGGGCTTAGCTTGGCGGGCTGCTGGAATCAGGAGTCGTCTGGGGCTCTCTTGCGAATAGTTGGGGCTCTCTTGTGAATAGTTGGGCCTCTCTGGCAAGATTATCTCTCCTCGGAGTGCCTGCTTGAAGGTCGGGGCCGAAATATGCGACTGGTGGGCGCAGCGAGGATGTGGAGACGCAGAGACGACTGGAGGAACGGTGCCGCTGCGGAGTTTGAGCCACAGTTGCCCTCGCTCGCTGGCAGCAGGCAGAGCTTTTGTATCCTTCCCATTGCCTCCCCCATTCCTCCCTCGCCGCTCGCCTTCTCTCTTTCTCTCTCTCTCTCGCTGGCGCTGCGTCGTCAGCCTGGCCGCCGGTGCCACTTTGGACTGCGGGCCACAGCTGTGCGGCCACCGTCGGACTGGCAGCGGCGCCGCTCGCCCTCCCTTCCTACACAAGCACCTGCAGGCTGCAGCTCGGCCGGCCAGCCAGCGAGCTCCTGGCCAGAGCGCGATTGCAAACCTGATTGCGAGCGCCTAGCCAGAGCGGCCATCCCGCAGGCCAGTCTGTCCGGCCGCCGTCCACGCAAACCGGAGCTACAGTTATCGCTCGGGTTGTTCTTCCGCTTTGCTCCGCGCACGACAGAGGGAGCGCGGGCGGCGAGGATGGGGAACAAGTGTTTCTGTGCATTCCAGGCCGGAACATTAGTGCCACGACGAGCACTAGACCCTCGATCGCGGGTGCGCTCCAAGCGGGCGCACGCTGGCGGCATGACTTCACGGCGACTCCACTGTCAACCCGCCGAGCCAAACCCTCTGCGGCCTCCTCCGCTCGGCCAACGTGTCTCCTCTGCGGCCGGCAACCAGCCATCGCGACATTCACAACGGAGGCGCCCATCCACGTTGGCCGGCGCCGCTCACTCAGAAGCCGCGAGCGAACCTGGAAGCGGGCCAGAGTTGCCTGCTCGCCAGCATGACCCTGCCTCTAGCTCTCCGGCTCGGGCGCATAGTGCCGCCAGCCGAGACGCAGGGCAGCGGGAGGGGCCCATTCCAGTGGAGCGGAGAGAGGAGGTTCGGCTGCGAGCCGACACCTTCAGCAAGGAACCCGCCGAGCTGCCCGTCTGAGCCGGAGCGAGTCAAAGACAGCGAGAGGCGACGCTTGGCGGGCTAACTAGTGGCGCTGGTCAACTCGCAAAACTGCCTTGGTCGCCTCCGAGTGGAGCAAAAGCGGAGGACAGCTGGAGTCGGGCGGCGGTGGGCTCGACCAGCCGGGCCGCCTTGAACTGGGTGGCGCCAGCTCGGCAGCCGAGGCGAAGGGCTCCGAGCTGGCTGGCCCCCGTGCAACCAGTGGCCAGCCACACTGAGGGCGGCCCGAGCCCGGAGGGCCGGACCAACCAGACAGAGCGGGCGAGCTCCCCGGGGTTCGCGTCCAGGGGCAGGAGGAGGAGTTGCGCGCCAAGGAGACTAGCGAGTCGAGGAGGAGACAGGCGGGGCGACAGTTGTGGGCGATCGGTTGGGTTTATTGGGGCGCCATCAGGAGTCCTGCAGCTGCTTGGGCCCTGTTAGCGCGGCCAGCTTGGCCTGCAGGTAGAAGAGCGCGGTTGTGATGAGGACCGCGGCGCCGAGGAGGAGCAGCGTGTAGGCAATGTGCTGGGCGGCCTCCTGGGCTCCGCGCGACGCCAGCACCAGTTGGTCTATCACGGGGCCGGTCAGGTTCACCGAGAGCTCCTGCCAGAAGACGGGAAACATGATCTCGGGCACGTTTCTGAACCTCACCAGTCCGGGCGGCTTGCTGATGGCCACGTTGAGCTGCACTCTGGCCGCCAAGCTCACCGGGCTGCCAGTTCTGGGCTCCACGTCGAGATAGAACTCGTGCTTGCTCGCCTCAGGCTCGAGCCCCTCCACCTGCGCCAGGAAGTAGGGGTCGGCGTCTAGGAAGTGGGGCATGGACATGTAGATTGGGGCGTTGAACTTGCAGGGCGCGAGCGTGAACACGCCGGCCGGCCACTCGCGGCGGACGCGGTTGTGGCTGTGGTGCCTGTTGTTGTTGTTGTTGTTGTTGGAGTTGCCGCCACCGCTGCCGGCCGCCGGCTGCTCCTCGGGCGCCGACTGGCTCGGCCTGTTGCGGCCCTGTCTGCTCGGCGGCCGCGAGCCGTCGTGCACCCTGTTCGTGTGCGCGGAGGGCCCCTGCTCGTGCTGGCGGCGGCCGGCGAAGAAGCAGCTGTTCTCGGGCAGGTCGCTCGAGTTCCTGAAGATGTCGCGCGAGGCTTTGAAGCGGCGCACTCTGAGCCCTGACTCGCGCTCCAGCTTTGCGGCCGAGTCGAGCCTCCAGACGCGACAGAAGTCCGGCTGGAAGAGCTTTATGGTGGTGGCGTTGTGCGCGATTGGCGGGAAGAGGTCGCCGGGCGTGGCGCCGTCGAGCGAGTTGCAGCTAGGCGGCTGGTTCTGCCAGTAGGCGAGCTTCGTGCGCCCATTGAAGCGGTTTATGGTGTTCAGCTTTGAGATTTGGTCCGCGCCCGTGTTGACCTCGTAGGCGCCGTCCTGGCTGTTGTTGCGCGCGTTCATGTAGCCGAAGTGGCCGCCCTGCGAGAGCATCTCCGCGTTCAGGAGCGGCCCAAAGGTTGTCAGGAGGTCCGGGTAGCCGTCGAAGAGGAGCTGCTTGACTGAGCGCTTGGTGAAGAAGCCGTCGGAGAGGCCGTCGAGCGAGAAGGTGACCAGCAGTCTGACTGCGCTCGAGGCCGACTGGATGAGCGTGAGCGTGATTGCGAGCGGCGCGTTCAGGGTGACCAGCTGCATTTTGTGGTCGGCCACCGAGAGCTCCGGCTCGAAGTGCCACCGCTTGACATGCTTGAAGCTGATTGTGTTGCGCTGCTCGTCGCGCTCCAGCTCGCGCTTTGCCCACTCGCTGCGGTAGGTGAAGGGGCCCACCTGCTCCAGCTGGGGCTTCTGGCCGCGCTGCTCGATCTCCTGCGCGTTGGAGACGTTGAAGAAGTAGAACCTCTGATAGATTGGCACCGGCGGCTCCCTCCAGAGTGGAAAGGAGTGCGAGGTTGGCGTGAGCGCGATCTTGGTGTCGATGTAGCGGCTTATGAGCGGCGGCAGGGAGTAGTGGGCCGCCAGTCCGAGGGCGAGCAGACTCGAGCCGAGCGCGAGGAACTTGGCGAAATAGTTGGGCGCGAGCATGTTGTCATTGTTGTTGCTTGGTGGACATTAAAAGGGAGGCTAGACTTGCGGCCAGGTGAGGTTAAAAGTGGGTATAAACATTGGAGGCGAGTGGATTGGGAGTGGGAGTGGGAATGGGAATGGGAATGGGAATGGGATTTGAACTGGGAAGGAGCGCGCTGGATGTGGCCGCCCCGGCAGAAGGCGCTCGGCCGTCTTCTCAGGGCTGCGCTCGTCTGTTTGTTTGCGGCTGCGAGTGGCGCCGCAGCCGCAGCCGCAGCCGCAACCTGTTTCGTGCCGCGGCCTTGCCCTTGCGAGCGCGGCAACAAGCAGCCTTGCCGCTCGCCCGATCAAGTGCTCGGCCGAGTCCGCTCAGCCAGCCAGCCGTTCAACTGGAGCTGCTGCTGCTGCGGCTGCGGCTGGAGTTGGAGCTGGAGCTGCAGCCAGCGCGAGAGCGGCAGAGGGCCAATGGCAAGCGGCAAGGCTCGAGCAGGAGTCGCGCAAACTGCTCCGCTCGGTTCGATAAACTTTGCTCGCCGGCCCGCTTTTCAAGGCGGCCACTCCCCACTTCCGGCCGCCCGATCCCTATCGGTGGCGGCCGCTCGCCGGAAGCGAGGCCAAGGTGAGCCTCCGCGCGCTTGGCTGCGGACTGAGCGCTAATTTGCATACTATTAGGCGGCTTGCGCGGCGGCAGAGGCGCCGTCGGCTGATGCGGGCCAGCCAACAATGAGTCGTCTATCATTAGGGCGCAAATTGTTCGCCGGCGTCGCTTTAAAATGGGCCGGCCCATTCCATGCATCGCTGAGCAGCGGGCGCCGCGCAAGCCGAGAGTGGGCGCAAGGAGCCCCGAGGCATGCGAGCGGCGCCACCGGAAGCGGCCGGCCCAAGATCCTTGTCAAGCGCGAGTTTGTTTTGCGCAAGCACGTATTTGCTCGTGCCGCGGCGAACCTGTGGAGCGGCGCCTGCGCGCTGGCCGGCCGGGCTGCTGGCGGCGGCCGCTTCTGGTCCGGCGGCGGCCAGTCAAGATGGGAGGCGGCCGAGCGAGGAGCGAGTGCGAGCGAGGGCGCGAGCAAGCGAGCGAGCGAGTGGAAGTGGAAGCGCAAGCGGAAGTGGAAGAGCAAGTGGAAGACCAAGACCTGGATCGAGGGCGAGCGCAAGGGAGCCAGCAAGAGGCGAGGCTCCTCTTCTTCGCCCTCTCGCTGCTGGCGCTCTGTCTGACCGCCTTCAACCTCTACCTGTTCCGCTGGCTCTGGTGGAGCGTCGGCGGCGAGCGGCTCGGCTTGGGCGCCCGGCTGGCCAGCAGGCGGCCGCTCGAGGCGGAGGCGCTGCTGGCCGGCGCCGGCCTGCGCATCTCGAGCGCCCACTCGGTGCTGGTCGCGCGCGGCGGAAGGCCGCTGCTGGAGCTGGAGGCCGGCCCGCGGCGGCTCCTCTTCGCGGCCGGACTGCGCCTTAAAAGCGCGGCCGGCGGCCAGGAGGCGCTCGTCTGCAGCCCCTCAATGGAGTGCTCGGTTAGGGCGAGCTGCGTGCGGCTTGCTGGCGGCCGGCCGCTTGATTGGGGCCGGAAGTCGGCGCAGGCGGCCAAAGTTAGCACGCGGCGGCTCCACTCGGCCACTGGCTCGCTCGAGCTGCTCAGCGTGGCCGCTGGCTCGCTGGAGCCGGGCGGCCCGCTCAGCCTGCTCGCGCTCGCCGGCCTAACGCTCCTCTCGCGCAACTCGCCCGTAAGTTCAAAACTCGCCCCTTTGTTGCCACTTTTATCGGGCCCAAATCTAACCTCACCAAACCAACCAACTCCGACTCAAACTCAAACTCCGACCGAAACGAAACGAAACGAAACGAAACGAAACAAAACGAACCAAAACAAAACCAAAACGGACCAACAATGCAGGTGACTCTGGCCGCGAGGTCGCTCGACGTGTCGCGCGCCGCCGGCGTTTCGCGCGCAGCAAGCCGCTACAAAGTGTGCGCCTGCCTTGGGAGTGGCGCCGCCGCCGCCAGCAAGGCGGCCAAGCAGGGACTTGTGTTCGCGGTGAAGCCGGAACTGGATTGCGCCAACTTTGGCCCCTTCTGCGCCCCTGAGCTGGGGCGCCGTCCAAAATGATCATGTTGCGTCCGCACCATTTCAATAAACAACCTAGCGCGCGTCGCACTCAACCCGATTGGCCCATTGATGGATGAGCCGGCCGAGCTGCACAATTAGCCTGCTCGCGCGCTCGCCTTCCGACTTTGTTTCCGCGCGCAAACTCGCGCCGGCCAATTTGGGCGTCACGTTTGCAGCGCAAAATTGAATTACTCGCGGCGGCCAGAGCTCGAGGGGCGCCGCCAAGCCCGCGGAGTGACACCACTTCCGGCGGCGCCAGAAGAGTGACGGGCCGCAAACTGGCGCCAGTCCGTCTCTCAGCGCCGGCCAGTGTCAGGTGGCCAACTCTAATTGATTCGCGCTCGCTGCTCGCAAGACGGGCGCCTCTAATGACAGCGCCAAATGTCGCCGCGCTCGCTCCTGTCTGGCCTCGCAGCTCCAGCCAAGACGCTCGAGTGTCAAGCGGTCATCGGGTGCAAGTGACACACAATCTCCGCGCTCCACTGGACGCCGCCGCTCGCACTTGCGACTGCATTTATAATGAGCGCCAATGCGGATGCGCTAAACTGCAATCGGGCCCCAGCGGCGCCCATTTCCGGCCAAACCAGAGCAGCGCAATTGAATCGGAAACTGGAATTGCCGATCTGGAGTTCGGGCTGCAAGTTGCAAGTTGCGAGTTGCGAGTTGCCAATTCAAGTGGCAACTCGGCGCCAGCAAAGAGGGGCATCAGTTTCATATTTGAGCTCGGAGGCGGCGAGATTGTTATTCATTCACTTTGGTGGGCTTGAAATTGGCGCCGATCGGCCGGCTGGGCCAAGCTGACCGCAAACAATCATGACGCTCCAATTGTCTCGCCCCAAGAGCAATCACTTTGGGCGGCGCTTTCAATTGTCTGTTTGGCTGTTGGACGGGCGATTTATTTAACAAACTCTATCTACAACTTGCGCTCGCAGGCAATTCAACCTGGCCGCTAGCTCGCGCGCACCTGGCCGCCAGCCGACCAGAGGCTCCCCTCTCGCTCGTTCAGGTGATGCTGGAAGAGGCGCCCGTCGTCGGCCGTCTCCTTGCTGAGATCTGAGCGCGGCTCCTGTTTGACGGGCGAGCTGCCGCCGCCGCCGCCGCCGCCAGAGGTGAGGCCCGCGAACACTGTGGGCCGCTCGAGCGTCGCGCCGGCCGGGCCAGCGCCAGGCTGAGCGGCACCCTCGAGCGGGCGACTCGGCGCTCCCGGCTCGCTCGCGGCGCCTGAAACTTGGGGCGCCGCGCCGGCGCTCGCAGTCTGCGGGCTGGCCGAGGGGGCGGCGCTCGTGGCCCCGCTCGGCGCTGGACTCTGCGTCGGCGAGAGTCTGAACGAGGTTGAGGCTGTGCGGAGGTCGCGCCGAGCTGACTGGCCCGCAAGCGGCGGCTGCGGCGAGCTGCCCGCAACTCCCGCCCGATGGTTGCTTGGCGCGCGGAAGCTCTGGAATTGGGCGCGCACGCCGCCGGCCGGCTCCGGCTGCTGGCCACCGGCGGCAGCCTGAACTCCCGGCTTCGTGTCGAGGCGCTCGCTCGCCGGCTTGCTCCTGTTTGCCTGCTGGTGGTTCTGGGCCAGAGCTGCGCTCGGCTGGCCGTCCCGCTCCTTCTCGTAGGAACTCTCTGACTTGAGCTTGGCGCCGCCGGACGGCTCGGCCGTCTTGCTCGCCTCCGCCCGTCCGGTCGGCGCCGGCGAGCTGCCGCTGCTGTTGGCCGCGTAGGCCTGGTGCGTCATTCCGCCCACAATCCAGGCCCGCTCGCTGCGACTGGTCTCGGTCGAGGCGAGCTCGCTGCCCGCTGAACTCGGAATGCCCCCTCCGCGGCCGCCGAGCATCCCCTGCCACCTGATCCGCGCTTTGGGCGCCCGAGTGAGGCTGTTGCGGATGGGCGAGCCAGTGGGCGGCGCAGTGCTCGCGCCGCCCGCCTCCAGCTCACCAGTTGCAGGCCGACTCGTGCTGCTCGACGCCTCAGACTCGACCCGCTTCTCGGGGCTCGACGCGCCGGGCGCCCTCTTTGGGGCGACAGTTTGCACCTCCTGCTGGCTGGCCATCTGCCAACGAGAGCTCGCTGCTTGATTCTGCGCCGCCTTCAATATTCTCAGCGGCTTTCTCCGCTGCTGCTGGACAACCTTGGCCGGCTTCACGCTCACGAACACGACCGGCTGCTCGCTCGACGCTGATGCACTCTGCGCGCCCCCCTGCTTGTCCAGCTCGCCGGCCGGGCTGCCAGCCGGCGGGCCCAACTTGACCGGCTCCGTCAGCACAACCGGCTGGTCCACCAAGACGTACTGCTCCTGACTAGATGCAATATCACCGGCCGCCGTCTCCCGGAGGGCGGCGCTCTCCTCGCTCGTCTTGCTCGCTCTCGGCCCGAAGAGGGGCTTCCGCTCGAGCGAAAAGAGGGCGCCGAGAGCTGAGACGTTGTAGCTGGACTCGGGCCCGCCCTGAGCCTGGCGCTCGCCGCCCGCAGGCCTGAAGTTGTACTCGAGGGGCGCCTCTCTGTCCGTGTAGTTTGTGCTAGCGCTCGTGATCGAGATGAGCGCCGGCCTCTGGTCGGCGGGCGGCAGCTTGCTCGTCGGCTCTGCCTCGCCGCTCGGCTCGCCCTCCAGGTAGACTGGCCGCTCCTTGGCCGCGCTCGGCTCGCCTCCCTCGCCCTGAGCGTCAGCTTGCTCGCTCGGCCGGCCCTCCTGCTCGTAGATGTGCTGGCCGATCATCATCATCTGCTGCCGCTGCTGCTGCTGGTACTCGCTCGCCTCCGCGGCGCTCGGATCCTCGTCGCCGCCAAGGCTGGCCGCAGCCGCCGCCTTTCTCGCCTTGGCCGGCTCCTCCCCAAGGAGAGTTCCGTTTGCGAGCTGGAGCAGCACTGTCGGCCCCTGGCTCGCCTTGATCACCTGGTAGTCGGCGCGCGCCGCACTCTCGTTGGGTCGCGAGCCTCCGTTTGGGCGAGCGCCCGTCTGGTTCGCACGACGGCCGGCCGCTTTCCTCGCGCGCGCGGCCACCTGAGCGGGTTGCGGCCGAATCCTCTTCGGCTCATAGTGGCTCAGGCTGGCGGGCAACTCGCCTGGCTCGCTGCCAGCGCTCGGCGCCTCGGACTCGGACTCGGGGCTCGTCGGGCCCCCAAGCTGGTCGCCCGGGGACTCCACCTGGGCTCCAGCCTGAACCATGTAGGAGTCCTGCAGCTGCGGCCCGCCCGCCAACTGCTGCTGCTCCTCGGCCGTCTGCTGGGCGCCGGCTTGGCTCGGCTCCTCGCCCGACTCCTCGATGACGTGGTGGTGGTGGATGGTCAGGTTGGCCGCTCCTGGTTGGCTCCCTGGCCTCTGCGTCCGCGGCGGCCCCGCTTGCTGCTGCTCGTGGCCCTGCTGCTTGTGCAGTTGGCCCGCCGACTCCTCCGACTGCGGCTGCGGCTGCGGCTGCGGCTGCTCCTCCTCCTCCTGAATGTAGGTCCCGTCGCTGGTCACCAGGTTGTTGCTTACGTCTGTCATTGCGTTGTGCAGCTGATTGCGGCCACTCTGCGCGCGCCCTTCGTGGAGCTCGTGCGCCTCGCCGCTCGCGCGAGTTCCGTTTCCAGGCTCCAGCATTTCCTGGTCGTAGAGTTCAATTCCAATCGGCTGAGCCTCCTCCAAGCTGGTGCCGTTCGAGCTCGAGCCGAACTCGCCCATCGATTGGTCGGCGGCGCCCGCTGACGCTTGCAAGCCCTCCAGCTTGCCAGCGCCAGCGAGCTGACCCTCCTCAATGGGGCCGCCGAGCTCGTTGCTAGCCGCGCCCGCCGCCCCGAGATAGGCGGGCTCATCTTGCGCCAGCGCCGGCCGCCTCTCCATCCGCTCGCCCTGCACTGGCGCTGGCCGGCCAAGCTGAAAGCCGTTGCCCTGCATTTGCTCCCCGATTTGCTCGCTGACCTGCTGCTGCGGCCGCTGCTGCAGCTCGAAGTGCAAACTGTTCGCCTGCAGCGCGCCACTCTTGCCAGAACTCTCGACTGTTCCAAAGTTGTAGAAGCCGTTCGCGTTCTCTTGCGCCGGGTGCACTTTGCTGGCAGAGGCAAACTGCTGCTGCGTTTGCTCTGGCTGCTGGCTGTATGGCAACAGGTAGTTTGGCTGCTGGAACTTTGGGTATGACATGAAAGTTGGCGAGCTCAGCACACTCGGCCACCTGGAGCCGAGCGAGTTGAGTCTGAGCGTTTGGAGGAGGTGCTGTCTGAACTTGGTTGCCATGTTGTTGATTGAGGGCAAGAACTTGGGCAGCTTGGGTCGGTTGAGCTGCTGGCCGAGGAGGCCGGAGTTTGGTTGCATGAGCATGGGTTGGGGTTGGGCTTGGTTGAGCAGGAGTTGCTGGAACTGCTGCTGCTGCTCCGAGCTGAACTCGCCGCTCGCCTGCTCGCCGCTCGTCTTCTGTCCGCCGAAGCCGGCCGGCAAAACTGGCTGCAGCTCGTCGGTTTGCGAGCTTGCCGACGCCATCAGCGAGTTCAAGCTCCCCTCCTCCAGCGAGGAGCCGTCGAGCATTGGGGCGCCCGCTTGGGCCAACTTGGCCGCCTCGAGCTCGCTCGCCGGCCCAAACTCCAAGGGCGGCTGGTGCGATGAGGCAAACATTTGTCCGCCCTGCGCGAAGCTGGAGCTGAAGGCCGGCTCTGGGCCGCTCGAGTTGGTTTGGTACTGAAGTGCTGCAAAGGCGGTCAAGTCGGAGCTGTTCAGGCCATCGAGCAGCTGGTTGGTCCCGGTGGTTGGCCGAAATGGGCTGCCGAAGTCTCTCTGCGCGTGCTGCCCGGCCTCTCCAAGGGTGGAGACGAAGGCGAGCGGCGGCCGAGTTGGCCGGCCAAACTGGCCGCCCGTGTCGCCCAGAAACCTGATTCCTGCTCGAGGCCAGCTCATGTACACGTTCGAGTTGAGGCCAGCTCTCGGCTTGAATCCTGAGTCTTCCATGTGACTGGCGGCCCTAGAATTCAAGGCTCGATTGAGGGCTATCTGAACGAGCGGGCGCTCGAAATCGCTCGTCCGTCTCGCGCTCGTTGGGCCAGCTGGTTTTGGTTTCGCTCTTAGCGGCGGACGGGCTCTGTTGCGGCGAGGCGAGCCAAGCGGGCGCGCCGGCGAGCTGGCAGCGGCGGCCGCAGCCAAGGTCGCGCTCAGAGGGCCGGCCAGGCGCATGAAAGGCGCCAAGCCGCTCCTAAAACGCTCCTGCTGTTGAAGGTCGGCGAGAGCCCTCGACAGGGAATTGGCCTGGTCGGATCTGTGCGCTGGCGTGCTGCCCGGCGAGCTCAACTCGAACAGGCCGCTCGACTTGAGGGGCGAGAGGGGCTGCCTTTGCTGGGAGTCGAGCGAGAAGGAGGCTCCATCGGCCACCGCCGCTGGGCTTACGAACGAGGCGTTGCTCTTTGGATGCAACGGACGGCTTTTGGCGGTCCGACCCCACGCCTGTCCCTCGAAGTGGACGAGGCTCGCTTGCTTCGGGGGCTGCGGCTGCAGGGGGAGCGGCCGAGGTGGCTGCTGGTGGCCGATTGGGCTCGGCTTTGGTGGGTCCGCGAGCAGCGCGTAGGGCGAGAGCGGCTGGCTAACGTGCGAGGCCAAGGGGAGCAGTTGTGTCTGTTCGAGGGCCCCCGGCTGGCTCAGCTGAAATCGGTACCACCGCTGTATGGGCGCGGCAAACCTGTTGAAGTTCATCTCGCTTCCAACGTTGCTGGACATCATCACCGATGGGCTCACCAAAGTGTTGAGCTTCTGCGCGATGCTTAGGTGCTGCATTGAGCTGGCTGCCTCCTGGTTGGCGGGCGTCGCGTTGGCCGCCTGTTGCTGAAACTTGTTGGTGATCCTCATGAACTTTGTGAGCGGTTTGCGCGACGACTTCATGAGCTGCTTGGAGAGCTGCTTGAGTCGCTCGCGCGAACTCGGCAGTCTTGCGGCTCTCAGTGCATTTGGCTCGTTTGCTGGCGGCTCCAAGAAGCCGCTCGGCCGCTCACTCGGCATATAGAGGAATTGCGCATTGTTGAGGTGAGCCGACGAGAGCGCTTGCAAGTTTGCCATCTGCTGAGAGCTTTCCATGGTCATTTGCTGGCTGATTGGTAAGTGCGAAGCCACCTGCATCGAGGCTGCGCCGGCTTGGAAGCTCTGGTCATCTTTATCAAGTTGTTGGTGTCGCTGTTGCTGCTGCTGCTGTTGTTGTTGTTGTTGTTGCTGTTGCTGCTGCTGCCGGTCGTAGAGTAAGGCCTGCGCGAGCAGGTCAGTCTCTTGATTGTCCACCATGTTGTCGCTATCGATGAGCGGGATGAAGGCCGACTTGCTCCTCTGCGCTCCCGAGTCGCCGGCCTCCAGAATTGCGATTTTTGTGTTTGGGCCCGAGACTTGGCCACTGAGTTGCGACTCGGAGGTCTGCAGTTGGCCGTCCTTGCTGGGCCGGCCTGACGAGCGCGAGCCCTTCACGAGGTTCGCCACGCTCTCGATGAGGCCCCGTTTCAAGCGCAACCTGGAGCCAGAGACACGTTTGAGCGCACTGCTGGCTGGCCCCTTGGAACTCGAGGCTGGCGCTGCTTGGTCGCGGCCCCTGCGCAGCAGCCGGAGTCTTTGCCAGAGTCGGACTCGCCTAGAGGCGGGCGCCTTTGGCTGCGAGCTCGGTTGGTCGGCTTGGCCGCTCTCGGGTCCAGGCGCGATCTGGGGCCGCAACATGGAGTGCTGGCCCAACAGCTGGCTGGCCGGCGAGCTCCACTCTGTGAGCGGATCGAGCGAGTATTGTTGGCCAAAGGTGGCCGAGTTGGTGACGAATGTTGGATCCTCCTTGATCGGAGTGGAGCTTCCCTGCTTCAGGTCGATGATTGTGGGGTGGAGCATGGCGCTCGACTGAGCCGCTGCCACCTTTGCTGGGATCATGTAAGCTGGCGGCGGCGCAACATGGTTTACTCTGAGTAGACTCTTGGCCGCTTCGCTGCCATAGGCCATCGGCCACCCGAAAGCGTCGCTCAAGCTTGAGGGAGTTGCGAGAGGTAGAGCCGCGCTGATCAGGCCGCTGCCTTTCTTCACGAACTGGCTTTGGGACTGGACGGCTTGCTCGTGGGTTGAAGAGCCGGAGACTGGCGAGGCAAAGGCGCTGGCCGGCATTGAGGCGGCCATGAGGTTGAAGCTGTCGGCGTCGAGCGGCGGAACCAGCGAGATTGGGAGGTAGCTCTGCGGGTCGAAGTAGGAAAACTCTTGCGGGTTTGCCACCGACTGGAGGTGGGCGAGCTCATTGAGGCCACCGACGGGCTCCATCATGGTTGCGGCCGAGAGCTGGGGCATTTTGGGTTGGCCCGCGTAGGCGTGGCCGTTGGTGCGGCTGCCGGACATGAGGTTGTCGGGGCCAAAGCGGAGGCTGGAGAGCGGCCGGCGCATCATGGGCAAGCTGGGCCTCTGTTGCTCGCGATGCTGGGGCGGATGGTGGCCATTCGAGGCCGGAATTCGGGCTGACTCGAAGTCGCTGGATCCGCGCACAACCTCCCTGGCCGCTGCCTCCCAAAACAGCTGGTTTGGTCCCACCGAAGCGCGAGTCTTGAGGTTTATGGTCAGCAGGTTGCTGTCGGCCGATGGCGCTTGAGTTGGTGCTGGTGGCGGCAAGTTTCGCGATCCCCGCTGGCCAACTTGGATCTCCGGGTCTTGCGAGTACATTTGCTGTCGACTGGTGGCCAGCTCGAGCCGGTTGCTCGGCGGCTGCGACTCCAGCTGCATGTGCAACTGTGGCGCCGGCATCTGATACATGATCGGCTTCGAAGCGACAGTAAGCTCGTTAGGCTGCTGCATTACTGTCTGCACGATGTAAGGGCTCTGAGTTTGCTGGTATCTGGAGCTTGGCTCGGCGTTCTGAAGCCAGGACGAGGGCAGACGAAGGTCGCGGAGTTGGTTCTCGCTGTCGCCGAGTGGCTTGTTCAGCTGCGAAACGGGAGCAGCGGACAGGGGTCTCCGGTTGTCCACCTTGGCCGTCTGCTGCCTGATAGGCTCATTCTGGTATAGTGAGAAGTAACTCAGAGCTTCGGACACTGGCTCTGGGTAGGGAAGGGTCACGATGGACCAGGAGCCGTTCGCTTGGGGCGTCTGTTGCTGCGCTTGCAGGCCAGACTGAGCCCTGTCCTCGTAGCCCATGGAGGCGCCCACTCGAAGTTGCTGCACACTTCCGAAGGCGGATTGCTCTGCTGGGCCAAAAATGGCTTGGGGCGCAAACCTCGGCGAGTTCCAGCCTTGAGTTTGCTCTCGCTGGACAGAGAACTGGCCAGAAGTTGGCTCATTGCGCGCTTGCTCGCGCGGCCTGGGCGCCAACACGATTGGACTGAACTGGGGCGAAGCCTGAGCGAAACTCGCATCCCGGAAGCTCGGCCGGTAACTCTGCTCAGCTCGAACTCTCACCTGCTCGCCTGGCTGCTGGTTCACGCCGGCCACTGGACTCGATGGAGGACGAGAGCTGTCGCCAGCTTGTTGCGACTGTCTCGTACTCTGCGATTGCGTTGCAGCAAGATGGCTGAGCTGCGAGCCGGCCGAGAACGGTGACTGCTGGCCCTTCGATTGGTCGAGCGACAGTTTGCCAGCCTGGTCCTGTCCACCAGCATCAAGTCTGCCCGCCTGCTGCTCTTGGCTGGAGGCCACTCGAAAGGTCTTGATCACGGGCGGACTCGAGTCTGCGTCCACGGCGGCGCCCAGGTGATAGCTAGTTGGCTCATAGCGGTAGTTGCGCACTCGCCGACCTTGGCCATCCACCTCGCCGCCAACTGCGAGGTTTTCCTCCACTTTGGGTGCGCTCGACTCGTAGCCATGTGAGAGGCTGGCCTTCGCCGGCTCGGCCAGCTGCACAAAGGGCTCCCTCGTTGGCAGCGTCTGCAGGGGCTTCATCTCGTCGGCTGGACTCCACTTTGGAGGTGAGTCCAGCTGATTCGGTGCATTTTCCATCTGATGGCCTCCGCTCTTGACGAGCCTCCGTTTTTCTTCTCGCCAGCCCCTGTATTTAGGCGTAGGCTTGCGCTCGTGCCTTGCCCCATTCTCAAACGGCTCCTCTGACTCAGCCTCCTTGTGCTCGGCCTCGACGAGCCTTGGACGAGTCCGCGGACTGGCCTTTCGCGCAACTGGTTGCGCCGCCCCCCTCTGCGTGGGCCGCTCTTGGTCGCTGTCGTCGCCATCGTCGTCGTTATCGTCGCTGCCGCTGCTCTCGTCTGGCGATTCCTCGTCCGGTTTAGCTTGTTGCGAGATGTTTACTGAGAGGGGCGCCGACGCGAGCGCCTCCCGGTCGTACGCGAACTGAGTGTGCCGCTCGCTAGCCGGCCGCCTCCTCCCCATGAGGGCCACCCGCGTTGACTTGGCCCGCTGCCGGCCAATCGGGTTCAACGGGGCCAAGGAGTGCCCCTGATCACTAGTACTGGCCCGATAGTCGTCGGCTGGCGCCAAAAACTGACCGTTTCTCGGCGGCGAAAGGTGGCTCTGGTCGGAATCCGCGCGAGCGTCCGTCGAGTGGAAGTCTGGCTCGCCGGGTGAAGCTGGACCAGCGTTGTCAGCTTGTGGTTGTTGAGTGGAGTTCTGCGATGCCAATGAGGAAGTTGAGGAGTGGGCGAGACTGTTCTCGCCTGCCGGCGAGCTCGCATTGCCGGCCAGCCTGTGATCAGAGCCGGCGCGATAGGCAGCTGGACCTGCGGCCGGCGTCCAGGTGACAATGTCGTCGTAGGCGCCCGACGCGTTCTGGTTGTAGAGTGATTGCGCCTGCGGCCTCGGCTGCTCGTCCGCCCCAGACTGGTCCAGGTTGGCCGACTTTCTGCGGCCCCAAAGCGAGTCGTCGCCGTCCAGGGCAACCTTGCGTCGCTTGTCGCGCTGCTGGTGGATCTCGTCGGCGGCCTCGAGCAAGTCGGAGGCCAGCGGTCGGCGGTTCGAGTACTCGACCAGCTGGCTTGGCGGCCGGGTCGCGGACACGCTGATTTGGGCCTCCTTCGAGACAACTTGGAGAAGCGGAACGAGGTTTTTGAAGGAGCTGGCGGGCAAGTCTGCGCTCGGCGCCAACAGGCTGCTGCTCTCCTCCGCAAAACTTGTGTTTGGTTTGAGGGCGAGCCGCTCGAGCGCCAACGTCTTGTTCCAGTGAAGCTGCTTCACCGTGTCTCTAAGTTTCGCTTCAGCCTCCAGCGTGGCGTCCAAGTTTCGCTTCGAGCTCTGAGTGGCCGCTTCCGCTTGGCTCTCGAGGCCAACTCGCGCCGAGATTTGCGCGCGCTCGTCGGCCCCAAAGGCGAGCGAGTTGTGAGGCCCAATGAGCGCGGCTTCGTCCGCTTGCTCGGCCGAAGTGGGCGCCGAGCTGCTGGCTAGCGAGCCGCCGACTGCCTCCAAGCTCCCGTTGAATGGCTCCGCTTGCTGAGCTTCGACCGTCGGCTGCAAGCGCGAGCTTTGCGCAGTTGCGGCCGGAGTGCCCGCTTTGGACGAGAGTGTATCAATCTCAGGTAATTGCAAGTCTCCTGCCGCCAGCTTGTCTCGCCCAGCTAACTCGGTGACATGTGAATGCTGGCGCTGTTGTTCTGCGGAATCAATTGAGTTAGCGGGCGGCGGAGCTGAATGGCCAAACTGTTGCCGCTGGCCGCTCAAGCTCGAGTTTAAGCTCAAGTTTGGATGGGAGCGAAAGTTATCATTGCGCTTGACTCTCCGCCAAACGTTAAGCGCATGGATCTGCGAGGAGCCTGCCTGCTCGTCCTCAGTCGGCCCGTCCGGCGTCCTCCTCTCCTCCCCGGTCGGTTTGCTGGCGAGGGCCGTCAGGTTTGCGGCATCGGCGCGCTGCTTTTGCTGGCGAGTGGAAGGGCGGAACAGTTTTAGGATCTCGTTTGGGTGACGCAATGCGGCGCCGAGAGGGGTTCAGATTGCCTGTCCTCAACACCTTAGGCGGCTAGCAAATCAGTTTGAACTGAGTCACGCAGCTGCGCGCCCGGAGGACCAGTTTGAGAGCAAACGGGCGCAACATGGAGAGTGGGATCATTTCCATAGCTCGCTTAGTGGCGAGAGCGGTCGGCAGGTAGGAGGGGAGAGCTGAGTCGTGGAGAAAAAAGCGGTGCCGGCCAAAGTGTCCCAGCTCACTCCGCAAAGCTGGCCTCTGAATCCGATCACGCGCTCTCAGTTTCTCCATTGTGCGGCCGGCCGCTCGAGTGACCGCAAACCTCGCTGCCCCTTTGCGCCGACAAATCACGTCTTCTTTTTCGTCCCAAATCGGACGTTTGAGTTTCAATCTTACTGGCGAGAGCTTGTGACCTCAAGTGTCTGATTTAGCTAACAAGTGGCCGGTTCGCACGGCTCTAGCGGGCACATTGTCGCAGAGCGCGCCGCTGCCGCTTGCAAAGGAGGACGTCTGCTCGCCGGCGGCCGTTTTCCAGGCCACTTGGCCTAGTCGCGGGCGCACGATCTTGGATGCTCCTGAAAATCGCAACGGAATCTCCCACTTCCTATACACACACCAGTCGGCCACCGTGGGCTCGGCTGCTCCACTTCATTGGCGACCAATCTCGAAGCGCATGATGCTCGCTGGCCGCAAAACTTCTCGGCCAGGATTCTAATCAAGCCGCCCGATTAAATGGAGCGGAGACAGAGTTTGTCCAAACGCTGCGACCCTCACGACTTCCTCCCGCTCAACAAGTGCGGCCAACTTACCTCCACCGCTGCCTCTGACTCAAGGTTCAACGCCGACTCTGGCTCCACCAACGAACGAGTCCTCGCTGCTTGCGGCGCTTGAAATTCGTTGGCGCAATCTATCACTGCGACTGGGAGAGCCTCCAGTTAGTTGGGGGGCCTCTAAGTGGGTGGCCGCTTGGGGCAGCGTGCACTTACCGCTCAACTTGGCCGCTAGGGTGAGCAAGATAAATAGACGGATGGACGGGTGGCTGCTGGCCGGCGAGGGCAGCCAGCTGGCCCGTTTGGCCGACCTAAGCCGGCCCACAGACGCGCACATCCTGGCCTCTCGTTGTGCGCTCGCAGTGGGCAGCTGGACTGGCCTTGGGTCTTGGCGGCGGCCACTTGGGCCTCCACCAGCTTGTTGCTGCTTCTTCACCATCTTGGTCGACTCTTCATTGTAACTTGGTGCTTCCGTTCTTGCTGGCACACGTCTGCGCGAAGGTTGGGACTGGAGGCTGGTTAGTGGAGAGAAGTTGACAGGAGAGTCGCGCCCTTTTGCTCGCCCGTCGTAGCTGGTTCATTGTCAGCGCCGATGAGAGAGAGAGAGAGAGAGAGAGATAGGCAGGCAGACGGGCTCGGCCAGCGGAGCAAACTTGTTCCTTCTTGAGCCAACTGGATCTCTTCGAGCTTGTGAGTTTGGAGCCAGGCTGGAGGCTGGTTGGCGCATGGTAATTAGCTCGCCAGCCGAGCGCCGTGTTCGCCGATTGTCGATCTGGCGCCATCCTGGCTCGACTGCTGAGCGCGCGCTCCAATCGGCGCCAAGACAATGGGAGCTCAGCCGGCGCCGCTTGTGCCAGCTCTCCCTCTCCCGAAGCAGCCAGCCTGAGCCATTAACCTGGATGGCCACTGATTCAAGACCGACAAAGATGAAATTTGGTCGCCTCTTCGCCGCTGACACTTTGTTTGCCCACTCCAATGGATGGAAATTATCCATCGACTTACCTGTCAAGTTGGTCGGTCGCTTGCTCGGTCGTTAATTAAGTCAGTGGCTGTATTCGGCTTGCTCCCTCTTCGCTTGGCTTCAAACTTTCCCTCTTGGTTTGCTCTGCTTGGCTCGATGTTGCACTGGATCTGTTGGTTTGCTTGCGATTTGTTTACAATGGCGGCCAAGAGCTCGGCTCTGAGCTACGATCTTGGCGGCTGATTGGATCTCTGCTGGCCGGCGATCAAAGTTTGGAGTGGAGCCGGGCGGGCGAGATCGGCGGCGACAATTCGAGCTCGTCTGCGCAGTTGCGCCACCACAGCCTCGCCCGCTCGCTTGCTCCAAAAACCTCACCTGTCCTCCTCCTATACTTTCGCTCTCCCCTCTCGGCGGCCCAGTGCGCAGGCTCGCCGGCAAAATCAACCAACACAACCACTGCGAATCACGTTGACCATCAATCGCGCCAAAAGTGGAGTTAACTGGAGAACTGCAAGTTCACTTGTTTTGCAAATCGTCCACCTGATTTTGCCATCCCGCAACAATTGCGAGCTGGAAGCCGACTGCTGGCCCAGGTATCATCGCTTTTTGTCCCACTTGAGCTCGCACTCGCTCCCAGCTGGCTGCCAAGCTGGTGCCAAGCAAAGCTGGTCACAGTTCGAGTTCTCTTATGTACGAGCGGCGCACTGGAAGCCGATGCCAACAAGTCAATTCTCTTGCCTCCATTTAAGTGGCTCAGAGAAAGCGTTTTTCATCCCTCTCAACGGTCGCAGGTTGAAGAGAAGCTGAGGGAACGCCGATGGAAGTATCGATCGATCTTGGCCGGCAGTTTAAATGCGGCCGAAGAAATGTGAAAAGTATGAGATAGCACTTAGTGGCCAGGTGAGTCTCTCGCTTGACGCTGGTGGTCGGCGCGCACTCGTCAGCAGAGTGCCAACTTTGGCCGCCGCTGCCACCAACCAGGCGAGAGTTCGAAATCAGGGCTAAGCGAGTCGGTTGGGTCAATTTATTGTCCACTCGACAGACACTTGCTGGCCCGTCCAGCCTTCTCTCGCCGGCGAGCAAGAGCTCACAGAGCCGCAGGTTGGCGGTGGGGCTGTCGATTGGGCTGCAAGAATCGGCCGGCCGTCTGCTGGTTCCCACGCTGGCTCTTGTGACTGTGACTCTCATTGATAGGGTTTTGTCTTGCCGACGAACGGTTCATATTTTGTGGACCTGCGCGCAGTCCAAATTGGGTTGCCATCTCACCGGCGAATGTCTCCTTCGTTCAACATCTTTGAACTTTCGCCCGAACTGAAGGTCTGGATTTGTGTGCGAGGCAGTCTGGTCGGATGCGTCTAGACAAGCGCTCTCGGCGAACAAGGACGCAGGCCACGTTCGGGGGTTACGGCCTCTCGAAATCCAGTGTCAGCGCCATCGATCCAATCTGTTGAAACAAGGAATGCAAGTTCAATCCATTGCTGCTGCGGCTAGGGCATCGCGTCTCCTGTCGACTCAGTTGAGTCCAATCTCCGGTCAACGCAGTCCCAAAGTCATGTGCGCCGATGAGTAGACCCATACATGACGATCCTTGTGTTTGAGCCAAGACATGGCCGAGAGTTTTTGAATTAATTCGAGCATCAGTGATATGCGTAGAAGAAGTTGAAATGAGACTAGGGAGTCGGTTAGGTTTATTAAAGTGGGCGCATTGTGATAAACTTTCAGTCGATCAGTTGTCAACACGAAGTTTTGTTTGGATTCTCTCCGCTAGAGCCTCCTTCTGCCCGATGAAAGTATCGATAAACTCCCGATCCCAACCATCGTTATCTCTGACCTTTCCATCCTGCCCATAGTAGGAGTCTATCATTCGGAGGAAGTTCTCATCCGGAAATTTTGGCAATGGGAGTCGCAATTGTGCAGGGTTCAATGGTTTGTACTCTCGCTGTTCAGCCGCTATGAGAGGAACCATGAGACCTGCGGGCAACTCGTAATACGGGGTATTAGGTATTATACCTGTTTCAGTTATCTGGCTAGCGGGCAGTTTTAGCCGACCAAGCGCGTTGTCGGCCATTGCCTGCTCGAAGGTCTGATCGCTGCCAGCTGGTGCAAACTTTGAAGGTCTATTCGAACTATTGTGACACAACCAGTTAGTTCCTTCAGGTAATCTACCATCCAAACCAGAGATCTGTGGGTTATACTCTGAGTGTGCTGGGTTTGGCTCATCCATCGGGGGAAAAGTTTGTGCTTGGTGGGAGGACACTCGGTTGGTGTAGAGTTGTTGAGAGTTTTGATGGGTTAAGGGGGCCACATTGTAATTGGGTTCAAATGGCTGCTGACCCGCAGGAGACTGCTGAGGGTAAGCGAAAGGTGCCTGCGTGAAAGCTGGCCCACCGAAAGGACCTTGGTACAAGTTTGGAACCGACGATGCTGGCGGAAGGTGATGTGTATAGCCTAGAGGTATGTTCAACTGATTGTTGGAGAATCGATGATGGTGATGCTCATGCTGATCCATCATAACAGATCTGGCTTGTTTTAAGGAGGCTGGATTTTGGTGTAATCTTGAGGTTTCAATATCAGATCAAGCGTGTTTTGGGTCGCTCGGCATACAGATCCATGAATATTAGTCTTTTTTATCCATGGATTTCCAGAAGTAACACTCAATAGGTACATTTAGGGTCTTGTGAACTTTTGTTCAAAATAAAGCACGAAAGGCATATTTATTTTCAGTCGTGAGTACATATGCAGCTTTGCTACATAAATAAATTCAGGCCATCACACGTTACATTTGTATTGACTTCCAGCACTCAAAATAAACCTAGACTGAATCAACCTACTAGACTCGACAACCCTACCTGGATGGATTGTTCCATAGCAGGTATTTGCCTTGTGATCTAGGACCCTGAAGCTAACTCTCATTTCTGCAATCCTCAACCGGCGCTCCTTCAGTCATGATAGTCCTATTGAACAAAACTTGCCTGCCAGTGATCGGAGTTCAAGTCATGGTAAGAAATGGAGCCCGCTTGTGTACATCAGTTGGAAGAGGAAAACAGCAAGACGATCAGTTAAAAGTTTTTAGAGATAACGCATCCAAGTGGTGGAGTGGCAAGGAGTTCAGCATCCTTAGGGAAATGAATCAGATTCGAGTACCTTTCATTGTTGAAGGCTCCAGCAAACCCATGTCCGAACGCAAGATTCTGGACGTCGGTTGCGGCGGTGGAATCTTGAGTGAGCCCCTCGCCCGTTTGGGTGCCAGTGTGCTAGGGATCGATCCAGTATTTGAAAGCATCAATCAAGCCCAGATTCACTCACAGACCGACGAATCGCTGAGAGATCGGCTTAGGTATCGCAACTGTAACATCGAGGACATCTCATCCCTTCCCGATCATGTTGAGGCGTTTGACTCAGTTGTTGCGTCTGAGGTTCTTGAACATATACAAGATGTTGAAGGCTTTCTAGTCCATTGCAACAAAGTGATCAAACCCAACGGCAATCTCTTCATCACTACAATTAACCAGACACCACTTTCTTGGTTAGGCGTGATATTTTTTGGCGAATATGTACTTCAACAACTGCCCAGAGGGACTCACTCATACGACATGTTCGTTAACGTGAAAGGGTTGCGCGTCATGCTCGAGCGGCTAGGTTATCATATCAGATCCATTAATGGATTCATGTACGAACCAATTGGTGGCAAATTCTACTGGACCCCAACAACACTAACTCACTATGCCTTACACGCAGTCAAGACTTTGCCCAAACCTCAGGGGACCAACTATGAACAGAGACGCTATATGGCGAAGGGCAAGAAACTGACGAGACCTAAAGTGACACTTCACATGGACGAGCTAATGACGGTGATCCCTTATGACTATTACACAGAAAGAGCTGAGAACATCTCTACAGATTTCAGAGAGCGTCTAGAAAAAAGTCTAACAATAAGGGCGACCACCAGCGCCATTGAAACCCTCAAGATACCCCTCGAAGGCTTGAACGAACCGCTCGAGCTGAGAGATATAGCTCAAGTAAGCATGAAAGGACATAATCTTATCGTCATCAATTTATCATCCATGCCTGAGGCCTTAAAAGCTACAAAGAGCGCGCTTATTGAGCAGGGTAACTTTAATCCGCAGGTCGAGGTCAACACCATTTATCTGCCAGTTCCTAGGGTTACGAGAGAACATAGAGAGAAGCTGGTTTTGGTGGCGAGGCAGGCGGCCACAAGCGCGAAAGATCAGCTGAGACAACTGTACAGCGAATTCGCCTCGAAAGCGAAGAGGCCAAGATCTGGCATCTCATCCGATCTCATCCACAACACCGTGGAGCATCTGTATCACGATTTGCAAGCTCGCCTACTCAAAATCGACGAGCTTTTACGAATCAAAACAGACCAGCTGCTGAACCAGAAAAACTGAAATCGTCACGTTGTAATGCATCACTCGTAAATCGTTCATGATAGCTGATTGCAACCAATTAAATCGGGTTCAACTGGTTGTCTGCGGAGCCTCCTAGTGCGAGTAGAGTTTCATCGAGCGATCACCGTTCCAAGCTCGGAGCCCATCTGTCTCATAATGTAGCAGCTTGTCCAGAGAGACGATTCCTGAAGAAGTTAAGTCTTCGCTTGTCGAGAGACAAACCTTGCCTGAGGACGGAAGGCATGCTAGGACTGCGAACGGGTTTTGGTGGGTGCTCTTCGGAGATCCCTGGCGGCGGCACCGTTTCACTCGCCTGCTTAGTTGGCGAGTGTTGCTGGCGGCGAGCGGCAACTTTCAACAGCTCAAGCGGCGCGCCATCATCATCATCGTACTGATCGATGACATAGTCGGCCGCAAGTTCCGGTTGTCTTTGACCGCTTTTAGCGGCTGCAACGCCAACTTGCAGGTGCAAGTCGCTCGCCGCACCGTTATCGTTGTGAGTGGGCAGCTCCTCGGGGCGGCGGTTGCATGAGAGCGGCCGATCGAGACACAGGATGAGACTCTTGAAAGCCAGCTGCACCGGACTCAGCTGACCGTCGCCGGTGTTCTCGAGCTCCTCTATGAAGAACTGGTTCCAAGTGACTTGCTGCCTGAACTTGTCGTTAAGCGAGTCCAGTTGGTTAGTCACGGGACCTGAAACTGGGCTCAGTTTGAGTGAAAATGGAAGCTCCATGTCGGCTAGTGGGCCAAGCTCGGCCAAGTTCGAGGAGTCTGCGAAGGCGGCTTTGCGCACTCGCTCGGTTGCAATATATTTAGGATTCAGAGCTTTGATGATGCGGCCCAGGTGGTTGAAAGGCAGGGAGTCTGTGCTCCCCTCTGCCTTCGCTTGCTCGTAAACATCGCCAATTTTTCTCTTGATTGCATACTCCTCCTCTGTCGGCGGCCTGGAGCTTCGGAGTTTTCCCTTGGGCTTGGGCTTGGGCACGTTCACCACAACCTGGGTGAGTTGCGTGGGCAGATAGTTGCTCTCTCGGATGTTGTAGTTATTGGTCTTGGTGTTTCCAATTTTAATGCTCTCGGTGTTGGTGTTCGAGTTGACGCTGTAGGAGCTATTGATTTCGTCTTGCCTCGAGTCCGAGGCCACTAAGCAGCCGACGGCCGCGACTGCGAGAACTAGCGCGAGGGGCTTGTCCATCCCGTTCGAGTTGCCACCTTCGAGCTCGAGGGCCGAGAATGAGGCGACGTTTTGGTGAGACGGCTCCACACCCGCGGCTGCCCCCGCTCAAGCAGACGCGGGCCCGCGAAATCTTCACGCCCAGCGTTGGCTGGGTCATAAATAGAATGGAGGATGATGATCCAATCATGGCCGATTTGGAGGAGGGTCTAAATTTAGCATGGCGCACAGGTGTCGGGGGAGATTCGCGGCCGCCAGTTGCGCGCCCAAAAGTTCGAGCGGCCGACCGGCGACCTTGGGCTGGCCGCTCAAGATTGCTCACCGCGCAGACGTCGCGCACCACGTGCTGCCGCTGCCACTGTCTCGGCGTCTCCCTTGCCACCCAGTCGGCTCCCAGCGCACCATCGAGTGGCGTCTCTCCGTTCAGTTGCCCATTTTAATCCGCTCGAAGGAGATCCGTTTTAAAGGAAAGTTTTAACCCACCAGTCTTAACCCCCTGACCAAACCCAAGGTTGAACTCGCCATGATCCTAACAGCAGGTTGCTGCCTTCAGTTCGCGACAGTCGTCTCGCTGGTCCTGGTCCTGGTCGGGTGTCGCGCCGAGCTCGGCCAATCGGCCGTCCAGTCCACGCCGTCCCTCTTCGAGCGGATCCGCTCCGTGACGCTCGCGCCGGCCAACCAGTCTGGGCCCGCACTCAGCGAGGCCCGCGCCGGCCAGCCGCCCGCCACAACCGAGCGCGACTACGAGGATTCGGACGTGGGCGAGCCAGACGAGGAGGAGGACCTCGAGGAGGACGGCGACAACGACGACGACGACGACGACGAGGCCGAGCTGGCCGCCGTGGACAAGCTCGACCCCAAGAGCTCGGAGGCCAAAATCCTGCTCGACATGTTCGGCAACAAGATCAAGCTCGAAAACAACAGGACCATCCTCGTGAGCCAGAACAAGGCGCGCGACCTGGGACTGCTGGCCGTGAAGGCCATCATCCTGGGCCCGCTCATCGGACTCACCCTCAAGGCCGCGCTCATCCGAGGCCTCTTCTGGGCGGTGGGCGCCTACCTGCTCCACCTCTTCTTCCCCGCCCTCCTGAGCACGCTCGGCCTCGGCACCGGCCTGGTTGGCTTCGCGCGCCAGCTCCAGCCGGACTACATGCAAATGCTGCTGCCCCAGCTGGCAAACCTGCCCTCCACCCTCCACCACTCGCTGCCGGGCTCCCTCAGCAAGCTGACCTCGCAGTACGCGCTGCTCATGCAGCCGCTCATTGAGGCCCTCGGCTCCATTCCGGAGGGCCACTGTCGCTACCGGGCAGTTTGCGAGACGGCCAGCCACCTGATCCGCAACACCCAGTCCATGTCCACCTCGCTGCAGCGCCTCTCGGCCTCCGTCTACCTGAACTTTGGCACCGAGTACTCGAAGGCCTGGCTGGACGGAATCGTGCAGAGTGACTGCGCGGCCAAGTACGCCCAGTGCCCCTCGTCGCCCTTCGCAATGCTCGCCAACCGGCTGGCGGAGGCTCTGCGCCCAAAGGCCGCCTGAGCGCATAGCGGCCGCCCTCGCAAGTCAGACTAACTGTATACGCAGAATAAACCTTTCGACCGGCTGGACCCTCGACCAGAGTGCCGCTTTGTCTCCCTCTCTCTTCTCGCTCCCATTGGCTTTGGGCGAGCAAGCCCAAGGACTCGGCCGGTCGTGTCATTGCGCACCAATTTTAGATAGCGAGCACCACTCAAGCCGCCCGAAGTTGGCCCTTGGTGTTCGGCCCAGCAAGCGCAGGGTGCGCTGCTCTCTCTTCGGCCCGAGTGGCGGCGCTCCCGTCCCGCGCGCCGCCCCCTTTCCCCTCTCGCCCGCAAAGCCGGTCTCGCCGCCCATAATTGGCGAGCTGCAATCGCCGCGCACGATCTCTTCCCCCCTCCAAAGGCAGCTCCATCAAAACATTGCGACTGCTCATCTTTTGCCCCTCCAGCAAAGACGAGTCCGAAAGTAACAAGTAACGGCACTTGCTTGCTACTGCGCGCATGCGTGCCGCTCCAAAAGCGCCAAACTTTCTTGCTCGTCAAAAGTTCAACTCTCATGGCTCTCGGCCGGCGCTTAGCTCGTGAGCCGAGTGCAATTTCAGTCATCCAGGTGAGTGAACGGGATGCTGGTCGAATCGAGACTTTCCGCAAACGAATAGGATCGGCAGCAGGAGTTTTGTGCCGCTTGGTTGAGTGTGTGTGTTGCGTTGCGTTGTCGGTGGCGCTAGGAGCGGCGAAGAGAGGACAGGATGGATCTCAAGTGGAGCGAGAGCGCGGAGAGCCGAGTTGGCGCCCAAGCGGCGGGCGGGCACGAGTTTGCGGGCAGCCAGAGTGGCCAGTGGGCCGGCGGCGGCTTCCATCCGGCGGCCGAGAGGAGCGCGCGCGAGCCGAGCAGAGCGGCGAGACTGTTGGCCACCAGCAAGCGGCGGAAGTCCAACAGACGGAGGCAGAGTTCGCGCGAACTCGCCGCCCCCATCCAAAGACAACAAGTGTCCATGTCCAGGTACAAGAATCTCAGCAAGTTATCACAATTCCTACTCGCGGCGCTGCTCCTCAACTACCTGAAGCAATCCGAGCAGCTCGCCGAGAGCGGCGGCTCGGCGCTGCGCCAAGCGGGCCAGCAGTGGGCCCTCGCGCAACCCCAGCAGCAGCAGCAGCAGCAGCAGCAAGCCGAGCTCGTGTTCGGGCTGGCTCGCGAGCGGCGCCACTGGTCGCCGCTCGAGGAGCCGGCCGAGGGCGGCTCCACTCACCTTAGGGCTCAGCTCTCGCGCTCGCCGGCACCAAGCGCAAGCATGAGGCCGCTGCAACTGGCAGGTAAGTGAATCGCTTTCCAGGATGCAAATTAGTTTCGAGATTATCCGCCAAAAATTCTTTCGCTCGCAGCGGAGCGGAGCGGCCAGCAAGGCGGCCGAGCTGCAGCCAGCGCGAGCTCGCCGCCGGCCAAGGAGACTGCGTTGATTAGCATTAATGGCCAGGTTAATACGTTAATGTTGGCCGCCCAAATCAAGTCACGATTTAGGTTAACTGTAAAGGCGGCCGGCGAAGCTGCCAGCTGATCCTGCAGAAATGAGCCGGCGAGCGAGGGCCATTCTTCTATTTGCGTGCCAGCCCGAGCTTAACCTTTCCACTTCCTGCGCCTACGAGTGCTTGCGAGCGGCCGCCGCAGACTCAGCGCAAGGCTCAAACTCCAGCCCATCTCCTCCCATCTGCAATCTCGACAATCCAGTTTCAAGTTCCTCCCTCAGAGCAACAATTTAAACCAAACTCTGCGAGCAAACGCCGGCCGGCCGCTCGCCGAGCGCACTTGTTATTGGCCAATAACAATAACAATAATAATAATAATAATCGCAATGATTATAATGGTAATCATGACTGCAAACACGGAGCTTTGTCTTGAGGCGCCGCCGCAGCAGCGGCCGAGAGTTGAGGGTTGAGGGCTGAGGGCTGGCAGCTGAGGGTTGAGAGCCGAGGGCTGAGAGTCGAGAGCCGAGAGTGGAGGGCGGAGAGTGGAGAGGGCGGCCGATGCGCACGCCAGCTTGCGGCCGGCGAGGCTCCTCGGCGGTGGCCGCAGGTTTGCGCCTGCGGACGGGCCGACCGAGCTCGGAGTGGCGGGCTCAGTCCGCACGCCAGTTGTCCCCAAGTTGCGCTCCAAGTTGGCCAATCAGATTACTGGCGAGCTCGCGTGATCGTGGCTGTAGAGTGCCGCTCGGCCGGCCGGCTCAATGCGAGGATGGAGATGGAAATTGAAACGGGAATTGGAATGGGAGTTGAGCTCCACTTTGGGCTGGCCTCACTCTGGCCTGGCCGCCCAACTGGACTTGCGTCTAAATTTAAACCGAGCGCCAACAAATGGCAGCTTTGAGCGACACAGGCGAGCGATTGATTCTTGGCACTGAGCCCATTGACTCCGCTTTGGAAACAAAAGCCGCCGAGATGAAACCATTTTTCGGCTCGCCACTCAAAAGCGCACTTCCAATGGGGATGACCGATAAAGTGTTGCCAGGGTGGCCGAGTTGGCCGGCCGCTCGGAGGGCCGATAATTGCGCCAGATTGGCGCCGGCCGAGCTCCAAGTGTCGCCCGCCGGCTGCTCCTGGATTGCAACCGCAACTCTAATCAGTTTAGCCGGACAGCCTTGCTTTTGGCTCGACGGGCCAAATCCGCAAAGCCGCCGCTTGCCTGCTGGCGGCCATTTAACGGAAACTAAGCTCACCATTTGGATTCAAATTTATGCTTTGGCAGCGCGCAAATGCGCAACAGGTTGGCGCCGCCGCTCGAGTCTCGAAAATTGAGTTGAAATCCGCGTAAAATGAATGAAGCAATAAAAGGGGAACTCCATCTTCGTGTCCGTCTATTAATTTGGGCTCGAGCTCGGCGGTTGGAGTTGGAGTTTCGGCTGGAGCTGGAGCTGGAGCTGGAGCTGGAGCCGGCCGACCGCAGGCGGGGCACTAATCAGGCTGCCAGTGGGCCGGCCGAATGGGATGCGCCGCCGACCGGTTTCTGCGAAGGTCGCCGGCCGGCGAGGAGGCAAACAAGTTGCAAAATGTGGCACACATTTCGTCAAGTCGAGCCTGATCCAGATCTCGAGCCGGCCGCCGACTGGAACTCGGAATCCCAATTAGGAGTGGCGCTCGTTAGCGCCTCTGGCCGCAACTCTGCCGGCCAGCGAGAGTTGCCGCGACGTCCGGCGCCCAGGACGCGGCGGCGGCGGCGGCCCTGTTGGCGGCGCCGCCAGTCTCAAGGTGAGCGCGCGGCGGGCGGCCCGCGGCGCCACCTGGCGCTCGCTCGCCGCCGGCCGCCGAATGTGGGTCAGGCGCAGCCCGCGGCCAGACTCGGCCGATGCTCCCGCCGGCGCTGCTGAAACAAAGCGCGACGCCCGCCAGTCTTGGGAGACAGGACGAGACGAAAGGCATTGACGGGACGAGCAGAGCCGACGATTTGCTCCGATCGGCCGGCCCACAATTGGAAAACCTTTTACGCTCCCAATCGATCGGCGCGTCGCTTCAATCAATCGGCAAAACTGATCCAGTCATTCAAATTTGCGGCCCAGATCCATTAGTTTGGCTGGCGGCCGGCCGGCGCAGTTGGCGCGCGTTCCAATCCATCATCGGGCGCAGCCGAGTGGGCGAGCGAGGCCGAGACCAACAGGTTGATTGATTTTCGCGCGTCTCGTGGGCGAGCGGCCGCGAGAGCCGCCGGCTAGCCCACCTGATCCCATCCAGCCGCCCTGATGGCCCGCAAATCGGCTCAATGATTTATTGATCTTGCGGGCGGCCGCTTCCGGCTGTCCGGCCGGCTGGCTGGCTGGCCGCCCGCTGGCCGGCCGACTGCGCCCGGCGCGAAAGTAGTTTAAGTCAACACGGCTCGAGTGTCACTGGCCTCTCACTCCAAGCCAAACTCTGAGCCTTTAATTGGTGTTGATTCTAGCTGGCGGCGCTCGCAGCGCCGAGCGGCCGGCCGGCTCAAGTGGAGGCGCCGGCCGAGCGCGCAGGATGAACCCTTTGTCTGGCGCAATTCGGCTCTTGCCCCTCGAGCTCGCTGGCGGCGGGACAGGTGAGCGGCGGCTTTGATCGATTGATGCGCATATCAATTACAAGCGGCGCTGGGATTTTTAACTCGATAATGGCGACCCGAAGCGGGCGAGCGGGTAAACTAATTGAGTCATCAGTCCATTCTTCTCGCCCGACGCTATCCTCTGCCCCGTGAGCTCGCGGCCCTCCACTCGGCGGCCGCTCGCCGCTCTCTGGTCGTGAGGATTGAGATGTCGGCGCAAGTGGAAGCTGATGTTGATGTTGATTTTGAGCTGGGCCAGTGCGAAACAAAGGGCTTCTCGAGTTTCCCCGCCGACGGGTTTTTTGAGAAAGGCCGAGTTGAGCGAGCCTATGAATTATTAATATATTGGCCTGCGCCGCTCCGACAAATGGTTTCGCGCCTACCGGCTTGCCGCCGACCCGGCGCCGCCCGCCCACTCGAGCGCGCGCGGGTCCGAGGCGCGCGGACTGCAGGCCGGCGGGCCCGCCCCTTCCCGCGCTGAGCGGCGGCGGCGAGCGGGACTAGCGCGGCGAATCTCTGGCAAAAACTCAAAACTCTGAACTCGCCCGCTCGCTGCTCATCTCGTTGACCCAAATCGCGGCTCCCCTCCTCCCCCTGTGGGCAGGCTCGCCAAGCGTGCGCGCCCCCCCCTCCTCCCGTTCAGCCAGCCTGCCCCTCCAATCCGACCCGATCCAATCCAAGCCGCGCTCACCTGTCGCTGCGGAAAGTTGGCTTCGTGCGTCCTCCTCGGCGCTCATTCTTGCGCTATCCGCGCTCGTTAGCCCGTCGAGCGGCCGGCCCGATTAGAGCCAGCGCGATGATCGATGCCGCCGGCGCAACGTGCGAGCCAGGCTGAACTGGGTGGCCGCAAGCCGGCCGGCCAGCTCCACCTGGACGCGGCGCCCACAGCTCTGGGCCAATTTGCCTGCGCCTGTGTTTTGTCTAAGTGCGCGGCAAAAAGCGGCCGCAGCTCCATGTCGGCCCTCCACTGCGCAGCCAACAATAAATCAATTTCGACTTTGAAACTGGAGCCGACGAGCTGGTTGCGCACAAAGCAGGTTGCCTGCAAACAGGAAGTCGGGCGGCCGGGTCGCCTGGCCGCCGCTCTGCCAAGCCGCTCAGGCCAAACGGGCGCTGAACTTGGACAGGTAAATCACATGGCTCTCGCTGGCTTGTTGTGATTGCGGGCCGGTCGGCTGGAGAGAAGAGGAGCAGGCGGCTTTGCTGTCGGATAATTATAATCGGCTCTCTGGCGGCCGCCGCCGCCGCCGCTGAGCCCGGCTTGCTGGTGGCGGCGCTCGCAGGAGGCGGCCGGCGGCTGGCTTGTTGGCCGCGAGCGCCGGCAAAAAGGCCGCCCCCTCGCTCGCTTTTTCCCGCTCGGCCCGCTCGCCGGCCGATGCGGGTTTTTGCGCCAGCGCCGGCCACAATAATTACAATAAAACTTATCAATGGACAATCGAAGGGCCGCGAGAGGAAAGCGATCCTCTCGTTTGCGCTCCAAAACTCAATTCAATTTTGGCCTTGCGCTGGCGCCGGCAGCGCAGGCAAAAACTCACCTTCGCCGGCTCACTCACCTGGAGGCGGAAAGCGAATCTCGTTTTCAATTGACCCAAATACTCGCCTGCCTCGCTCCTCTTCGGCGCCGAGCTGAGCGCCGGGAGCGCCGCTCTGGCCATTTTATTGTCAGCCGGGAAGAAAAAGTTATTATCGTCCATTCTCGAGCTAAACAGCCTTTATCTCCTCTCCTCTCCTCTCCTCTCCTCCCCTTCCAGCGCTCGATCGGCCGCTCGAGTGGCGGCGGCGGCGCGCGGCCATTCGGGGCATTCGCGCCGGCCAAATGCCCAGACGGACGGGCGGCAACAGGCGCAATCAGCACTTGCGCCCGGCGAGCGCCATTTAAGTGCGCTTGTTTGCCAGCCTCGGCCGAAGCCGCAACTCAGACTCCAGCTCCAGCTCCAGCTTCAAACTGCGCCGCCGCAGAGCCGCCGAGCTAACGGGCGGCTCCGCACTCGAGATTCGCCTCGAGATTTGGCAAAACTAATCATTTGCATCCACTCGCTTCCATCCATCGGCCATGTCCATCTGCCGACAGCGGCCGGCGGCCAAATCTCGCAATTAGCAGCCACTCTCGGCGCGCAAAACTCGGCCGGCCAGGTAGATGAACTCTCGCTGGCCGCCGGCGGCAGGGGCTGCGCGCGCCCACCGCTCGGCCGGCCGGCCGCCCGGACACAAAGTGGCCAGTTGTCGCCAGCTCCGCCAAGTCCATTGTTGTCGGCGGGAGTAAATCACGCCCGCCGAGTGCGCTCACATTTGTCGCTTTGTCTCCGCCGCTCGGCTCCGATTCAATTGGCGCCGCTCGGACTCTTGGGCGCCGCCTGCCTGTCGCAAGTGGGCCAGCGGCGCCCGCTAATTGGCGCCCCGACTTCTGGCCGCAAAGCTCGAGTTGCGGCTTCTGGCCGCCAAGCTGGCCTGGGCTGCATCGGACTCAACTAAACTCAACTGGGCCGCAATGGGCTGCAATGGGCTGAGCCAAGCTGAGTTGCCGGCCTACCTTGCGTGTCCGTCCACATTCGGCCATTCGTCTCGCCTTGCGTCCGGAGTTGCGAGCGCACGAAGGCGCCGGCCGCCGACAATGAGCGCGCCGCAACGAGAATGGAGCCGCTCAAACTGGAAGGCAGTTTGTTTTCTCTCATCATGTTTGCGCCGCTCGCTTCGAGCCGGCGACTTGAACTTGACGGACGACCTCGGCCGGCGCGCTTTGTCAATGGCGCCGCCGGCTGCCAGCAACAGGCGGCCGCCGGATGTCAATGGGCCGAGTGTTGCGGCAAATCGGGCCACTTCCAGTTTGCTGACGGTTTGATTATAATTCTCATGCCAATAATCAACTTGTCTCCTCGCCTCAACGGCCAAACACTAAACGATTCAAATGTAGCCCAAGCGGCCGCTCCTGTCAGCCGGCCGCCGGCTCCCCTCCCGGCTCACGACTTCCGCCGGCGAGCAAGCCACTAACCTGCTCACTCTCCCCAACTCCGCATCCGAATAATGCCGGCCTGCCTTTCCCATCGGCTCGGCGTCTCCGCTCCGCCGATCACATGAACCATCCGCCCACCCGACTGCGGCTGCAGCACACGACTACTACGGATCTCGTCTGGCCGACGAGCTTGCGGCCGCAAACGAAGCCGCCGACGGCAATCAGTTTGCCAGCCGCCAAGGACAGCTTGCGCCGGCCGGCGCGGACCAGCTGCAGGCGGCGGCGGCGGCGGCGGCCAGGCGGCCAAACAGGCAGCAGCAGCCGGCGCCCAGAGCCAATGTCAACGGAAACCAGCAACCGCAAGCAGCCAGGCAGAGGGAGCCGCAGCCAGGCAGGCAGCAGCAGCAGCAAGGCGCTACTCTGACCGAGCAGCAAAGCCAGGGCGCACTGAGGGGCGCCGGCGTCGAGCTCCAGCCGAGATTCCAGCGGCTGCGAGCGCCGCCTGGCGAGCAGTTCGCCAACAACCAGCAGCCTGGGCTCATCCCAATGGCGCCGCTCCCGCAGCAGATGCAGTTCTCGCAGAACGCGAACGGCGCAAACCCAACTATCAACAGGCAGCCGGCTGGCCAGTCTGCGCTGCCAACGCTCACCGCCTTCGACCTGAGCTCGCTGGCCAACCAAGCGCAGGCGGCCTTCCGAAGAGTTGCGCCCCAAGCGCAGCAGCAGCAGCAGCAGGCCAACTTCGAGCCCCAAACTCAGCGCAACAATCTGGCCCCAAACATGAACAGAGTGCCAAACGCGGCGCAGCAGCACAGCGCTGGCGGCGGCGCCGCTTTCGTCGGCGCGCCATTCTCGAGCCAAACAGAGCTGCCCTTCGTGCGACAGGTGTTCCGTCCGGCGGCCGCGCCCGGCGAGTCCGGCCCAGAGCGCCAGCCGTCGGCCGAGGAGCGAGTGTCGCGTCCGACGCCGCCGCCCCTCTTCGTGCCCGCTCGGCCCACTAGCAAGGTGCCGCGAGTGGTCGAGTCCGGCTTCGCGCCAATGCAGGCGGCCGCGAACGGAGTTGCGAGCGCGCCGACCCAGCCGACCGGCCGCGAGCAGGTCTTCTTCGAGCCGAGCTCGGCGGCGCGCCTCCAGGAGCAGGCGGCGGCCGAGCGGAGGAGGCCGGCGCAGAGGCGGCCCAGCCAGCGCCCCCAAGCGGCCGGCCCGGCTAGACAGGCGCCGGGAGCGCGAACAAGCGACGTGATAAGACTGGCCTCGAGCGCAATCCAGACTGCAAACGAGGGTTTGGCCGCCATTGGCTCGCTGCAGGATGAGGCCGCCAGTTCGGTTGCGAGCGCGCCCGCCAGCGGAAGCCCTCCGCTCGCAACCGAGTCGCCACAGGCCTCCGCGCTCGGCCACACCGAGGGGCTCGCAAGCTCGAGCGGAGCGGCTGGCCCAGGCGAGGGAACGCCGAGCCAGCTGGCCTCCACCTCGAGCTCGCCGGCGCCCACCTTCGAGCCCGCAACCCCGTCCGCCCAAGCAACGGGCGCCGAGAGCGCGAGCCCGCAGTCGGGCAGACGGGCAGCGCCGCCGCCCCCGCTCAGGACGAACGCAAACTTCTTTGCCCTCACCAACTTGGCAACCTCGTCGCCGACCTCCTTCTCGCCCGCGCTGCCCATCAACGCTGCGGTGGCCGCGGCGGGCGGACGGCGCCGCATCCCGGTGAGGAGCCAGCAAAACTCGGCCACCAGCCAACACGGGCGCGCGCAGACAACGACGCCCTCGGCGAGCTCGCAGCAGCCGACCACTCAGGCGTCGTCGGCGCAGCCAAGGTCGCAATCACAGGAGAGCACGACGGCGCCACTGCCGACCTCAGGCCAGAGCGTGCGCAGGCCGGAGATCGAGGAGTTCTATGAGACCATTGGCAATGGATTCGCGTCCACCCTCAACGCGGCCACTACCATCGACGGCTTTGGCTCGCAGAGTCGGGCTCAGCAGTCGGGCAGCTCGACGCCGGCGCCGAGCCAGCCGGCCAGCGAGGAGAAGGGCGCGAGCACGACCACTGCCGCCGACCTGTACGGCTCGCGGCTGAGCGCCACGGCCGGCGAGCAAGCGGAGGAGCGCGGCCAGCAGCGGGCGCGGCCGTCGCCGCAGCCGCAGCCGCAAAGTCGGCCCGACGGCCAGCAGGCGGCCCTGGCCAGCCTGCCGCAAGCCCAGCAGGACGGCCCTCTGCAGCTGGCCTCGCCAGTCATGGTGCCGGTCACCTACATGACAACCCTCACCTATCTCACCACCGTGCTGCACGGAACCCACACGCTGCAGACGTCGCACGAGTCCGTGGTGAGGTCGACCGAGTTGGCAACTCTGAACGCGCAACTGATGGACCAAATCGAGCACCGCCGGCCGCTCGTCCAGCCGACGGCCACCCTGAGCGTCAGCAGCAAGACCAAGGGCAAGGGAACGACCATAGTGAACCTCAAGTCTGCGGTGAGCGCCTACAACCAGGAGCTAGTGGAGGCGCTCGGCGCTGGCCAGTCAGTGCAGGCGACCGGCACCCTGAGCAGTGTGGCGCCGAGCTCTGAGCTGCCGGCCGCGGCCTCCGAGCGGCCCAAGCTCGCGAGCAACAAGTTCAGGGGCTCGCAGCAGCAGCAGCAACCAGCGCGGCCGCTCCTCCGAGCCTCGCGCACAGTGGACCTGTCCGAGCTGCAGGAGGCCAGGAAGAGCCTGCTTACGGAATACGTCTACCTTTACACCATGAAGCCGCTCGACGGGCTCCCCTCGCGGCCAGAGATCACGAGCGTGCGAAGCGAGCTCGTAACAGGAAGCGTCGACGGCAACGAGCTCGCCGCCCAGCTCATGGCGGCCAGCGCAGGTGCCCATCTAATTGATTCAAACGGACTCTTGCGCATCAATCAGGAGACGGCGCCGCTCAATCTGGGTAAGTTATGCAACCGGCGCCGAGTGGGCGTCGGCGCGAAAGTTTGCAGCTGCGAGCGGCTGATTAATGGGCATGCTAATTATGCCGCCACTCTGGCGCCAGGTGAGAAGAGTAACGGGAGGCGAAAGGGTTTGGCGGGCGAAAATAATCGCACGTCCATGCTTGTTGCGCCGGCCGGCGAGCCTGCCGATTGTATTGAGTCGGCGGCGCGAATTTGCCCCCTCGCTGGCTCCAAATTATCGCTCGCTCCTGTGGCCGGCGAATCATCAATTACCTGGCGGCCAACCTGTTGCCTTCGAGGCTCATGATTAATGTTCTTGGCTCCAAAATGGCGTTTGCGCGCCTAACTCGATCGAGCGCCGAGCTGCCTGGCGCCTCCACCCTTCGCTCGCCCGGCCGGCACCCGCGCTCCATCTCGCGCCCGGCGGCCGCGTTAGCGCCAGGCCCGCCGGCCCTTCGCCTCCCCGGCCGCCCGACTGCCCGCCCGAAGGTGTCACTCGGCGCGAGCCAAGGCCCGATTAGCATTCCGCCAAGCGCAGCCCCAATTGGCAATGCAAATCCAACCGGCCAGCTGGCCTTCCGAGCGGCTGGATCTCATTGGCCACCGGGGGCACTCTGCGACGCCCCCTCGCGTGCGAGCCCCCAACTACTTGCGCCCGCTAGACGCTCGCAACACTTGGACCCTCCGACTGCTCTATTTGCCTTCGTGGCCAGCAGACGCAGAGGGGCGAGAGGCTCATGACGTCATGGGCATGCGCTTGGACGAGCAGCCCACCGGTCGTCTGGGCGCCTGGCTCCAACTGTCGACGCCTGTCACATTAAACAGGCGGACCTGGCCTGTTTGCTCGGCCAGCAGGGCACCTTTGCACAATGGCCGCGCTCGGGGCTGCCAGCCTGCCCGATCTAAGCTGCCCGCCGGCAGGCAGACAGGTGAGCGGATGAAAGGCCGTCCAGCTAAGCTTGCGCACTAAATGTGATCGATTGCGAGCGAGCGCGGCGACGACCTTGCTCGGCTCTGGCCAGCAGCGCTTATCAGAGTGGCGCCGGCCGGTGCCAGCGAGATAGCGGCCGTCTGGCCTCCATTTGTCCCGATCAGATTGGATCAGATTTGATTTGATCCGACTGATCGCGCTCAGCTGACGCATGGGCGAGCGGCGGGCGAGTTGCGCGCGGCCAGAGTGGACTTGCGGGGGGGGGCGACGAGCCCGCCAGCCCCAGCAGCGCCACTCGGGGCCAACGGGCTTCAGGAGGGGCAAAGCCGGCCACCGGCGAGCGAGACCAAGACGAATGGGCCGCTCGCTGGCTCACCCTCAGCGCTCGCATCGCGCCTATCCCAAAACTCTGCCCTGGATTTGTCACAAACTCAAGCTCAGCCGGTAGTCTCTGTGGGCCAGCTTCGTCGTGCTAGTCTCGTTTGGTCGCGGCTTTCGGGCCGGCTCATCGGTCACGAATCTGGACCGAGGGGCGTAATTGCGCGCGGGGACAATGCAGCTCCAACTCGGCTCTCCGGCCGGAGTGCCATTGGACTGCGTGAGCGGCTCCCAAGACCAATGGGTCGCCGGCGGAAGCCGAGCAGACTGGCAACTCGTGAACTCGCTCGGCCGGCGAGCTTCCCAGGCGCCGAGCACAAAGCAGAGTTGCCACCGATCAATTAATTAAGGTGCCGATTGTTTGCCAACGAGGCCAGGTTTGCTCGTGACTCAGCGCAGCTCCCGGAATCTTTTCAGCGGGCGGGCAGGCTGGCTCGCAGCAGTGTGGCTGGCGGCCCGAGGGCCAACTGACAGGCCTGGGAGAGCTCTGAGGGCGAGAGAGCGAGAGTTGCAATGGCAGGAGGTTGGAGCGGAAGGGCAATTATGTTGGAGGTCTGCCGTCGCCACCTGTTAGCGCCACTCTCGTCCAGGCTGTTGTCTCCAGGACTCGTTGGGGGTTTGGCTGGAGCGGCGAGCGTTATCTTGTGGCGCGGATCTCAACTGTGCGCTGTGATCTACTATTGGACAGGGACAAGCCCCTCGGGCGGCGATAAGATCGCCCTGGCTGGGCTTGTCGGCGGCCAGAAGCGAGCGCAGGCAACATTAGCGCCAGAGCAGCAGCGTGGACGCACAATCAACTAACGCGCCCCCACAACTCTCCTCTCTCCCCAAACGCACAGGCTCCACAATTGGCCAGGACGGCGCCATTATGACCGAGGTGAACATGGACGCGGCCACATACGTCAAGTTCGACGACATTACAAACGCGCTTGTCGAGCTCAGGCCCACCAAGCTGGCCGCGCCGGGCGAGAGCGGCGAGCAGGCCGCGCCAAGCCCGCAACGAAACTCGCTGGAAACCTCCTTCAACGTTAACCTGGCGCTCGGAGACGCGCTCAGCAAGCTCGAGCCAAGCGCGAGCTCGGCCCTCCAGACGCCCGCACTCGGTAAGTCGCGTTTCTTGCCGGAAGGAAGTGCCGCCCTCTTCCTGGCTGGCTCTCGCCAAGTGTCGCCCGCGCGTCATTAGTTGGCTGCGCTTGCCAAAGACGCCACTGCGAGCGCAGCCCTCGCCAATGCGGCCTCTCTACGCCTCTCGGCCGGGCAAACTTGTGAGCACGCAGGCTGGCGGCCACTTCCGCTTGCCCTCGGTGGCCAAGAATTGAACTCGGCCCGCTGCTAGGAGCTCAGCTCGGCTTGCCTGCGAGCGAGCGAGCGTCCTGGTGTGAGAGTTTGGCTTAGTTAATCAGGCGGACGAGGCTTGCTCGCTAAGCCGTGGACACGGCTCGCCGTAGGTGAGCGGCGAGCGGCGAGCGGCTCTCAGACGCCAGCCCGGGTGGAAAGCAGCCGGCCATAGGAGTGAGAGCGACAGATCTCGGTTTGGTCGGCGAGCTGGGCAGGCGGCTGATCCTCCTAGCAGCAGCCTGCTCATCTCCGAGCTACAACAAGTCCCATCAGCGGCTTTGAAAAAGCTGCCCGATCATTTGAATTTTTTAGCGCCGAAACAGGACGGCGGGCGAAAGTTTCGCACACTAAGCCATTGTTTTGTTAGCCACTCTTGTCGCCTGCTCTCGTCTGCGCGCCAACTTAGCATCCAGGCAGCGAGCCAACTGGAGCTAACCCGCTCGCCTCTCCCCGCGCGTTAACGCAACTTCGGGCCAGAATTGTCAACTCTCGCCTGCAACAGTATCATGCACACTGAACCCATCGGCTCGCTGGATCTCCACGAAGCCAGTTACCTTTGATCAGCATTATCATAAACGAATCATTGTTTTCCATTGTTTTTCTCCACTCACTCTGGCAGCCGTCCGCCGCCGACACGTCAGAAAGCGGTGAGACTCTCAGCGTCTTTGTTGGCCAGTCTAGCTGCAGTCCTGCAGGCCAGTTTGAGAGCTCCCCTGACAGGAGCGCAGTTCACTCTCCCTTGAGCGGCCATTTCCAATCTTCTTCTTGACCGCTTAGTCCGCCATTTGCAGTTGCAACCTGCTGAACAATGGAACTACCTCTCGGGCCGCATCTGTTGTCGTTGTCGCTGCCGCCGCCACTCTGACGGACGCGAGGTGTCTTTGCGACACTTCGTCTCATTCCATCGATCCGCTTTCCGCCTTCAGCTTCCGGCATCAGAGCTGCGGCTCAGGTTGCCGGGCTGGCTGGCTTAAGGCCTTTGGATAGCAGATTGCAAATGGGTTGTGCGCGCCCGACCCTCCAGTTAACCCGAGTGTTTGTTTGCTCTTTGCTCGCCTGGCCAAGCAACTGGACAAAGCTGCTTGAACCAACACTGGTCGGCTCAACTCTCACTCCCCGCTCGCCCTTTCATCCTCCCCCTCGCGCCAACTCATTCGCGCTCACGGACTAACAACCATCGCGCCAACAACCAAAACCAAACCAGCAGATGCAAACTTGGGCTCAGAATCACCGAGCCCGACACTGAAGCTGGCCAGCAAATCGGACGATCTCCTCAGAGCCACCGAGCTGAGCGCAGTGAACAGGCTAGCGAGCTCGGCGGTCAGATCAAACTTGCGCTCACGAGTTGCCTCGAGCCGGTTCCGATCCTCGAGTCAATCGCCTAGGAGTCCACTCTTCAGCCAGCTGGAGAGTGAGGTAGCGAGTTCAGTGGCGCCATCTACCGGCCGCCCTCAACGTCCGCTCAAATCCCGGCTAATCAGACCACAACTCAAGTCGCCGTCCCAGGATGCTCCTGATTTTTCATCTTCGGCCGCACAGGCTAGCACCAGTAGCGCATCTACTCAAGGCGCAACAGTTAGAACGACTAAACCAAGATTCGTGGTAGTCACGCGGACAGGACAGTTTGGAATCCGAGCATCGGCTATAAACTCTGCTGTTTCTCCAGTGGCCGGCCAGCCTGCGATGAGCGAGCCTCTCGAGGACAAGATCACTACTTTGCCTACAGAGACCTTGCCAGCGACCAGAGTTAGCAGCAGATTTCTCAAGCCAAACCGATTCAGGGGCTCAAGCCAAAGTCGTTCCTCCTCTGAGCCTCAGCCTACTTTGACCCAAACGGTTCAAGCCCCAAACTCAACCTCCTCGAATGATCAAGCAACAACTGGAGCATTCCTCTTGACCTCAACTAATCTAGACCTGAGATCTAGCTCTAATACGATACTATTGTCATCTTCCTCTCAAGTCGTTGGCTGGGAGGTAAACGAGCAGGTCAGCTCGACCAAGAGCGAGGTGACGGAGGCTGGACAGCAATCAACGTCGGAGATCCAACCCACCGATGCGTCAGCTTCAGTCGTGGTAACTTATTTTACCACAACTACGCACACAATTCCTTTCACTATAAACTCAGAGACAATCTTCACCACAATAGAGGAGACTAACTCGCGCATAGCGACCGAATTCATGCCTGACCTGGGCGGCCACTTCATCGAGCCAACTCCCGTTGTGACAATAGCCCAACCGTCCACCCAAACCAACCCCCAGGTTTCCAGTGAGCCCACGACACAGGAGTCCTCAAGTCAAGCGGAAACAACTGGCAGGCCAACATCTGAGCGTCCGATGCCACCAAGTCCGAAGGCAGTCGAGGTTGGCGAGACTTCATCGGTAGGAGAAGCAAAGCCTCCCGTTGCCCAGATCGAGCCCTCCTTTGTCCTCTCGTCAAACACGAGGACATACTTCACAACATTTACCTTCTTCACTACTTTTTCCGCCGGAAGTGCAACACCAAGCATCAAAAGCTCTGAGAGCACAACCTCGAACGTTATCGTTGAAACTGCTACCTCTTCAATTGAGCCTGCCAGTTCATCAGAGGGGACATCCAGCACTCCTTCGGAAAGCAGGACACCAGATGGATCTAGCATCTCAGCGACATCATCTTCCGCTGACACTCAAGCCACTGAGACTTCTCTCTTTGGCACGCCACTCTTGAGCACGCTATATAACGCGACGCAAACTCTATCGACTCCAATTGTTGATGCCAGCGCTCAGGTCCCAAGCCAACCAGTCTCGACCACAGCGGAGACAGATTCAAGCGTACTAGTCAGTGATAAGCAGCTCACATTCTCACCCGCACTCGTACCAGCCCCAACAACTGAGCTGCCACGACCAACTCTCGAATTGGAGTCTCTGAGCACAAGCATCGGGCCAGGAAAAACAGCCAGCGAGCCCAACAAAATGACGCGAACTCGCAGTCTGTACACAACACTAACACATTACATCACCTTTTATAGTGGCACCAAGACTCAACTCTCGACAATACAAGAGATAAGCCCAACTGTCGTCACCGAGTATGTCGATCGAACTCTGTTCGAGCAGGCGCAAAAAGAACCGATACAGTATTTGGACTCTGGTGCAGCCAAGAGTCCAGCTTCTCTCGAGATAAACCCGTCCGAACGAATGCCGTCTGATGATCAGATCACTCCAACACTCGCGCCTCCACCTGTGATCCTATCCTCAAGCGCGGTGGCCAACTCTGTTGCTCCTACATCGGTTGTTGATCAGCCGCCACCAATTATGAGCAAGCGGGATGAGGGCGAACTCATCAGCCCAGCTCCGGGGTCGACTGCCAGCTCGACCACTGCCACTGCCGCTGCCAGCACAACAACAACAATATCTCCAATGGAGAGACCTGAACTAGACTCGGTCCAAGTTAATGGACCTCACATTCCGAGCTCAGACAATCAATCGGCTGAGCCGCGACAAGTCTCTCCCCCTGGTGGTCAAAATGAAGAGTACAGCAATAAACAACCAGCAACCAGTATTATCGAGCTGAGTGATCTCATTGCCTATAACAGTAGCCAGAGCGGCCGACCTGCACTCACAAGCAACCTCGGCGCCGCCATAAAAGACATTGTCCAACTCTTAGCCGGCAACAAAACCAACATCCCGCATTCTCTCGTACCCAGCTCGCCGGAAAGCGAGCAGGTAGTGACTACAGTGTCCCCCACTACCCAGCAGCCTAGCATCATGTCCAAAAAGACGGCCACCCGTCTCTACGGTCAGAAGGCCCGCGAACAACAGTTGAGTCTGCAGGGCAGCTTAACAAGTCCCAGCGTGACCACCACGAGCAGCTTTACGGAGACAGCTAGCTCCGCTATGACTGGCAGAATGACCACTGTTGAGTTGGTGGCCTCAAGCGAGATCAGTTCACATCCGCAACATCCAGTAGCCACCATCTTCTTTGGCGACGATGGAGGTGATGAGAGAAAGAAGCAGGTGAAGACGGTCTGGCCGGCTCCTCAGTCAACAGCCTACTTCACAAATGTTGAACCATCAACAAGATCTCTTATTGTGACAACCACTAAAATCTATTATAATACGCACGACGCCCCCTTGACCCTAACTTCCTCCTTCACCTCAGTGATCGCACCGCGTACTTTTGTCAGCACAGTCATCGGAACACGAACACTCGTTAACCAGCTCAGCACCCAGACTGCCCAGTTGGTTGGTAACAGTTCTGTAGAGAGGCACTCAGTTAAACCGTTGCAGCCAACTCGACACGACAGTCAAGCCGCCAGTCACCGGCTTTCGGTGCAGCAAAAGCAACAGAAACAGCAGCAACACCTTGAGCAGCAGCAGAAGAAGCAGCAGGCAATCGTTTCCAAATCTAAGCCAACTTCGAAACCCACAGAGTTGCAGATGACGGCTAGCGCGAACATAAACCAGTGCCAGCCCATGTGTAAGATAAGCAACAATGAGATTTGCAAATTTACCCCAAGCTCAGAGACGATCGGTAGCCAGGGAACGTTCAGTTGCACTTGCCGGCCGGGTTACTTCATGACAACGAATGCTGTGGGTCAGCGTCAGTGTCAAGAGGTGCAGAGCTATATAGTGCTGTTGCGACTGCTTCAGGTTGGTGAGCAGCAAGTACATTTCAAGAGAGAGTTGCAGGATAGGTCAAGTTCCGAGTTCAAACAAATATCACGTATCGTCAAAGATCAAATCAAACGAGCTTATATGACATCAGATCTGACACGAGATAGATTTATTTCGGCCGATATCTTGAACTACGCCAAGTCGCTTGACTCTCAAGTTGGCGCCGTCACATCCCAGGGTAAACTATCCAACGCCTCCAGTACGAACCCTCAAGGATCCTCAGGTGGAGGTGCGATAGTGAACATAACTGTCCAGCTTCAACCTCCGGCCAACGCAAACGAAGCACTTGACGAGAACACGCTCAAGGAGGAGCTAACCAAAAAGCTGAATCTCAGGCAGGCGGCCGCACTGGCGATCGCAACGAACACAGAGCAGCTGTTCGATGGGCAAACAACTCTGGCTGAGCAAGTCGCAAACTCGAGTCAGACTGACGAGAGACTTCCGAACCCGAATGCCCTTTTCCTTGCTGATGTGGAACAAGTGTCGGATCTCGATGAATGTGCCAATCCAATCTTCAATGACTGTCACGATGGTGCAGTTTGCATCAACGAGATTGGATCGTACAAATGCGACTGCCGCGATTACCCAGATCTGAATCCTCTCCATCCAGGTAGGCAGTGCGCAAACGAGATCAAGAGCTGTGACTATTGCAACAACCGTGGCGACTGCATCCGAGTGCCAAGTCTTATCACCACCCAAGTAAACAATCATTCCTCAAACGCTGGACGCGGCCAGGTCCATTCAACCATCTGCCAGTGCCATCGTATTTATCTTGGCCGTAGGTGCGAGATAAACGGTTTACGTAAGTTTTGCATACTTGTGCCTAGGAGTGAGACCCTTAAAAGCTCTCCCACTAACTCGCACCAAATTTATTCTCAGTCCTTGCAACACTGCTACCGATAGTCGCTATACTACTCATAGTCTCAGTTTGCTTGATAATCTATTGTTGCCGCCGCTGGAGGAAGCGTAGCGCCATGAGTAAGGGTTTTAGGAATATAAGTGCCTTCGGACCGAACATAATTGGAGGAACTCTAGATAGAAAGGCGATGTTAGAGTCGTCTTCAGAATCTAGTGATACTCACCAGAGATCACATCATAACCTCAGGGGCTTGACAGGGATTTACGATGGCCACATGGGCGCTCCAGTAAGTAACTCAATCCATCGCAATTTCCACTGACTTCATTACTTGACTTATGACGGATGCAATTACACCTGTCAATAATGTTTGTTAGCGGATGAGTTTGCAGTGTAGGGTTCACTGAAACGCCTAGCAGCCGATCAAGTGTTATCCGATGTGATCTTTCTCTTTCACTAGTTTGCTGCTCACGGTATGGGTGGAATGAGAGAAGATTGACGTAAATGGACTTGCATTATCGGCTTTCCCCTCGAACGTGTCTCCGACGAGAGCCTCCATGTCTTCAGTAAAGTTAGCTCGTGAGATCAATCGAACAACGTCTAGATTAAGACCTTTTTCTTATTACGATAATATGTCGCTGAACCGAGCTCTACCGATGTAGATCTTAAACGCATCTAGCATTGAGATTTCCCCCGTAGTCCTCTCCTCATTTACCGGTCGGTCACTGCAACAGGTATACCTGATTACCAAGGCTTTCAAAACGGGTTGTCAAAAAGGTTAGTTTTGGGTGGGTGATGTGTTCTGAAGATAGAATTTTGGTGGTTTTAATGGGTTAGAAACGAATTGTACGCTACAACATAGTGCATTCTGAGATTTTGTTCGATAAAACTACATCGGTCGCTGGATAGAATTTTTTTTGTTAGCGAGAATGACCGCTCTACATCAACAGAAACGCTAGGCGCAAATTCCATTCGTAGCCGAAACGCGAGATCTTTCTCAGTACAAAGGGTTTCGAGATCTGGGTTTTTAGCCAGCGATGCTGCGAACTTATCAGCTGGAGCCCGAATACTACACTCGTCCAACTTTGTGCCAACATTTTTGATAATTGCAAATGCATCCGATAGTTTTGCGCATTCCTTCTGGAGGCTGTTAGTTGCTTCTATTAGAAAGTAGAAATCATCTAGACTTAAAAGCTCGCAGCTTAGATTCTCATCACTAACGATCGATTGCAAGCTCTTAACTGTCGCGGATGAACTTTTGAGACTTGCGATAAACAGACTAATTTTATCGATATTAGTTGTGACATACTGAGCTGCCTGCAGCCAGGTTGTCCATCTAGTGATTACAGGTTTTGGCGGCAGTGGCAGTCCAGTGATCTCTTTAAATTTTTGTTTCCGGCTCAGATTACATCTGAGAACTTCTTTAAACTTTCCAAGAAACAAGTCAGTGCACGGATGTAGTTCTCGTACTGTCTCAGCGACGCGATTAAGACAGTGCGCAACACAGCTAACATGTAACATTTCAGGGCATAGAGTTTTGATTGATATTCCGGCAGAAACCATGTATGCAGCCTGATCAGTGACAAGTAATTTGACTCGTTCATAAGGTGGATCATCCGATTTCCAGAGAAGGCTGCATGCTTTGATGAATATCCTGAAAATAGCATCACATCGGCTTACAAAGTCCACGTGAAGCAACATTGATTTACACTGGGGGCCAAATAAAATTGCACACCATGGTTGCAATCGTTGGACTTGAGTCTTGGACTTAAATTTTTTGTACGACAGGTGCTTTCAGAGTGTTGATCTCCTGCGAGGGTTTGCACGATTGTCTGATGCTTCTGAATGAGATCAGAGCGAGAATTCTTAAAAAGCGAAAATGCACAACCGGCCAAGATAATTTGCACACTGATTTAGTTTTATTGTAGGTACTTTCTGAGCTGACTCAATCGAATTCTCACTATCAATAGTTGATTTTAGCACCCTTGGCGTCGATCACAGCGAGCAGTCTTTTTGGTATCGAGCTCCAGAGGTTGTCAAGAATCTTTCTTTTGTCGGTGTTCAAAATCTCAACTGCTCTCTGTATACTAATCCACAAATCTTCTCTTGTTGAGTATTGTCGGCCATCATATACGATATC
>Ga0209372_1000122_pt1 | contig 58557 bp, 53 predicted proteins | sample AgamicAtPe_FD_187170 | JGI IMG/M metagenome (GOLD analysis project Ga0209372, IMG submission 187170) | Agave microbial communities from Guanajuato, Mexico - At.P.e (SPAdes) (version 2) | ecosystem: Host-associated > Plants > Phyllosphere > Phylloplane/Leaf | place: Guanajuato, Mexico | collected... | reverse complement strand
ATACCTAAGACCAGACGGCTGCTGATTTCCTTTCGTCGGTTGGGTTGTCGACGATTACGACCATTCAAAGGCATTTTTCCATTAGCTGGAGTAGGAAGGGTGAAGATAGGAAAATAGAAGGGCTGACACGGAAGGAAGGAACCCCAAACAAAACCCTTATCTGACTGACAGCTACAGGTAGCCGACTAACGCTGACTTTAACTTTCTTTTGAGTAGGATTCTTAACAGCTTACTAGGTATTAGGCATGGCAGCCTTTCTAGTTGGATGGTTAACTCCTTCCTGACTTTCGTCTGCAAGATCTTCTCTTCCTTGATTGAGATGCTGGCCTACTCGCTGCTTGGCTCTCTCTTCTTTCCTTTTTGATTCAAATTGCTGCTATGCTATATTCGACTTAAAGTATTCCAATCGGACAAGAGCAAGCTAGAAAGCGCTATGGCTTCTGCGCTCAGGCATTGTGCGAGGGTTCCAAACTCAACGGTGGGAACTAAAGACGAGGGTTGCGCTCGTTGCGGGACTTAAGCCAACAAAGACCTTACGGCACGAGCTGACGACAGCCATGCTAGACCGGAAAACAAAAGCCAGCAAGCGTAGGTGACGGTGGAAGACTAGACCTAAAAGAATGCTCAGTAGTTTTCTTGCTTGACTACACGTAATGTGACTATATGAATGATATTTTAAGGCGACGTTTGCGGGGTTGGTTGTTCAATCGGCTAGATCTCTCTTCTTTCCTTTAAGTAGCATCATCTGTTTGCGTAGTAGTGTTCTTGCTTGACTACACGGAATGAGAGAAGTGGTCCTGACGTAACTACATGAAACTGTGACGGTACTGAATGGCGGGCACTTTGAAAGGACACTGCCTTTAGAGAGACAGGGCCTGCGCTTGGCTTGCTCCTCCGGTTGCACCTCTGTAGTCAACTAGCCCACTACGGCTTTCACTGGAAGCTAAAGAAAGGACACTGATACAGTACACGGAGAGAGAATAAGCAACCGCTTTCTATAAAGAAGGCTGCAAAGCTGCACCAACCTGTAGGGTAGCATAGCAGGGGTGAAATTGTTGATTTAATGGCAGGCACTTTGAAAGGCAAACGATACGTCTCATATAGCTGATTCACTACTGGGCTAGCGAGAGCAGGGAGGCAAGAACATGAGGGAACGGAACCTGCCTTCACAGAGAATAAGCTACTGTTTGATCCTGTCTCATAACGAACGCTAGCTATATGCTTAATACAGCAAGTCTTTCTCCAGTATCGGTGGTCAGCGCTTGCCTCCCTTCCTCCCTTCTGATAGTCATTCCCAGCTCCTTCCTGCTTCCGTAGTTAGCTGGTATGGAAGCTGAAAGCCCGGGCCTGAAAGCAGCTGAAAGCCAAGGGAAAGCTGAAAACAGACGTGAATCGTAATATGCAGCTTTGAACCACTCATATGGATAAGCACACATATAACAAGTACACTACGATAAGCGCTGAACTGAATGCCCACCCTGGCTTGAAGCTACTGCTACTGTTGGAACTGTCCTACGATAAGCAACAGTTGGAACAGCCTCATGAAAGCACACAGCCTTATTCCAGTCCTACGATAAGCGCTTCTCTCTCTTCTCTTTCACTAGAAGCTACTGTTGTAACAGCCTTGCCTTATTCCAGTCCTACTTTAAGCTAGAAATGCGATTCGATCTCTTTCTTTCACTGTCAGCTACTGTTTGAACTGCCTTATGAAAGTTCACTACGAGAAGCGATACTCCACTAAGGGTTCCGGCTCCTCTGTTTGGGCTGCCTGCCTTCCGTAGTAGCTTGTTTCATGTAGTTCTTCTGGGCCCCTGTTTGCTCCGGAGTTTTCTTGCTTGACTACACGGAATGAACGGCATCCATCGAACCAACCATCTCAAGTACTTCCTTGGAATACTCATCGTATCCTGTCTCAAAGGGCTAGATCTCGATTCGACTTAAAGTATTCATTCCCCGCTTTCGCTTTCAAGTAGTCTTTCCTCGCCCTGTAGTTGCTAGTTGTTGGTTGGTAGTATTATTAGCTCTCCTCTCGGTCTCACCTCTGGCTGTCTTTCAGGGCAGTTCATGGGCTTGATGCCCGACTGTCTTACCCTCTCTTTCAATTTCAAGCAACTGACCAAGCATATATTCAAAGGCGAGATTTGATACTTAATTTATATATATATATATATATAATACAAGACTTTATAGTATTGTATCTCCGTACCCAAGCCTTTGCTGATCCATGGGGTTCTTCGATCTCAAAAGAATTCAACCCTACTATACTCCAGCGTCTTATTGTCAAGGGGACGCTTTTCCTTCTTTTTGATCGTCCGAATATTTAGGGCCGGGGGGTTTTCTTGCCAACAACGTCGAATGTCCTGGACGGTCTTGGTACTATGACGTGGAGCTATAAGACTACGGGACCCGTCGGGTATAGCTCCCATAAGGGTTGACTATAAGAGAATACGAAGGACCGTCAGTGAACGCTTGAGTCAATAGGCCTATGTGCTTCCCCGTTAAAAAAAGGAGTAATGATCTATGACGGGCGATGATTCTAACCGTATGAACTAGTCCTTAAGGACGTCTCCGGGTGAAACGTACCGCTCGTTCAGTCGTTTAGGGAATGAATACAAACTGAATGGCCTTCCTACTATACTCCACGGCAATATAGCTCGGGTATAATAGACGAAGTTTGACACCTACCTTTGACGGGAGTATTTGACTTTTACCGCAAACCCCGTCAACCGGAACTATATTGCGTCGGCTTGGGTTACTTCTATATAAAGGGCGATACAATATACTATACTCCTGTATCCTTAAGGGCGACCAGCGACGTTCGTATTACTTCCAGGAAATGGATCAGCAAAACCTTAAGGATCCGCCCTCCGCTCCACAGGACATAAAGTCAGAAAGTCTATTTTGCTTTCTTAGCTCCACAGGCCTTTATGGGTTACCTAAGAAAGAAGTCCCACATACTCATGCTCTCCGAACCATAAATCTCAGGGTGTACTATAGGTATAGGGGAAAAAGTTCATTGAAATGAAAGCGATCTCACTTGGCGAGAACAAGGAAAGAGACTATACGATGGCCCCTGGGGGTACTATAGACTTCGGTACAAGCCGGGGTGACTATAAGCGTCAACTGATATTAAGGTCTATCCACCGCTTTGGGATAATGTTTTAAAGTCTATAGTTCACGTGTTTGTTTCTGAGATAGATACGAGGGCTTAACAGCGCCTTTATCTTATACCCGGAAGTTTCTATCGTTTTCTTTGTCTGTTAAGCCTCACAGCGTTGGGACTTCCTAAATCAAACTGCAATCGCAGTTTATCAACCACTCACGACGACAACCGAGATCTTCGACTCCGCTCCCACAGGTAATCCACCCGGGGCGGAAGAGGAAGAAAGGGAGACAAAGTCCTAACTAAATCAACACACAATAACCTCAACCGTCTACCCATTCCATCCATCATATCAGTCGAGTCGGTCCGATTCGTTCTTATCTATAGATAACGCAAGAGAGAACTTATGACCTCGCGGATGGAGAGGGATTCGAACCCCCGGTATTCCTATCAATACTTCGGTTTTCAAGACCGACTCTTTCAACCGCTCAGACATCCATCCCTTCGCGCTTCGCCCGCCCTATCCATCTGCGCGCTGGCAGGTAGGGGCAACTCTATGTGATTCGCTACGCTTGCTCTTCCCCACCCCGTAAGCTGACTCTATTGCCTGCCGTTCCGCGACACTTTTCCGGTAGTACGAATCGCTACGCTTCGCTTGTTTCTATATGATAATATGCACCGTCGGTTGCTGCGCTCCCTGCGGGTAATATAGCAAGAGAGTGAAGAACGAACGATCCTCCAAAAAGAGTGATTGAGTCCGACTCAAGCGAGTGAGTGAAAGGCGTGGCAAGAGAGCGAGTTCGACTCGCGAACGATCCGCAAGTGAAGGACCGACCCGGTACTCATGTGTGGAGGAAGGATCGGTCCTGTGGACACTAACGCATACCACTCAACATAGTCCTCGCGGTCGGTCAAATGCATCTCGAAGAAGTATCCTCCAGCATTGAAGTACCTAATCTGATCTCTGAAAGTGTCCAGTAAGCTATATCTAGCAGCTCCACCCGTCCGCAATGCATGGAAGGATTGGGGTGGCGGATCAGGAACCGGCTGATCAATCCCAAACTGCCGTAACACTATCTCACCCAGGTACCACTCGACGTGGTCCAGGTATATCAGCTCCACTCGGGCAAGGAAGTACGGATCAGATATAGCTCTACAGCTGGCCTAGCAGCGTAAAGCCTATCTCCAAAAGGCCTCCAGGTGATCTACATCCACATAGCATCAATCGGTCATCCACGCAAACGAAGAAGGAAATCTCGCAGAAGAACAAGCTTACCTGCTGAGGAGTCAAGGTATCAAACTCCTGTCTGAAAAACAGCCCCTGGTGGTGCATATCGTGGTCCCAGAAGCGGTACGATCACCTCATCCCTCTAGGTGACGCCCCTAGGGACATTCTCTGGTAAACGTGGACGACCGATATCCAAGTACTCGTATAGCCACATCTGCAAGTGAGAGTAAGATCATGATCAGTTCGACGGATATGGAAGCGGAGCAGTGCACAGCATTATAAGCGAGCAAAAGTACGTCGGATGATGTAGTCAAAGCCGTAGATGGAGAAATGTTGACCTACGCCACCTCACGAGCTAACCGCAAAGAAAGGTTTGTATACGACCGGCCCATCAGTACCGGGAATGAAACATTATCTGATCTACTTTCATTTTTTGCAACCGTCATTTCTTCCAAATCTTTCTTTCCCTCGAGTACCTGTAACTGCTGACCTTTGGTAACGCTTGAGTTATCAGCTTCTTATAAACGAGTCTTTTGCTTACTCCTGGACTAAAAAGCTTGCGGGGACCCTCCCCTCTTGGAACCGTTTACCCGCCTCGCTTACTGACGGTACCTACCGCAAAGAACAGTTTTCTTACTGCTTTACTTGGAGTTGGTGTTCTCTCATCAAGCGCCTTACCCTACCGAGCCGCCTAGCTTACAGAATTTCCTTCTTCCGACTTATACGATACTATATACTCCCCTCCCCTAACTAAACTGATAACTATACCATAATATACTATACTCACGTCATAACTATACTTTACTATATAAATAAAAAAAACGCGCCCTTCTTCTTCTTTCTTCCATCCTTCCTCACCATCCTCGGCTACTGGTCGGGCAACGATTCCGGTTGAAGCAGATCCATCCTATACCCTATATTTTACCTGAGAACTAGACTTTAGTCCCGGCCTGGTAGGTTGAATTTCTCCCCTCGCTTCTTCCGTCCGAACGTACGTTTCGTTACCTGCTTAGGTTTCATCCTGACGAGACCATCTTTTCTTCATATACGACATTACAAACTCCGGGCCCGGAGGGGAAAGTAGGGTCATGAAAGACGCTGCGCGCCTTTACCTTTACCTACCCACCGATTCTTTTGAGAAGAATGAATGAAGAAGATAAAAAAAAACTAAAGAGAAGGAGCGCTCCGCAGCTCGCAACGCAATAGCGCGCTCCGCAGCTCGAAAACAAGGCACTAACGCTTACCGCGCTATACTGCTCTAGCCCTAGCACACGCTACTACCGCGCTCCAGAGCCTTAACGCGACAACGCGCTCCTTGCACCCGCTAATGAACGCAAGAGCGCGCAGCACACGCTATACACTGCGCACTGCTCCCTAGCAATAACACTTGCGCTCCCTTCCCTTAACGCTATAACCGCGCTCTCGCATGGGCTGCTTGCTCTGCTGTTCGCGCGGTTCCTGCGTTCGCTGCTTCGGGAACTGTGCCGGAGAAAGCACAGGGCTTCTCTTTTTATGGCTAACATTCATTAAAAAAATTGGTGGATACCTCAGATCAGTGGGTGAGTTTGAGCGCTGCGCTAGGGGCACCACAGAACGGAGAGTGTACGGGAGCCCCTTTGCTTTGTTTGAGCGCTGACGCTTTGTTCGCTTCGCAAGTGACGGTTGTGCTCCTCTTCCTTCGCTGCTTTCGTACACCAGGGGGGCGGGGTGAGCAGCCTCCTCTCGCCGTGCCCGGTGCCCAAAGCAAAGCATTGAAAGAACACGGGGAGTGGCCGGAGAATCCTTACTATTCTCATAGGAGAGGAGTGCAACACTACTACATTAACCGAGGTTGAAAGAGCACAGGGAGCGGAGACAGACGGTGGTATTCCGGGGTAGGCTAATCCACAAAACCAGGATCAGGAATATCCTTTTCCCTTTGTAGGGGGGTCCCACTCTACAGGTGGTTCGGTTGTCTCACTTCAACAGGAGTCCCTGCTATTCCTGCTTGACGGTTGGTTTGAGAGGAAGTAGTGAGGAAAGAGAGCAGGCTTTTGTTCCTAAAAGGAGGGCGCTGGAAAAGGGGACTATTCGTTGGGAACTATTCCATCCAGGAAAGGAAGGGGGCAAGGAATCCAGAGCGAAGGACAAGCGAAGAGATCATTCTATACTCTTTCTGTCTTCAAGTGCAAAAGAAATAGCTTACGTAACATCCCCAATTGTTTCAGCGGGAGCAGTGGTATTGGAAACGTCCTTAGGTCTTTGATTCATTCCTTGGCAGCTACCTTAACCCGAGGATCAAGCTTACCGGAATGCTCCAATTGAAGGGGGTGATCCAATCCTCCCCGACTCATGTATCGGTGAAGGTAGGATTGACGTAACGACCATTCCGAGGTGATCGCTCTGTGTGTTTTGGCCCTTGACCATTCATTCTCATTGGGCCGTCAGCCTGTCTGGCGAGGGTTTCATACATACATGCCATGCTACGCCCTCGTCCCACTTCTTTTTAACGAGGGCTGGAAAGCGCCTTACTTCCAAAAAATACAGTTTGATTTCATCGAGGTCCGTTGTTTTGACTGTCTGAATTGATTCTGAATCGGATGCCCGGTATTCCTTCCCCTTCTTCGTCAGTGAGGACTCCGACGACCTCGGAAGGTTCCTTCCTCGGAAGGAACCGACGGAAGGTTACTGGCCCACAAGAAAGCTAGAAAGCGGATCTAGACTGAATTGAATCGCGAACTCTTTGGTTGCAGTTAAAAAAATGACTGGTGAATTCTCCATGCCGTGGAAGGCGAAAGTCATTGTTAACTATATCCACTCCCAGCTAAACAGATTTGAAGACTGGTCGATCACTCTTAACCCTAACGGGGAAGGAAGCAAGAGCACGCTACTCAACAAGGATTTCAAGTATACCGCGAAAGAAGGGCTGAAAGTCATTCACGGCTTAATTTCTCGTGCTATGGAGCCGCCTCATATGGTTGGTGAGTGTAATAGCTTCCCAACGCATGCATGATTGACTAGATATCGAGCTGACCCTGTAGGGAGGGAAAGAAGCCATGTCTAGGAACTTTTTTGGCTCGACCTACAGCGGGAAGAACAGCCAGGCGACTCCGTCGGGCGTCAGGCTGCAGGGATACAGGGATTCCATCGCCTCTTTGCTAAATCGAAGAGCGGAAGCACTTTATTGCTTGTGATGAAATCGACCACTAAATTCTCTTTGAAATCGAGGAGAGCAGCCAGCCCCTTTCTCATAATCTTAATTCTCCGCGGGTAGGTTACACTTTTTCCTGAAGCATAGATGAGATTAGAGATGAAAAAGACTCCCGCCTCCGCAGAAGATCATCGATCATACTTTCGTCGCCTTAGCCACCATTGAGGAAGAGGGATTTCTACTTGCCTTAGACCACTATCGAGGAAGAGAGACTCATAGCACATACGATCCTTAACTCATAGCACAGATGATCCTTACCCGTGAAGGCAGAAAGAGTACCTGTTGTTAACAAAACGGAGTCTCAAAAGCCCATTTATCGCACTGGTCTCAAAAAAAAAGTAAATTCTCGTATTTTCAGGCAGAGCACCAGTCAAAGACCTAGAGGCCTATGAAAGTCACGTTTTCACTTGACGAAAGATGGCGCCTTTGCGAGAATGTCTTTAATCAGCCAATGCCAAGGCAACAGATCCCGCATCAAACCTACCCGCCAGACCTCTTTTGAGAATCATACTCCTATCGTTCTTTCTATTCGCTCTTCACTCTAACCAAACACTGATCTCTCCCGCCCATCTATTCTGACTCACTACTCTTTAAGTGAAGTTCGAATCGTCATTCTTTTTTTTTTCCTGTTGTCTTGCTTGGCTATGCCTCCTTTCCTACTACCATCCATCCTGGCTCGGCCCGGTCGTCCCGACCTCTCGCTCAGTCCTTATCAAAACCCTGGGGCGGAGTCTTCCTCAGGCATTTTCCTTATTACGTATGCTCCGCCCTCCCGGTTCACCTAGATCCATAGACCGGCTTGCTATTAAGGTCAAGCTATTCAGTAAAGCGCTTAACGGGACATAAGTGAAAGACAAAAGACTCTGCTCCCCGGTATTCTAAAGAGTGCCGAATCTTCTTTTGTTCTTACATGACGGTGCGGAGCGAAAGATACAGATTCGGATATAGTCAGGTTAACCTTGACGATCCTGGTTAGCAGGCCAGTAGCGGTTTTCAAAGGTAGGGGGGAGGCGAAGCTTAACGTCTGTAGGCAGCGCGGAATCCCCTGCTGGAAGAATGAAGGAGGCAGGCCGACTCGACTACAGAGACTACAATACAAGTCATGAGCGATAGCGAAGGCTCTCCCATTCCCACCGGGAGCCCCTCCCCTGGTCGCAAACAGGGCCGACCGGGAGGCGTGAGCGAGATGTCGATTTGGTCTGTCGTCCTCCTCATTATAGTCCTCCTAGAATCAAGAGCATTTCGTCGGAATACATCCTGTCTTTTCACCTTTGTAGTCCTATGCATAGTAAGTACTATAGCCCCAATCATGGCTACTAATAAAATCAGACTAGGAACCAAAAACCAGACGGAATAGTAGGTATAAAGTAAATTGCCTAATGTTTCCAAATTAGTCCAACTTCGTACCTTTCCGGCATAAACCGTATATCTCAGAGAGGTCGTATTTCTGTGGGTTGGTAGTAATGGAATGGTTTCATTATCTAAAATGAAGAACATTTCCCACCAAAGGATCAGTCCAATAATACCACTCACTGGTAAATAGCGCAAGACTTCTTCGTGAATCTCCGCTATTTGAATATTGAACATCATAACCACGAATAGGAATGAAACGGCAATAGCTCCTATATAAACTACTGGGGAGATCATAGCGGAGAAGTCGAGACCTAACAAAAGAAGTAAACCAGAAGTGTCGCGAAAGACTGGGATGGGAAACGAAACGGAATGTACCGGATTTTTAGCACGTACAACCATCAAACCAGAGACCAAAGCAGGGCTCGACGAAACAGAAAGTATCATGGTACGTCGTCCTTCCCTGAAATGGAACTTGAATGCGTCTTCTTGCTCCAGCATTCAAGTCGATCTATTACGACAATAATATTGTTCGTCTTTCATTTTCTTCTTCCGACGCCCTTCTTATAATATAAAAGAAAGCACTCACTGAATTACTTAAGGAATCTCGTCTTTCTCTCGACGCCGAGAATTGTCGGATGTGTCCGGGTCGATCAGAGGTTCGGCTTGCTTCTCCCCCACCCAGCAAACTCCAGCATCAAAGCCTACGTGCTCCCGCGCGCCCGAGGACGAACAATCCCCGGATTAAGCTAAGCGCGACGGTTCTGAAAGAAAGAGCAAGCAACGGCTTTCGCCGTTGCTATTAGCGCAGCCGTTTTCTTTTTGTAGCGCGTTAGCGCATCCGTTTTGAAGCTGGGACCTGTAGTTTTTCACCTTCAAAAGAAGGCGCCAGCGCGTCGAGTACTGACCCCTCCGGGGGTCCCGGGTTGCTTTGGCGCGCCCCACCCCAACGTGAGAGTATTGCCTTGGCGCGCCCCCTACGCTTGCTGCTTGCTGATCGCTGTGTTCAAAAATGACACGAAGCTGGATATGAGTAGATGTTGTTGGTCGAAAACAAAACGTCTCTCATTCACAATGGAACAGAATGGTCTCGCTCGATGCTTTTCTTTTGTGTATTTTCATATTCAGAGAAAAGGCAAAGTTCGTCGAAACTTCGAAACTCAAAACCCAACCCCGAAAAGAATGCTACAATGTTTGAAATTCTCAACTTAACACGCCCCACTACTTCATCTACCGAAATAACTGGGCAGATCGGAGGTATTCTAGCATTAAACCAGCTCATGATCCGTCAGTCCCTCCAGCATGGAGCAGGCAGAGAGATGAAAGGACCACCTTCTCCTGCTTGCGTCGATCGGAATCTATTCTATAATTGAAGGGGATGAAGTGCTACTTAACTCCAACTCCGTAGTAGAAACTCGGAGAGACAGACAGAGAGAGGACTCTCTCATACTTGCAAACTCCCCGGATAAGAAGCCGTCGTTTTTGGCAGGAAGAGTTCCCTCCCTCCGGTCGCCTTTGTTGCCCCTCGGTAGAGTGAGTCTACTTAGCGAACTGGCAGGACGCGGAGATCGATTGATCAATATGCATATCGAGAGTGGATGGTTGACCGCCGCCCCCCTTGTCCTGTCCTGGAGGCTCTCCGGCCGGGGAGGCAAAGGGGATTGCTATCGTCACCCTTTCTCCCGGTGTATGTGAAAAAGAGAAAGTGCCCCACCTTTTTTTCTTTTCGGTCATAGGTTGGTTGGTCCAAAGAACGAGAGTCGGCTTCCTTAAGGAAGTTCTTCCTCAGTAGCTCAGTGGTAGAGCGGTCGGCTGTTAACTGACTGGTCGTAGGTTCGAATCCTACTTGGGGAGATTTTGTGTTTTCTGAATTCGCGGGGTTTTCTGACCTAGCGACCCCTGTTCTTCTCCTTTTTTTTTGAAAGACGCAGCAGAATTTTCAAACGGGACATCAAAAGTGGGAAGTTGATTGTTGGAAATGTCTTCCTCACTCTCGTATAGGTGAACGTCGGTTCGTTCAATGAAAAGGTACCAGAAGGATCCACTGGGAATGAATGGGAAGACTGGAGGGGGATCTTCCTCCGCCGGAAGGACTCCGTCTCCCCCCGCGTAATTCGAAGAACAAACAAGAAAGGGGTGACTGTTTAGGTAGGAGGATGGATGTGGTCCAATGGCTAAAGCTCTGCCAGCTTCTTGTAGACTGGCAGTCTCCGAGAGGAACCGTCAACCCCCCGGGGGCCGGGTGGGATGGTAGACTTTTTCTTCGCCACGGGGGGCAACGAAGTCCTTGGTACTCCGCAAGGGGGAAGGCGGATCTCCACTCATTCCTCCAGTGCCCGCGGTGAGACGCGACCCACAACAAACGAAGGGGGTGGAGGGAGTAGAGATAAACGAAGAAGACTTGTATTGAATGCTACACCGGGATCAGCAGCTTCCAGTGAAGACAAAATGGGTCGGGCAGGCGCCCGGAGGAAGGAGGATCGGGCGGGGAAAACGGGGTTCGAACCCGCGACTTCTGGCGTGACAGACCAGCACTCTAACCAACTGAGCTATTTCCCCCTTTCGTCACTACTGTCGATTCCAAAGTCACCTACCGTTCCCCTTTGTCACTATACAAAAGGGGATGTACAACAGAATGCCGTTCGCCTTTGGTACTCTTTTTCTTTGAGGGGGACGACAAAAGAAACGGCTCTGCTCGCGACGACTCAAACGGGGCTCCGCGCTCGGTATGCTATCAATTCCGTTGGCGCTACGCGCGACTTCAGTTGACAAAAGCGAACAACAGGGATCCCGCGCCCGCGGAGAACTTTCGTTTGTTCGCCTTCGGTATAAAAGGCCTACTGACCTGCCGGTGAACAGCCGGTTACTAAAAAAAGAATAAGACGTAGTGAAAAAGTACCAAAACAACTGAAGCCTACATCCCACTACGTGACGGGTTCCCTGTTCCTATGAGCCGTCGAGTAAGAGGGATTCCATCGCCTTGAGTCAATAGGCGCGGGCCAACTACACCAAAGTGGAAGGGCCACTATCTAAGCTATTAGTGGGCTTGTTTGTTCTATTGAAATACTGAATCGAGTGAAGCCGTCTTGCGTAACAATCCCCTAGGTCGCCAACGCCTAGAAGTACAAGTAGTCGCCCTACCGGTTACTCTCGACACTCCCCCCGTCGGGTGACGAAAGTCACGTCAGCTTCTTTAGTATGGCTTGCATACGAAGGGCTTGCCAAAGATCAACGGCCTCCCCGGGATTCAGAAGAAGCATACCGAGCAAAGGCCTCCTCTTTCTGTCTGCTCTTCCGAAGGAATTGCATGTAGAGACAGTAAGTAATTGGGGCTTATAGTTTAATTGGTTGAAACGTACCGCTCATAACGGTGATATTGTAGGTTCGAGCCCTACTAAGCCCATCTGACCTGCTTCATCAATGACTCCGGTAGTCACCTGAACCACTCTCTCGGGCCTCTCTTCTGAATGCGAAAGAAGATTCGATCAACGTACCAGGGCTGGAAAGCGCCTCTTGTGAGAAGGACGGTGATGAATTGTGTTCTCAGTGCAAAAGGAGGCTTTGAGAAGGTTCAGTGAGTCCGAAGAGAGAAGGTCAGTAGAGCAGTCCGGCAGCTGTTCGGGGGTAAGCTTTGGGATTAGCCTGATCGACCCCTACCGGTGTATTAATTAATCAAAATAGACGATTTACATTCGTATTGTACTATTTTCCGGATCGGTACTCTTCCACTAACTTTTTAAAATGGAAGGGCGTAGCGTCGGAAGACCAAATATGTCTACTACCAACCGCATAGTCAAAGCTTGCCAGAAAATCGGCCGGTTGGTTTGCTTCTCTCCAAGTATGGGAGATTTTCAAATCTTCGAAACTCGCGAGTACTTTCTTGATCTTATGAAGAAGAGGCTTTCCTTAGCTGCGGACTTTGGGATCGTCGAGAGTAGACCATGTCTGACGTTAGGGTCAATCTAAATCCTCTGACACTCCTTTTCAGCTGCTATTTGGAAGATGCAAAAGAGCTCGACTTCGAGTATGGTCTTGTTCTTAACTGCTTGAGAGAGCGCATATATTACATCCCCTTTCTTTGTCGTCTCTTGCTAAACCTCCACAAGCCTTCCCATGCTCGCGGAGAGAACCGTCCGTCTCTCTCTTAATCCATTCCTTTCCCGGTGGTCAACCCTTTCTTTTTGATCGGATTGAGACACGACGTCCCATTTGGCTAGGATGCTCGCCGATTCTTCGTCTTCTTTCTCATACTGGATACCGACGCTTCTAATCTGCATATCTTCGCAAATCCTCTTTTTTCCATTTCTCTTTTTGAAAACATTTACCTTCCGACGATTCGCGCTATGACGTTCCGCCAAAATGTGCCAGAGCGAGTGAAAGGCAAGCCTACCCACGGTGTTAACTTGCCCATCTCCATCTGCGGGAAGCCCATTCGAGTTCAGCTTGGAAACAAGAAGCTCTTCTTTTTTTTTATGTTTTTTTTTCCCGACGAACATTTTCCAGAGCCAAGCCGTATAAGAGTGAAACTCCCATATTCGGATGGAGTCTAAATTATTGCATCGTCGGCAAATAAGATAATTGAATGACCCAATTCCGTCAGCTTAATTAGTTTCCATGCATTAATCAGGTACGGGGATGTGGGAATAGGGAGATGCCATCCATCTACACGACACGAGGGATTAAGCAAAGAGTAGAGAGCTAAGCGATCATACAACAAATATATACACAAGCCGGGAGTAGGCCTACCATAGACTAGTATAAATCAATCTTTTCTTTGTCTGTCAGCGGGAGAGAAAGCAAGCGTCACGGTGCCTCAGGATGTTAATGTTTTTGTAGGATACAAATATATATGGACATTATTGTAGACTCCTCTGTACAAGCGTATGACGATCCCTTATGCTCGATAAAAGGAAGTTTATGAAAGAGTCTTTCATTATTATATGAAGGGGACGGGGCGTGAGAACTGACTTTTCCGGCGATCGTATGAACAATGCCGTCCGCTTTTATGAGTTTCCATTGATCTCTCCGACGAAGTTGCGGAAGCATGAAATGCTACGAATGAGCATTGTCTGATTCCTACAAAAGATATAGGGGAAGCTCACTTTTGTCAAATGGGTCCCTGGTGAAAGCATAGAACCCCGTCGTCAAATCAACCGGTGAATCCGGGAAAAAAGTGAGGAGAACAGGATATGTTATGAGAAGAGTGACGTGGGAATCTCTTTCATTTCAAAAAGAATCTATACACTCGACGAAGTAGGATTCATACGGGAAGATGAAACTGCATGAAGCATATCGATGAACTGGTACGGTGTGAGGAGAGGCCTATTCTCAATAATGAGCAAGATGATGCAGCTCTAGTTGCTGGAGGCAGAGGACGTGGACGCGGCAGGAATAGATCCAGGGGGAGGACGCGAATAGAAAAGGAGTTCGGCTATGAGGATCAGAAGAATCGAGGTGAAGGGAGATAGTCGGAATAAGGATCGAGTAGAGGAAGACGTCAGTCTTTCAGTTGTAGATGATCATTACCGAAAGAGATGTCCATTCGAATGAGAAAAGAGGGCCTGTCCGAGAGGAAATAAAGAATATTTCATTTGCGGATTCTTCCGACGTCCAGTTCCTACTATTTTTCCATCACGCAAATAGCATGGACTGGATCATAGACTCTGGAGCTTCGACGGCACATGGCACACGGGAGAGAGGTCTTTTCTTAAAGCAATTCCTGTTCTATTGCATCAATCGTCGACAGCAGTCAACATAGGGTTGAAGGAATAGATAGAGCGCCATTCATGTTCAGAGAGGGAACAATCTTTCTACTTCGACAAGGTCTTGTGACGTTTCCGGAATGACTACAAGTCTGATGTCAGTCTCTCAGACGGGAACGAAGGGACTACAAAAATTTTAATATGCCATCTTTATCTTTTCCCCACGAACGTCATATATAGAAATAGAAATTTCTAACTGAAATGTAACACACCTATGTCACTCGTCGAGTGACGGACATAGACGAAAGAGGAATGAGACCTGATGCGGCCCCCACTATGAAAGCGGAATCCTTTGATAGTTGACATGACCAAAACGCTTGTGCCATAGACTCCGACGACTGATCACTCTTTTCTTTAGCTCCAGCAGCATGATGAAGGATTTGAGTGGGACCTTTGTCCAAGTAATATCGCCCTCTCCTCTCTTTACCTGATCCAATCATCGCTCCCGAGCTGAGGTCCTGGAAAACCTTGATCAGTTTATATTAGAAGGGGTTGGAAAGAAAAGAGCAAAACAATTTAGGGATTTGGTTAGTTTACTAACATAAACTATATTCTTATCGGAGAAAAGGACATGAAACACATGATAAAGAGTAGGAGCATGAGACAATGACACTTTTCCTATACCAGTAACAGGAACAATTGTACCATGGTCCCGGGATACTGAGGTATTACCCGATCACTCTTGTAGAGATAACAATTCATTGTGAGAACCAGCCATGTGGTTAGTTGCTCCAGAATCAATGACCCAAGGAAGACGATGGTGACTAGGTGGTGTAGGCAAGATACCTGCAGAATTTTCTGAGTCTTGATCCTGAGAAGACGATTGTTTGGGGCCCCGATTGATTCCCCCATAGGCCTTTAGGGGATGCTGCTGCATATCATGAGGCGATGAAATCCCTTGACGACTGATCTTTTGATTCGTCGAAAGTATGCTACTCACTCTCAGAAGAGAGACGAGACATGAACGTCATACAGCTTTTTTTTTATCTTTTGCCATCATCCATCAGGAAACGCGGGGAAAACGTCGAAGCAAGAATAGCGAATCCGATCGACATAAAGCGTGATCCCCCCAGTCGAATGACGTCTCACGACAAAGTTGCGAAAGATGAGTCTGGTGCTCTAACAATTCGACAAAAGTAAAAATTCTTCGATCCAGTAATGCAGGAACAGGGGTTTTGTGAGTTTGAGAAGTCATCGATAAAATAATAAAAAAAAAGAAAGTTTTTCTCCTGACGAGGCCGGAGAAAGGAAGAGAGTCCACTCCTTCAAGCTCATTTTCAAAAAATTTAAACTTTTCCTGGCCATACCGATCTTGCTCTTCAAACAATGGGAAAAGTGCGGGGTCAATTCAATGTCGGTTTCACCGACAAACAAAATGGGATGGGAAAGGAAGAGGCATTCTCTTCTATTCTATTTATGAGTTTGTCTCTCCGACGTCCGTCTGAGCAGCTGAACTGGTCCATGAATCCCAAAAAGAGAAGGAAAAGCGAAATAGATTGATCCAACCGTCGATCTGAAACCTCAAAGAAAAGCGCTTTCCAACTATGTGAATACAAAGAAGAAAAGAATCCAATTCCGTTGGAGAGAAAAGTCGGTAGGATCTATAGTGATCAACTCCACTACGATATTCAAAGGCTGAAAAAGAAAAAGGTCCTATACCGAACGATTCACGCGAGACAGTTCGGTCTGAAAAGGACGCAGGGGGAGATCCTTCCATTTTTCTGAAAGAGCAGAAAGGCGAGCGTTAGTGAGGTTCTGAAAGAAAAAAGCGAAAAAGAGCACTTTCCACCTGGACAGTCCAATTCTAGAAAGCGACTTTCATGCCATGTTGTAGGCGCTTTCCAGCCCTCTCGAAAGAGGATAGAGCTTCCCCCTCTCACCTTATCTTTTCTGTATCGTCATGGAGGGGTTCTCGATTCTTATGAAGGCGAGAACAAGCCTTGGTCTCATCAGACCATGTTCCCAATGATGCCAATCCGGTCACACACAACTTGTTTGCTGATGACTTGATGATCTTCACGGAAGCCAGCACCTTGTAACAATCTTCTTCTGTGTTGAAGCGGAATAGGAAGAAGCCATGCATTCTTTCGACGAATCTCCCAACCCCCCTTTACCTTCTCCTTCTATTCTATAAAAAGGCGAACATCTAATCTAGGCCCGGCCGCCTTTCGCGTGAAGGCGAGCAGCCCAGCCCCCCTGTTGCTTATAGTCGTAAGGGTCAGCGGTATTTCGCCACCGCAGCTCCGAGAAGCTGGGCGTCAGGGTGCGCCTCCAGCGGTCGTTTCAGTGACTCATAGGGCCTCCCTCAGCTCAGACTGGTGTCGCCACCTCTCCCAGGACCGGAATGATTATCCCTGCCCGATGGGTCTACATTCATCCCTGAATGTCGTCGGGTACTGTTCACTTCCCCGCCATTCTTGTAACCGTCACCTGTAATCCGCGCAGGTGTGTCCGCACCCCCTGGAGTGGACGAGAAAGAAAGGATTTCTCGGAGCAACCCCCCTGGTTCCAGACCCAGGAGTTCACTTTCCCGTATGAGCATTCGGTACATGTATAAGTCCGTGGAAGAGTCAAAGGGTCACCACTACTGAGGATCTCCCCCCTAATCGTCAGATGGGTCGTCTGAGGGTTCGCCGCGGTTCATTGCTGTGCTTACACACTAGGCTACCCTTCTCCGAAAGCTCCGCGGGACCACCTATCACTAGTCTTCGGCCGGAGGGGTTTATTGCGCAAAAACGCCGGGACGCTGGCTCTCGCAGAGGGAAGCCCAACGAATGTCAGATGCAAAGCCCCGCACCTCATTAAGATCATATTGGCATACTCTCCCAAAAAAAAAAGAGCAGACCCCATTGAAGACGGGAGTGAGGTACAACAAGGCCATTTCTGTCCACCTTCTCACGGAGCCGTACGTGGACGTTACCGCTCATACAGCTCCCAGCCAGCAAGCATTCCGCTTTCCTCTGCAAGGAATGGAAGTATGGATGAATCGACATCAAAAAAAGGAATTCGGTTTTTCTTATCATATCAGTAATAACATGCATGATAAGAGCATCCCTTTCACAAAAACCTACGGATCCCCCCCTCCCCCCTCCAGCCACTTCAGCACCTTGTGATCTTCTCAAAGATCATTACGAGCCCTCTCCGTTAATGTTTTTGTAGATTCCGAAAATTTCAATGGTGGATCAGGACGAGAATGAATCCGGGAATCCAGGACATATTCATCCTGGAGCTTCTGCTCTCCTCAGTGGAGGGGCTTTCATAGAGAGAGAGGTGAGTCGAGGCGAGAGTAGCCTCCCGCTTCGCTTGACCGATTCCTCGGAGTCGGAGGAAGATCGACCCTGAACAAGAAGGAGCTGCTCTCGATGTGAGATCTGCAGCAAAAAACTGTCATTTTCTGTCCCAGAACAGCAGCCCCCGGATAAGATAAGCCTAAAAACAAAGACACACAACGGACTGGACACAAACAAAAGAAAGAAGAAGTGATGACCCGTTTTCGCCCTGCCCCGATGATGCGCTCCTAGCTCGCGGAACTACACTACATACCGGAAAAAACTCTCTCTATTACTTTGAGAAGAGAATCATTGGTTTGACCGACGAGCTGCGTGGGAAATACGAGATCTAGGCAAGCCGCTACATGTTCTCCCCTTGCCCTTGAACTACCGATATAAGAACGACTTTTCTTCTCTCGCGATACCATATCCCGAGGAAGAGAGGAAAATAGCAATCAATAGGTCTGCGGATCTATTTTCTTCTATACGAGAAATCACCATCTCGTAGCACCACCGCGACGTTCTTATTCCGAGCCCCCCCCCATGCCGTGACTTCGACTTATAGTATGATGAATGAGTGGAAAGATCTTTTATAGAAGTTCCCTGTCCGATCCAACCAAAGAGTGCGTATCGTATAGATATCCCTTCTGCACAACAAACGAAACTGACGGGTGCCTTCCCAACACAAGAACCAGACCAATAAGAAAACGGTATGCTCCTTACCAAACTGCTGTAGAGGAGGCCTTCGAATCGAAAGAACACAGTCTGAGATCACCCGACGAAGGAAACCTGACGATAGTTTCCCCGGGAATATGGCAAGCACGGACGACCAATTGCGCTTGCAGGGTGTGAAGGAAGGTTGGGTGGGGGCATTGGACCGACGAATTGTCCAAACAACCAACCTACCAACACACACAACTGATGTGTCAATGGTGTGGATTAGGTTAGATGATTCCGGATGTCCTAAGCCCCCGGTAAACTTTGTTGGAACATCAGCTTATGCCGGAACAGCGGTGAAGAAAGCAGCATCTCCGCCACCATTTCCATATTCAATCCCCCCGGTCCTCCTGTTTACCTCTCCGCAGGGGTGAAAGCTGCACTATCACTAGCGACAGAGTCATTACCAACAGCTCAAAATCTTATAGTTACGGATCGGTAAGGCCGTCGGATGACTTGTTCTTCGCCTCAGGGTCATCAACTGAAACTACTGATGCTTACTCATATGCTGGCCGATCCGGTTAAATCCAATTTGATCTGCCTTAGTCTATACCTATACCGGTAGTGCGATTCAAATTGGTTCAAAGTAAGCAGCTGAAGCAACTGCTGGGGGTACCGGTACCACTGTCTTTGCCGCTGGTGGAACTGGATATCGAAAAAACGGGTTCGGGTACTGCACGAGGGCGATCAACTGCTTCGGGTACTGTACTCGATAGGGGTGCCAAAGGGCGTAGCGTACCGATAGAAGGGAACCCGAAAGTAGGATGCGCGATCCATGAGAGCCCATTCAATTGAGAGAAAAGGTCCCCTTTTGATGTGATGAGAAAATGTACTCCTATGATTCAATTACCTTTGAAGAAAAAAGACGGTGTTTTCTTTCTCCTTACCGACAATAACCATTGAGCTGTTCTATCTCCTATGATGAAAGGTTTCCGCGGACATGGATCAATAGGGACCTTATTACCCGTGGGCTTTTCCATAATATGCTCTTCATCTTTGCTTTCAGTTCAGGATAGAGGTTGACGAAAGAGGTGAATCGGCATGTGAAAAGCATCAATCGAAAGATTGAGTGGACAATGAATAGATAGCGCACAGTTCTTCATAAGTCCGATAGCACGAACTACCGATTTGACATCTTCCTACCAGTGCTTGTTTAGTTGTCACAATCTCTATTCCGCATCTTTGTCTTTTTCATGTTGTTGGAATCTCGAATCATCCGTTGTTCATCTTGCTTGGAAGACCAGTTTGAGGATGGGTGGACTATTTGTGGAGCAAACCACCCCATCAGGCTTTGTGCAATCATTTCACCAATCTCTCATTTCAACGTTCAGGTTCATGTCGATTCTGCTTGTTGATCGACTCAATCCGGTCTCTCCGCCTGACTTCTCGGCTTCCTGCTCGCTTTCTGTTTTGACCTCATTCTTCCAACTGTCCTATTATCTATAGGCTTCAATGACTGGTCGTGGTTCGACGCCCCATCTTTCTGTTCTTCTTTCCAGCCCGTACCGGAGCCCCCCTCTTCTCTACCGGAAAGCCTCTCACCCTGACCACACCTTCCTTCTTTTCCAATCCCTTCCCTTGTTGAACTCAATGGAACCGATCCTTCCAATAGCCAATCTCGCCTCGGAATGATCGACGATCCCTCTCCCTCAGACTCGAGTCCACGAGCTATCGACGTCGGCTGAGACCTTGTTCCGAGATGTTGTTGGATTGCGATGCGAGTGGGTCATCTAAAGTGGAAGACTAATCCGACACGAAGTCACTTCAAAATCCGGAGTGAAAGGTGCTGAATGGAAGAAGATTCAATGTTGTAGCAGCATACTTTGATAATCTAAAGAACCAATCAAAGTCCTTATAGATAGATCTCACCTATCGTCTGTCATTCAGAGACCAAGGAAGGCTCGGCCCATAAGCAAGAGATTCCAACTATCATCGATCGATGAGACTGTGAGGTCTCGGTTTGAGCAATGGGGAAGGTAGAGTGTATTATTAAAGAGTCTTCTCTCCGGAGGTTCCCGGCAAGTATAGTTAGTGGTTTCGCGTTCTCTCGAACAAAGAAATGGTACTTTTATGAGTATTAGGTACGTCGAGTCATTGGATCAGCTTCAGGGAGCCAAGCTCACATCGAACTGAAATGAGATCCCTCTGAGTAGTCGCAGCATCTCGACGTGCGTTTTGCTAGCGGAATTCATCCCGGCGAAATCGACGAGTGTAGACGCGCGGGGACCACAAAAAAAGCAAAACCATGTTGCCACCAGGAAATCGAGTACTCTCCCCCTTCTCGCTAGGGTGGTTAGATCTATCATGTGGCAGGTCAGTTGAATGCTCCGGTCGTTGCCGTATCCCTTTCATCGACGACTGGGGCACAGGATTCATTGATGAGCCTCTTCGTTTGAGGAAAATGAAAATCAAAGAGCACTTCATATCATCCTCCTTTCGAATTCCGGAATGCTGGTGAGTGAATCCAGCCAACAGTCAATAGTACCGGAATTTCATGAATGCCGTAAGTGACCGGCAACTCGACGGAGCAGTCAAAACAGGAGGATCAAAAGGTCAAAGCTGGTGGTTCGTAAACAAGATCGTCACTCAGATACGGTCTCTTCCAGTCATCCTCGGAGCGATTGAAGCTGGAGTTGACCGTCGCCTCCGAGGGGATAGTCCCCCACTCGCCAACCGCGATGTCTTGGTTGAGAGGCCCCACCTACCCATCTTCCCACAGTCTAACTGAGGCGGTGTAAATCCCGGAGTCGCCACTTCTTGTGTTGATGTACAAAGAAATTGGTTGAGGCAATCGACTTCCTACAGAGGAAGCACTTGTGCACATCAACGTCAGGATATCCCCCCGTTCTACACCAGATTATGCACTCACCTGTTGGGCCCATATAGGAAGACGTCCTTTCATTCAGTACACGCCAAAGCTGCTTTGCCTGGAACGCTTTGATCTGAACTTATAGGTCCCTCATTCTCAGTCGGCCTTCACAAAGCGGTTTGCACACCGTCGGACCAGCTGGACAGATGGGACGGCTTAGTATCCCTACCATTGCCGGACCAAAATCAGTGACGACAGAGACGTAGCTTCCATAGTCTCTTTCACTTGGAATGAGAAGATTTCCGGCTCGGTTTCCGAAGGCAAGACTGAAAGTAGGAAGCTTTCATCCGTCGGGGGAGAATGAAAACGCTCGAATAAGAACTGTCGCTCACGATCTCTCCGCATCGTAGCCTGTCCCTTTGTTATTGACGAAATGGGTCACCAATTGAGATATTCAGAATTGAGCAATGAGAAAATAGGAGCGGGTGATAAGATAAGGTTTATCAAAGGCGGGGAATTTCTTTTGACTTCCTAACAAAAAGCCCGTCCGCGCACCTGAGATCTAACCAATGCTTAGTGAAATAAAGTGGGGTAGAAATCGGAAAAAGAAACTCAGGAAGTCAATTCTGACATTGAAACCTCCCCTTTTTCAGTACTTGAGTAATCGAAGGGTCACGAACCACCGATCCCGAGGTAAGGTAAGGGTCCAGAACTTCAGGTTATGAAATAAAGAATGGATCTGAATCGCGTAAGTCCCCCATCGTCATGTCATTGCCCGTATCGCCAGGAGAGCAATCCCCTTCCGTCGAATCGTGATTGAAGGCGCTTTCCAGCCCTCGACGAAATCAAGAGCATTTCGTCGGAATACATCCTGTCTTTGGTCTCAGAAATAGAAAAATGAAAGACGTAGATTGTGTCTCACGCATAGATGGTTTCAATACGTAAATAGATGCGAAGCTTAATCGCTTTGAAGCTCGTCTAGAATTTCAGAATAAGCAAAGCTTGCGTCTTGGAACACTACTCTTCTCGCACGGGTATCTTTTTTGTCCAATCTGTGTGGAAACTGATCATCTCTCATTCAGAAAGCTGGCCCTGGATTCAAAATCCATACCCAGAGTACACCCGTTAAGGAAGTTCAGGATTGATACCGCTCCTGCAAAGGCAGAAGAACGGAAGGTTGGGGATGGATATGATAGGAAAGACACAGGGCTTATTCCGTCCCTTTTGAAATTGTCCGAATGAGACACATACTTTAATAAAAGCACAACAACTATAGCCCACGGAGTCTCAGTTGGGGAAATCAAAATAGAAGTAGACGGGCCGTCGATCAAAGAAGGGGGATAACCCAGTCTCAACAGAAGAAGAATTGTCAAAGGCCGACCCTCAAGCGGGATTTCTTCCTGACTTACTGAGTCACTCACTCACTGACGTCAGTTAGTTCACTCGACGCCCTCACTTTTTATTCCATTTTTTTTGTTGACTTGTCTCTGATTGACGCGACGAATTCGTCACAATACGGAATTTTTCGAAGGCAGCAGTAGTAGACGTCGGAACTTTTCTTAACAAAAATAATTGACCGAAAGACAGGACAGGTAGTACACTCAAACCTCTTAGACTGATTGCTTTAAGGAATCCGCACTCAGTTGCTATTGATTGAGCGAACGCATTTCGGAATTTATAGCAGACGTCGGATGCCCTCTCGTGTGATTGATTGACAGACGGTTTCATTAGTGGACTCAGATCCCCTCCCGATCAGTTGTTGAGCGGTCGAATCGAAATGAAAACATATCTTTGAAGGCAGGCACTCGACTGGATATCCGACGGTGGGGCTCGAAGCTGCCATCTCCAACTAGTTGGTTGAATTCTTTAATCGACAGGTGAGGCAGATCTGAAGGCGGAAGGCAGGTAATCAAATAAACTTTACACTCGATGTCAGTCTCATTATATACACCCACTTCAACACCCATTCCCTAACCCGAAGGCGGAATAATGATTCACTGCTGCGTGGAGCCCTGCGCTGTAGGCCGCTATTGGGCGGTGGAGGGGGCTTTTCGAGGTCGGGCAGGAGCGCTTCTTTCGCTGCTTCTCGCGCTTCTGCTTGCCAGCTTTTCGCGCTTCCTTCCCCGCTTACGCTGCTTGTTGCGCTTAAATAATAATAAACTCCGTTAAAATGAAACGTAGAATAAAAAGAATACGGCACCATGCAGAGGAAAAACCTTTGCGGGTGGGGGTCTTGCAACCCCGCACACCATGAGCGTCTGGTTATAGTATGTTCAATGTAAAAAAAGAATTTTCTTGGTGTGTCTAGAGGCGCCTATGATGGCATGACATTTATATTATAGGTAACCTCGGTTGTGAACTGGTAGTTTTACCAATAGAGTAGTCGTGGTTGGACACTCTTTGGTAGTCCCAAGGTATCACGAGCATCCAGAAAGAAAATCTGGACGCCCCCCCCCCCCTGCCGGGCCTAAGAACCCGGCAATAGGGCGAGATGGGTTAGGACATTAAGAACGTTCGGTATGCTGCTGACTGCTTTCCATAAGAAATGGAATATTTCTCATGAAACAACAATCAACCTTTACTCAGCTGTCATACAGACAGCTTTTCAATATTATAGAACGACGTCAGTGTGCGCTCGTGGCGGAGGTCGTCGAAGAGCCTCAAATGCATAACTGGGCTTTTAATCGACGGCTCATTCCTGCTTCTTCCAGAGTTTGACAAAAGAAAGGTGTATCGCGGTATATTTGTTTACCCGCAGGTTCTGCACTCATAGAAAGAGAATGGGATGGTTGAATATTGCACTCTATTTGAAATGCTGTTCCACTATTTTAATGAGGTTTGATGGTGTAGGGCGTAGCGAGCGCCTTTGCTAGACAAAAGTCCCGGGTGCAGTGGCGGGGATACTCATTCGGTATTTTTCTGTTTAGCTCTGAGGGGAGATATTCACTTTGAGCATATCATTTTCAAAAAAGTTCTTACTACAGAAGCGGGAAACTGGTTGACCAGAATGATAACAAAAGATGAGGTTGCAAACACTGTGAAGAGGGCAGATCCAGATAAAGCACCGGGACCTGATGGATTCTCAGCGGGCTTTTTTCAGAAATTCCAGAGTATTGTCCATGAAGATGTTTGGTTGGCTCTCCGGAACTTTTTCAGGTCAGGTAAGATGATGAAAGGACTGAATCAAACTTTGATTTCAATCATTCCGGAGACTAAAACTGCTGATAGAATGGAGAATTTAAGACCTATCTCGCTATGCAACTTCGTTTAAAAAAGATAATATTTACGGGGATCGTCGGCATCTAGGTTGCAATTGGTGCTTCCAAATCTTATCTCCCCGAATCAGTCCGCATTTCTCAGAGGCAGAAGAATCTCTTAGAACATCTTGCTGGCTCATGAACTTGTCCGGAACTTCCATTTGAGCAAAGGGAAGGAAAAGGTCTTTGTTAAAGTTGATCTAAGGAAGGCATTCGATAATGTGAACAGGAGAAATTTCTGCTGCATGCGAAAAAATGTATGGGCTTCAATGAGACATGGATAGGGTAGGTGAAGGTTTGTTTAGAGAATCCTACCTTCTCTATCCTCAGAAATGGGTCTCCTACAGGTTTTTTTCAGTCTAAGCGTGGCATCAGGCGACGGGGGATCCCATGTCCCCTTACCTTTTCGCGATTGTTATGGAAACGTCGAACTCTGATCTTGAAGAAAGCAAGAATCAAAGGGGAAATAATGAACATGAGAACTGGAGTCAATTTTGAGGTCTCACAAATGATTTTTGCGGATGATCTGCAGGTTTTCAGTAATGGCAATGAGGAGTCACTGGAAGTAATTCAAAGGGTTTTTTTTTATTTCGAGAGGATGTCTGGGCTGGCGGTCATTAAAGATAATAGAAGAATTTACTTGAATAGAGTTTGTTCTCAAAGGATTCAAAAATTTCAGATCCTGGGGATGGATGAAGGATGCCTACCCATTAAGTACCTAGGTCTGCCTTTGTCCTTCGGCCTGGGCAGTAGCTGCTTCTTCCTTACCTTGTGCCTCTAGATGCCGTACCTTTTAGCAGCCATCCTTGCTTCGCCAAACCGCTATGACATCGACCAACTTCCCCACGTAAGGAGTAACACTCTTCCCTTCCTGCTCTTCTCTCAGGAAGCTTCCCCGCCGGCAAGAGCGGGAAGCCTTAATAGCCGCTTTAAGACTGGCTACTTTCGGACGTAAAGCGACGAACTAAAAGCAAGCAAGAAAGACAGCGGGATAGCTGCAGATCCTGTTCCAGATCCTCCAGCACGAGCTTCTTATGCTATTGATGCAGCAGCGGAGTCAGTCGAGTCTGTTGATTACGAGGGACAGAAAGCCAAGCGCCATAAACAGAGCTATTTCTGTTTCCCACCTAGGTGAACCCGAAGCTAGAGCACAGGTAGAGCCAGTTGAAGCGTCCGAGCAAGTCGATCCAGTTGATTCTGGTGAATTACTGATCAAAGAGCGGGTAAAGGTAGTTGATTCAGCAGATGTAGAGTCAGTTCGTTCTCGTCCCCACAGGAGCAGAACCAAAGCGAGCAGGACCGACCAGTAGTAGATCCAGGACCAGTACCCTAAGAAGTCATATACCGGGAAGGAGCAGCAGAGACGAAGGTTGAAGCATCACTAGAGGCATAGATGGGAACATATAATCTCCCCGTAGCAGATCAAATTTACCTTGTTGACCCAATCGATTATGCAGTTGATTCAGCAGCATAACCATAAAACGCACCAGATCGGTATTGACGTATATAGGCCTGTTCGTGAAGCTGGTCGATATGCATTACCTTAAAGTGGTCCAGCAACTGGATCTCGCTCTGGAAAAGGAATATAGATATAGGCTTATTTCCTTCCTGCCGCAGTTAATTACACTTATGGATCAATAGGATCTAGTACTTATGCTTATGGATATGGGTCTAGATCTATATCTATATTCCTTTTTCGGAATGGCGGGGAATGCACATGCCTTTCTGACTATGGGTGCTACCGAAACTACGTCTTTAGGCTCTGTTACTAGGGACATATCCCTCAGATCTACGGGGAGTGCTTAACCATAGCCGTCAGTTTTGTCTCTGCAGGATCTATTGATGGATCATGAGCATAAGACTCTTCATCTGCTTAATATGCTCCGCTACATATGCTTCTAGTGCGAGATATGCTGAAGGTTATGCTTTTGCACCTATTTGGAGAGAAAAGAATTCAATAACAATCCACTTTCAAAAAGGTTTGGGGAAGAATTGATTGAAGGGAATCAAAGAAGGGAGGAATAGGAGGGAACTGTCCAAGGCAATGGAAAGTTCCACAGTTCCCACTCGAAACTACGAAACACGTGATGGAAGAACCAAAAACGCATCAGTGTTGTCCCACCTGCCATTCTTTATCCTGATCCACCCGTTGAAGATCCCCCCTACTGCATACTGGGCACTGATCCGCAAATGTTCAATTCAGTGGATATAGTTCCATTACTCGCAACATCCTTACCCGTCCCAGCGTATTCCCCAGTGAGTATCCTTGTTGTGCCCTTACCTCCCGTTCCTACTTTAGATGTTCCAATCTCGCGCGACGTCTTCCTAGGAGTTATGCAGTGGCGAAGGCTTATGCTACAGTAAGAAAAGAAGATTCCATTTCTCCGCCAAAACCTTCGGTTTTGCCTTCACCACCAGCGGCAACAAACAAAACAAAGGCGCTTTCCAGCCCAAAGATTCATCATCACCTATAGGGGGATAGTCGCAGGGGCGGAGGTAAAGGCATCCCTGATCGCCCCGGGAGGCTCACTATTCCGAGGCCAGGTTTTTCGCAGTGAATCTTTTTCTCGTTCGAAGGTGCTTTGTCTGAATCACGCGAAGTTCAAAGGAGTCTTTCGTTTCAAAAGCCAAAACCTCACGGGGGTCCCGACGGAGTCGCCTTATCTTTAATGCGTCCTCACTTCGCTCGCCTTTCTTTCTTTTCATCGGTGTCCTCCCTCCGGTCGCCTTTGGTGCTCCCTTTCATTCGGGGTGCTCAGCTTAGGCGAAGCAGACGGAAAGAAGCGTCACGGTTCAAAGCTGGGAATCTCTGTGTCAAGCCCTTGCCCTTGATCTATGTCTTTATATCAGTGCACGAACATGTTCACTTTTCACACGCTCCATCAGTGCACGGCTGTTAGACAAGTTTCATCGAAGATTCCATCCAATTATATCAGTTCCGCGCATTGTTGGAGAAGGGGGATTCTCGTTCAATAGACAGAGTCGAAGCTGACTGAGGCAATGACCAGAGAGAGTAGATCAGGCTTCCGGCTATGAGGATGGCGAAACCAATTATCATCCATCCTTAAAAACAATAGAATGAAAAATGCATTTGTTTGAGATCTAGATGAGAATGAAAGCCTGTCAGCGGTTAAGTCAGCGAGACCAGTCACATAAGCCCCTTTAGACACCGGGGCGGTCAGAGGCACTGTCAACCTTAACCGGCACACGCACCTGCATAATCAACTGATCCCGAAACTTCAATCGAGAGAGAAAGCGAGTCCGCGGGACCAGGAAGACAATCAAAGGGAACAGCCAAAACTGGAATCGCAACAATTTCATTGCCTCAGGTTAAACAACCACCGAATTTCCGGGATCCACGGAGGGGTAGTATGAACAAGAACCAAAGTCAGGAAATAAAGAAAAAAGCGCTCGACACTGTTGTAGTAACGTCGTATAGGAGCATACGCATAAAAAAAAAGCCATTTATGATGGGTAAAAGACCAAGCCAATCGAAGAAAATAAGTCAATAACTTACTCAATAAGATAAGAGGATCTTCTTATTGAGGTTGAGTGACGGGAACTGACCAATGACGAGAGCTTAACGAAGGACTCATTTCCATAGCGGGAGCGTACGCGAGGAGCTAATCACGAGAGGCGAGGCGCCCGGAGGAAGGGAGGGCTAGATGAGGAAGGAAAGGCGGAAAGAGTGAGAAAAGATCTGCATGAAAAAACCCCCCGTGTTCTAGGAAGATCTTAAAGAGATCTGCGGCGAGTTCTCCGACTAGACGTTAAGGATGGAGGAGAATACCCTTTTTTGGATACTAATCTTGTAAAAAGCGTTGGTCTTCGGCAAAGTTCAGATAGAGAATACCAGATTGAATGTCGCAGACGGCTCAATACTCTAAGAAAGACAACAAAAACAACTGAGACCACAGATCAGTAGCTTGAGGACGATCCATTCTTTTAAAATAATTCATCCGCCGGGTTCAAAGAAGTTGAAGCACTCGAGTGCGCTCAGGTATGAACTTTTTATATTCATCCATGGAGAGCTGGTTAGCACCACCACAAAACTTTCTTACAGTACTTCTCTTGTCTCACTAACAACCATGTCTTTGGAAGATGTAGGGAAAGGAAAAGAACCTCTCCTACCATCTTACAGAGAAAAGGTGGTTAAGGGGTCCTCTTCCAACTCTAAATCCTGGGCTGACGAGATGGAGGAGTTGGATAACGATGTAGCAGAAGTGGACGTCGAATGAATCTGCTATAACTATAATAGACCATTGCGAAGATTGGGAGATAAAATACTGGAGATCGAAGTACTCTATCAGAGAATGCGGAGGCCGTCGAACCCTACGGCCTTATTGGCAAAGTCCTAGGCTGATTTGTGAACCTCAAATCGATCACCGAGAGAATGCAAGCAGTCTGGAAACAAGCAGGCATGAAAGGAGGAGTTCAGATCAAGGCCATGGGAGGCGCTGACTTTCTGTTCAGATTTGCAAACGTTGAATACTCCAACGTCGTTATTACTATACGTATAGGACCATGGTTTGTCTTCGGACCCGGTTTTGCGAGGATGGCACGCAAAATTTGATCCATTTGAGACCAAACTGGACTCCGCTATTATCTGGCTTCGATTACCTCGACTTCCTTTTGAATACTGGCGACCGGACATCCTCCACAGAGTAGCTGCTCTGATTGGACAAGCGGTGAATCCCGACGAGTATACAGAAGAGTGCCCCCGAGTTTGACATGCGACGAATTTGCTTATAAATTGATCTGAACCAACCCTCTTGCCTACTAGGTCAGTAAGCACTTCCATTCCCTGCACGTACAGAACCCCGCCTCTGACGACCACTGAGAAATATACGATTGATCGTCGTTTGATTCGGTACGTGAGATCCGCGAGAGATACGGGAGCGAGTGTAATTGACTTGATGACTCGACTTGCATTCCTACTCCCTTCCTCCGGGCGCCTCGACTTTTCTCTTTACTCGCTTGTGAGGTATAGTGTCTGCTCCTGGCCCAGCCGAATATAGTATAGGGCTCTGACCGTTGGCGGAACTAGTTCAGGTAGCACTGTCGCAAGGCAAATCGAAAAGGAAGAGAAAGCAATAGCAAGTGAATACCTCCTTCTGCTTCTGGTTCCGACGATTCTCGCGAACAGGAATAGTTCTTTCAACAAAGCATCCTATGGACGTTCAACGCGATGGTCTAACAATAATGCGTCCCCTACAATCCCCTAGTGTAAGGAAACGATTTGACCTTAATAGAAGCTTGTCAGCCAGTCCCTTACATTCCGTCCATCCCTTCTCCGGTCAGTTACTACTAACATAGGATACTACTCTCTATCCCCAAAAGGACGAATAGGGCAACAGCAAGAGTGGAAGTCGCGACGAATCCGTTTTAAAACTTTGTTTGTTGGCAACCCAATACGAAGAAAGAAAGGCTGAGTCTTGCGAAAGACTTTGTTTGATGAGTTGGAGAGACGGCACGGAGCAATAGGGAAGCAGAAGAGGAAGAAGACGGCTTAACAGTAAGGCGGTAGTCCGAACATAGATAAGAGGCCTTCGGGACTGAACGTCAAAGGCGCGGAGCGTGAAAGCGAGACTGCTTGAAATCTCTGACTCGCGGAGAGAAGGTGATCGGGTAGGAAGAAGCCAAAGAGAATACCGACTATAACCTAAAGTTTGAGTAAGAAATCAGCTAATCTCCCACTGATGGAAGTCAATCTGAAACTTCTTGATCAGAAAGGGAGGGAGCAGGCTCGGCAGGATAAGAGGTTACTGTACCGGCTTAGCCCGCAAACAGATATCCCCGCTTCCGTTGGTGATGGTTGTTAAGGTTGAAGCCTCTCCGCCTGCTCCTTATGTCGATACTCCCTATTAGGTCTTCTCCTTCTCCGCTTTCCCCCTTCGCCTTTTGCCCTACTGATGATCCGGCTTTCCTTCTTTACTCTATCACTGACACAAGGGAGTCCTTATGCAGAACGGAAGTCGGTAAGTATGGTTTTTTCTCATCCAGCTTTGATTTTATGGTGGGACCTGACGAGTGTAATTCCGGTACCATACCGATTCTCGCTGTGAATTACCAAAATTCATAGTACCGGTTTTCTACTTTATGTTAAGACAAACACTCCGACTACTTGATTGAATTCTAGATTCAAAGATAAAAGGCGAGCGAAGTGAAGGAAGGGTAGTGAACAAATTCCATGGTTAGTTGCTTGGTGGGAATGTTGGAGAAAGGAATGAATGGGAAATGCAGCCACCGAGCTTTCATTCTCGACCAGCGACCAAGGGACTGGGGAGGCCAACGAGTAGTGAAATCTAAAAAAAGAAAGAAGTCGGACCGGAAGACCAATAGCCGAGGAGGCTTTATAAGATAAGTGAAAGACTCCACTTGTTGATATCTCAATCTCAACTGGCTCCTCATATAGAATGATTTTGACCCACCCCTCGCCCTAAAGGGGCAAGTAGCCTTCACTCCCTAACCCTAAAGGGATGAGTAGCTCCGCACCTCGCCCTAAAGGGACGAGTGCCTAAAGACCCTACATCTTCAGATTGAGCCCTCTTTGCCCGACGAGTTTCTTTTGTGAGACTCCCTTCGCGGATCCCCCCTCTTATCCAATCAACCAACTGTCCCAGGCCGGGCGGCCTGAAATAGCGTTCCCGGAAAAAGCTTTCGCCGCCCCGGGGTCGACTGTCTCCTTTTGACGACCAACGAGACTACTTGGTGAGGAAGGAATCTTGCACAGACTCAGACTGTGAATGGATCGCGTGGACTAGAACTCAGACACTTTTTGAAGAGAGCATCCTACTGTGCGGTCTGATCCATGGGCGGGACCAGAGTTTGACCCAACCTGTGTGATGCGACTACTTCTGAGCCATAGCTTCAGAAACCCGGCCTGACTGAATCCCCTCGACGCCCACGAAACCCCATGTCTTTGTCTTACCTATGAGTCTTCTTCATGAGGGATTGATCAGACAAAGATGCATTCTGTAAACACCCCAAAGTGGTCTGACTTCTCCTTTGGGGCAGAGGTCCAAAAAACTGGAATTCGACATCAATGGAGAAGAAACCAGACTTGTTCGCTCACTCTTATTGCCAAAGTTGTTGATCAACCACTTGTTGATCCGTCTTCCTTTTCGGACTGGTATTCCCGCCGAGGAGACCCGCCCCGACCGTCGACGGGATCACTCTTTTCGTCAGCTGGTGTTTGCTTGCTATCTGGTCCAGTGAACAGTCTCTTTCTAGAGACAACTGGTGTGCATCCAACCAGAGCTGGAGCAATTCATGGAAAGCGTCCTTATCTGATTCGACGAACTGAGAGTCTCATCTCCTGGGGCCCCTGATCCTGTGATGTAGAATCCTTTGGGTTATAGAAAAGAAAAAGTGGAAAAAAAGATGAAAATCCAATGATGGGATTTCTGATCCAATAAAAAATACAATTCGTCGGTATAGTATGGATAAAAAGATCTTCATATAGCTGCTATGCCAAAACAGGGTGCAACGAACCGAAAGCCCTTCTCGAAATGAAAAGTTCCTCCCAGATACATGGCTTAACTTACATACCCGGGCCCGGCTCAACATTCTTGGAAAACAATCGAATCTAGGCTTTTCAATGACTTGGCCATTCAATCTTGTGAACTAATCGAGACCGAAATTGGATAAGGAGATACGAACGGAGAGGAATAACCAATCGATGAAAGAACATGAAACCATTCTGTTTCAATAGAGGTACGGGAAACGGTTGGGGGCAATGAAGTAGGTGAAGTGGTTGGATTTTTCGAGCTGTTCCAACCACTGCTGGATGTGATTCCAAGAGCCGAACGAGAATGAATACCACACAGAAGAGTCAAGACCGGGCTCCCTAATGGAATGTTTAACCGATCCATTCCGGATCGATCGAATTGGTACGGAAGTTGTAACATGGGAAAACCACGGAAAACACGACTTATTTGAATAACCCGGTGACCTACCAATTGTAGAAGTAGGATCTTTGGCAAGCAATAAGCACTAAAATAATACAATTCGAGTGTACCATCTTCTTTCTCATTTCGAGGAAAAGGTTCGGAAAGAAAGGGAAACAACGGAGGGATCCGAATCGGACCTAAATGGGAATGACATAAAAAGTGTTTTTCAAAACCTATCATTAAGGGCGTTACGACGATATACGAGAGGAATAAAAAAAAACTCGTGATTGGTGTGGAGGGGAAGATCTGCTTATGAAATAGTTTGAGAAAGAGTCGTCTCATTTCCTTACTTCTTCGTTCTTTCGAATTCATTCACTTCGACGGCTGGTTCTGAACGCCGCGTAACATCATCTTCTTCAACCAACCTCCACCGCCATTTACACAGAGGGGCCTGCCTTTCGGTGCGGCCACTAAAGAATTGCTTATACACTAAACAGCTGCTTATATACGCTTACGCGAAAGACTGACTTTCTTAGGCAAGCGTGAGAAAATGAAAGAGAGATGTACCTAAGGCGGCATGCAAGCTAACTGTGCACGCTAAGAGAAGAGGAGAGATGTTCGCAATGACTACCACAATCAAGCCGCTCCGCGGGCCCCTTACTTCGCCCTGACGGATGTATGCCTTCGGCTTGCAACTGAACTGACTTTATGGCCTTGCCGCCCGCCTCCCGCACAGAAGCGGAGCTAAGCGCTTGAAAAGCGCGCTAAGAAACGTTGCGTCGGCCTTTCTGTGCAAGTTACCAGCGGAAGAGAGGGTGACAGTACATACAACAGTCTTCCAGTTCTTACTGCAGCTGTTTCGTCACCAGTCAAGTAGTACAACAGCTGTATCTTATCTTAGGGACCGGCGCATCGGGGATGCGATTTGGGATGGGAGTCCAAACTGATTCATGTGCTCAAGCATTGGGAGAACTTCGTGATCTTGAGCCTCTATTGGACCTTCATTTCCGTTGTCGTTCTCTGAAGGATGGTCTCGAATTTTCCGGAGGCACCCGGAGGAAGCGGGGCGAGACTCATCTGATCAAGGTGATCGCCCGACGCTTCGTCACAGAGTCGATGTCGGATTGTTGCTTCCCTTCTTCCTCTTTCACCAGTGTTTCAAGCTCGGAGGTGGGGCCAACATCATGCCTGGTCTCATCCACCACAGGATCGGATTCTGGTCTTGTTTCGTCCTCAGCCACATCTGCAGCTCGTTCAGACCCTGGCAGCTCTTGGCCTTCCCGATCCGTCTGAGCCGTCTCTTCCACTTTTTGATTTACCTGCGGACTCCGGAACACATTCGGTAGGCTGTGTCCCTTCGACACTCTGTTCAGCAGCCTTTTCTGGATCACCAGCCGACTCAGAACCAACATCAGTAATTTGTTCGGCAGGAGGCTTTGATTAGCTCTCCGCGCTTCCCGCAGGAACGAGCGGATAGCGAAATGTTGGCTCTGCGATCGACATGTGGACTTACGGACGGACCAGTGCCTTTTTTCTGTGCGTCGAAGGGCACAGGGGCAGACCCCAACCTCTTGATTTCGGTCATGTGCCTTGGTCCCCGAACCCTCCCTAGGATGTTGGGAGGAAGAGGTTGGCTTTGCCAACGCAGTCCGCGCGGTACGGAAGATTGGTCCGCTCCGCAAAGCCACGCTTTGCGGTTCGCTCCCCAGGCGCTTTCCAGCCCTCTCTTTGCCTCCTTTCTCTTGCTTGATTGAATAGTTCAATGCCCGAGCTCCCGCTTTGCTTGCCTTCTTCACTGGCGCTCGCCAGATGTATCACTCATCCCGCTCCGCGAGGTAAGGAGTCTTCTGTTTGTTATAATTATTACGGGCTGGTAAGGGTCGCATCTGTTGGTTGATAATTGCTCGGGAATTCTTTGATAGTGACTTTTGCCAGGTTCTAGGGGGTCCCCTCTACTCCTCTTTTTTGTCGATCGAGCCGCTTTCCCTCATTCTACTCGTCCAGCCCTCTTCACGAACTTGTACAATCAATGCCACAGAGATAGCCAACTCTATTATCAAAGAAATAAGGAAACGGGCGACGATTTGGCACCAGATATCCGGAGGTGTGGAAAGAGCTGCTGTGATAAGCGGAAAAACCATCAAAAAACGACGATTGCTCGTGGAGGTTTCCACAGAAAGACCCCTTGGTTCTGGCAAACGGATCACAATTACAGGTACCTGGGAGCATACCGATGGAATGAACGAAATACGAACAGTTAACATAATATGGTCATAGATCTTAGGTTGTAACTTGATCATGAGCGAATTTGTTGATGTTGCACCCATGAAGTATGGAAAGTGCCAAACATTGGGAACTACCCGGGGAGGAGTTAGGAACAGGAACAAGGAGAAGCGAGAACCACTTAAATGGAGGAATCGATTGTATTTCGTCCTTTGTTCCACATGGCAACTGGGGATCGAAAAGCACCAAATTTGATGACTTATTAAGGGAAAGACGAAGTAAGAGCATGCTATTGGAGACGTTGCAACATATGTCGGGGAGGCCTCCGTTGATTGTGTACGAACAAAATACGAGTCCAAAGGTAGGGTAAGAAAGGGTTTAGCGGAGAGAGAAATTGACTCTTCCGGGAACCAGTAACGCGTAAACCATGTCAAACCAAGACCGATCAATATCCGAACGGAACGGATTCGAACTTCTCCTAGAATAGTTTCCGGTGCGAAATGAAATTCAATGAGTAATTCAAAGGAGAAAAATCTTTGATAGGATGAATTTTTTAAGTCCCAAGTCAAGCAGAAATGATGAAAAAAAAAAGAGAACACTCCGTTCCTAGCCCCTTCGGACTAGCACTCCCCGCTTCCCTCCCTTTGAAGTGGATTTATCAGCTCTGAGAGTCAAACGAAAGAAAGTGAAAGGCCAACTACTTCTTCATTCATGGCCTATTGATTTGATTGATCTCCCTTTCGTATTCATTCGACCTGAGGCGACCGGAGGGAGGGAAAGTTCTTTTATGCAATGCAGGAAGGGCGGGCCTCCTGTGGATTCCTCCAACTCCATGAATGAAGGAAGGGGGGAGTATGAGGAAGGCCGACTTTTCTATATGAAGATGAAAAAAGGAAAAGGGTCAGACGATTTCTGACTTGACGAATATGACTGAATGAGGAAGAGCTCCTTATGTGGTCTCACTTTACCACCATCTGAAATGCGCGAAACTTCGATTGGTGGAAGCCAGTCCATGAAGATTCTCCCTTCTCTTACGTGCAATTCCCCTCTTTCGGTAAGCATCCAGTATCTCAGCAAATGAACATTTCTCTAAGCTTATCCTGTAGCTTATACGTCGTTTGAAAGCTGCTCCAAGGATCCAACGAATAGCTAAGGTTTGTTGACGATCCCTGGCTACAATCCCAGGGACATCATAAATAGTACCTGCGACTCCTACTTTTACCACTTCGCATATGGGCTTTATATTATCCACGGCGTCAACCATAAGTTTGATTACATCGCGTTCAGTTCGAGCTGGGCGATGAAAAGTTTGATAAACAATAGCACGAACTCTCGTTCTTTTACCATCTTTCATGCGAAAGTTGACCAACTTCTTGATCAATTGTTTTTGCTCACCATCCAAGTCCCCCATATAGCCACAAATTTCCGAGCAATTGGAAGCCGCTTTCGATGACGAGAAATTGATATTACGCGATCCTTACTGTCCATCTTTATCAGCCAACTCCCCTCTTTCCTTCCATAACGGAGATCGTACGAATAGATGACTGACCCACGGCATTTCACAAAAGAGACGTTCGGTTTCTGGCCCCACCACTCGTCGAATCAAGGAGAGGCGATACTTCACAAAGAGTGGCCCCTCCCATCTATATTGGATTTGATGACTAAGACAGGTCCTTTGCTTCAGGACGGGGTTTCAACTTACTGTCCGATTCGTTGAACCTACGAATTTGCGAAGAAGCGGGTGAGCTTTCACTTGTGTTAAGCATACGGTCGTTTTCGTTTTTGCAAGATCGGAGTTCTCGTTCGACCGGAAGAAATCGTACTTTCTTTCACCGCTGTAGACCGGCCTTCGGCCGCCTTTAGGCAGCTGCTACTATTCCGATCCAATTCCGAGTCTTGCTTCGTTAACTCATCAAAACGATGATCTTTATAGACGTTATTTCTCTTTACTGACGAGATACGAAAATCTCTATTGTCACGATCTTCACTATCTTTTTTGGGAAGGGAAGCTCGGGTAAGGATGAGAGGAAAAAAGATGGAAAGGCTGATCTTGATTACAATCGAATGACTCTTCCCTACTCGTCTGATAGTTCTTTCAATCGACTCACCGACTGACTCCCCTACTGTCTTTCTTCGACCGTCGAGTGGAGTCGGGGGTGGAGCTTTCTTTCATCCGGCATTGTAGGAAAGGGGTGCTTTCTTTTCATAGAAAGTCATAGCAAGTACCGGACATCCCGTGGTGATCTCAGTGGAATATCCCTGAATTTCGGAGGGGTCCAAATCCAGAGTCGGGAGGGCTGCTGACCAATTCAAAGTGCGAGCCAAATCCGTGCAAGCTGTCAATGTTCTCAACTCAAAAAGAGTCGACGAGTACAGCTCACGCAGCCCTCTCATGCTTTCGAACGGACTTTCCCTTTCTCTCCCTAAACGAAAGAAAGAGGATTGGCTACACATCTAACCCTCCCTAAACGGATGCTATCTATAGGCGCTACCAAGCCCTATCTATCCCGTGGAGTGGTTCTGACACTTCTCCTTTTGCCTGTGTAGTTTTTTCCTTTCCCCTTTATGGGAACCTTTTCTCTATGGTCACGTTGACCTGACTCGACTCTAGTTGATAGAAAAGAGCGAGATGTCCTTCTAGGAAGGCCTTTTCTTTCGATTGCATCGCCTCTATAAAACCAATGACTGTGACAGAGGACGGTATCTATGGTTTCATGAAGGATGTAGAAAGATTCCTGCCGTTCTGTGCCAAAAACAAAAAGTTCCCGCATCCGACGTTTAGAACAACAGAATGATTCCATCGAGAAGACGATTGCGGAAATATTCACTCGAATCCCGGATCCCCGAATCTCAGAGCAGCTACAAAAGCCGGAGGTCAGAAGCTGGATTGAGAAAATGCTAAATAAATTATAAGAAACGGTATGCTCAAGGACTTAAACCCGAAGGCATTCTGGTAAAGGCACGTCTGGGAATATAATATCATCCCCCTAAAAGGATTCGATTCAAGGAAAATCCATACCAAGTCGGAGGCGGTCCAGATGCCTGAAGATCTCCGAATCATGAACAAGGAGGAAATCGAAGATCTCTTGAGTAAAGGGCTGATTCGCCCAAGCAAGAGCCCGTGGTCCTGCGCGGCATTCTATGTTAATAATAGAAACGAGCAAGTCCGGGCCGACGGTTGGTAATCAACTACAAATCACTGAACGAGGCTCTCCAATGGATCCGGTACCCGGTACCCAACCGCCAAACGCTAATCTTAAGGATTTCGGCAGCAAGAATCTTCAGTCAGTTTGACCAAATGTTCACGCACTTTTCGAGACTTTTCCGAAATGCTTCTAGATGCTTGAAGTGGGCACTTACGTAACGTACGAATGATAACGTACGTTACGTTTCTTTCAAAGATCAGGACATCGTCTATATAAGCTATAGCGAAAAGTCAAAGGGTTTGACGGTATCGTCCATAATTTTTTACCTAGCTCTCACCTACCGCATGCCGATACCGCTCGCAACGGGAAGAGCTCGATTACTACGCTTGCCAATCATGTGGAACCGCTCTTTCGTCTTCTCGCTCGGGTAAGCCACGATTACCCGACCATAGGGAGGGAAGGCGTGGCTTGCTAATCGATACCGCATACCCGCCCGATCGCCCCTATTCTCGTCAGCTTCTGATGGGAAGCCCCTCGCTTAACAGAAAGAAGGTAGGTAGGGCAGTCGAATAGCTTCTTCATAACCTAACAACTTTACGTGGGGAGGTGGTGCATCAGCGGAAAGATCCAGGAAAGGGGTGGAGTAGCGGGTCTTTACTCAACTCCTGAATAAGGGCTGCTGGTTTCATTCATGACCCGGTCGGCTAACGAAAGGGGAATGGGAATCCCGAGACGAGGCATCCTTTGGTGAACGAGCGGACTCGGCTACGTGGAACGCGGGGATATTTGAGGTGTCGACATTAAGCCACCCGCCCGAGGTTAGGGTGAAAGAGAGTTCTGTCCATCTTAAGAAGCGAGGGAAGGCGAGCGAAGTGAGGGCAAAGGATCCTTTCCGACGAACCTGAATCCGAATCGGGTCGACGTTCCTGATTTAGACCGTCATAGGAAATCAAAGATGCGTTCTTACTCAATCAATTTCTGAAACGTCTGAGGCATCCGTCAGAACACTCAGCTTGAAAGTTCTGATAGTGATCCAATTCTTTCCACAGTCCCTGAAGCATATTGAAGTAAGAGGACACTGACTTTTCTCCCTGCTCCGCTTCATGGATCCTGCGCTTCAACTCATAAACCTGAGCCATATTGCCAATTTGGGAATAAGTTACTGAAACGGCATCCCATATTTCCTTAGCAGTATCTAGAAAAATGTAGTTCCTGCTGATTTCAGGCTCCATTGAGTGAATGAGCCAAGACACGACGGGAGAGTTCCGTCGGCAAACCCACTTCCGGTACGAGGGATCATCCGATGGGGGTTCCTTCTTAACTAATGCATAAACAATCGTCTTCTTTCCTTCCCTTTCGAACGACTTCAGAGCAAGGGCACTGGGGTTTGGAGGCTCACTCTTCTCGTTCTTTGATAGGTACAAAGGAGGGCGCGAGCTCGGACGCAAGGTGATGGTCTTCCCATTGTGCTTGAAGGTGTGAGTATTATCACGACCTCTATAAGTAACATCTCGATCGAAGAGCCATGGGCGTCCGACGTCTCACATGTCCCACCTTCATGGGCATAACATCGTACCAGACCTCCTCTAAACAGTTCTTTCCCAAGAAGAAGGAAAGAAGCACTTGGTGTGTAACCTGCTTTGAAGTATCATCAATCCAATTGACATTGTATGGCTTTGGATGCTTCACAGGCTTGAGCCCCAACTTGTCCACCAAGTGTTGTGATGCCACGTTCATGCTGCTGCCTCCATCTATGATCACGTTGATGCTGCCACTGCCTCCCTTAACACTGGTCCAGAGGTGAAATATATTATTCCTCTGAGCGTCATCAACCTTCTTCCCCTCAGTGCGAAGGATGCGATGGAGGACTAAAGTGCCATGATAGTCATCTTCCACAAACTCTTCATCCTGTTCTTCAAAAGGCTCTTCTTCAGGAGGCGGTATTTCTTCTTCATTTTCGGGCTTATCTTCCTCACAATAAGCATTTTCTTTGGGAAATTAATTGCAAAGTGCCCTCTTTGACCACACGTCGAAGCATTCAACCTGACGGTTGCGTCCATTTTCTTCTGCTGGCCCTTTTCCTTTCGCAGGGTCCCTTTGAAGCGGTTGAGATGACGTGGACTTGGAAGGAGCATCCGTCGGCAAAGTCACGAGGCGCGGGCCTCGTAGTAGACCTAGAAGACCCCCCGGCTTGAAATGTTGTGCGACGAGCGTAAGTCTTCTCGGACTCCTGAATGGTGTAGGCCATCTGATAGGCTTCTTCCAAACTCCAGAGCTTCACAGTCCTCAACTCTTTCTGTATCTCTCAACGTAGGCCATTTCTGAAGCGGGCGGTACTCTGGGCATGGCCCTCAACTATATCAGACCTCCACCTATATCCCTTCACCCCATCTGCATAACCAAGAAAAATACACTTTCTTGCCCTTGGAGCAAGCTTCTCAGTCCTCACATGAGCATAAGCAGGGCAACCAAATATGCGAAAAGTAGAATAATCAGCGGGTTTACCGGGCCATACCTCTTCGTGTGTCTTGCACTCTATCGATGTGGAAGGAGATCGGTTGACGAGGAAGACCGCCGTAGAGAGTGCTTCAGCCCAAAACTCCTTTGGAAGGCCAGCAGTAATGCGCAAACACCGTGCCTTTTCTAGAAGTGTCCGGTTCATCCTTTCTGCAACTCCATTAGACTGAGGGGATCCTGGTGTGGTGTAATTGCGAACGATGCCTTCATCCTTGCAGAACTTCTAAAAGTCTTTATTTATAAGTATACTCGCCGCCATTATCTGACCTCAATCTTTTCACCTGTTTGCCTGTCCGCTTCTCGACCATAGCCTTCCACTGCTTGAAGGTGACAAACACATCAGCTTTACTCTTCAACATAGAAAGCCAAACCTTCCTGGAGAAATCATAAATGAAACGTCACAAAGTAGAGGGCTCCTCCTTTCGAAGGAGAACGTCGTGCCGGGCCCCAAACATCGCTATGGATGTAATCAAAAGTACCCTTGGTACGATGGATTGCTGTAGAAAACTTCACTCGGCACTGCTTCCCATAAACACAGTCCTCACAAAAATCTAGCTTGCATGTCTTGATTCCACTAAGAAGCTTTCTCTTATGAAGCTCTGCCAAACCTCGCTCACTCATGTGGCCCAACCTCAAATGCCACAACCGTGTCGAGTTCGAATCACCATCTGTGGATGTAGACACGGCAGCTCCACCTGTCACTGTGTTCCCCTGAAGCATGTGCAAGTTCCCAACTTTCTTGCCCTTCATGACAACCGACGGCACCCTTGAGGATTTTCATAACGTAGCCTTCAACTACAATCTTGCAACCAATGGAGTCCAAAGCACCCAAAGAAATGAGATTCTTCTAAAGTTCCGGTATGTGCCTAACATCAGTCATCGTTCTCACAACTCCATCATGCATCCTGATCCGAACTGTCCCTATCCCAACGGTCTTGCGGGCCACATTGTTCCCTATAAGAACTGTTCCACCATTAATAGAACGATAAGATGCAAACAAGTCCTTATTGGGACACATATGATAAGAACACCCGGAGTCCAAAATCCACGCATCATGTGAATAGTCTACACTGTCAGAGACTGAGAGAACCGTATGGTCACTACCGTCATCCTCTGCTACACTCGCTGCATCAGAAGGTAATGTAATTACTCTTTTTCTTTGAGTTTCAAACAATTCTTCTTTATGTGTCCTTTCTTCTTGCAATAGTTGCAAGTCACATTACTTCTCCCCTTCGATTTGGATCTCAATCTATTTTTCTTTTCTGCACCCTTCTCAACTGTCCTCCCACGTACCACCAACCCATCGGCCTGTGACTCATCTCCACTAGGCCTCTTCCTTATCTCATCAGATAGGAGCGTCGCGGTAACATCCTCCAACTCAATAGTGTCTTTGCCATACAACAAAGTAGTGACAAGATGCTCATATGAATAAGGAAGCGAGGATAACAAAATAAGGGCTTTATCTTCATCCTCAATCTTGACAAGCAAGAAGCACACGCACAAACACAAGCACAAACAACAAGGTCTCATGGGGGTCTTGTCTTGAAGCGAAGATAAGGCAAGGCATTGAGCAGCCAGTTGAAACGTCGGGAAGAGATGAAGTCCCGCTTTGTACCTGCTGATTACAATCAGATGCTCTATTCCCAGGCTCTTTCCCTGAAGCAAGGTTCGAAGCCGGTCGCCGCACCAAAATCCGGTCACCAACAAGGCGGGTATATAACAGAGAGGAGGGAGAGAAGGAGAGCGAGATAGTTGATCTCGCACACTCCGAATCTCATCGGTATCATCTCCAGTGACGATCAAGTCATCAACATAAAGGCATACCACAACCACACCTTTTCTAGTATGCTAGAATCGGCGTCCGACAGAGAATAACCACAAAATAAAAGAGACTCTGCGGTATTCCCATACCAAGCTCTCGGTGCCTGCTTGAGTCCATACAATGCTTTCCTGACGTTTACAAACAAACTCAGGATGAGAACGATCCACCCGGGCGGCTGCTCCATATATATCTCCTTATCGAGATCACCATAGAGAAAGGCGTTTTTCACATCCATCTGCCATAAACGCCAACCCTTACTAGCTGCCAATGAAATCAAGACCTTCACTGTGGTCAACTTAGCTACGGGGCTGTATGTCTCATCAAAGTAAACTCCATACTTTTGTGAGAATCCCCTAGCTACAAGCCGAGCTTTATGACGCTCAATAGATCTATCACTCTTCCGTTTCACCTTGTACACCCACGTCGCATGAAATAGGTGAAACTCCATCGGACAGGGGAACTAAATCCCGACGTCTTGTTCTTCTCGAGGGCTCTAATCTCCTCTTTCATGGCATTTTCCCAAACTCCAATGCTCTTGGCATCTTCATATGAAGATGGCTCGGACTCATCCACAACGGCAGAAGTAGAAGAGTTCGCAATAGAGAAGTTAGAGTAGTCCCAGTCTCCAAATCTGTCAACTGGTCTCCTCTCCCTAGTTGGCCTCTGTGATGGCGATAAAACTTCTCGGGATCCATCCTCATCATGAGAATCCTCCGCATCTTCATCTCTGGCTTTGCCTTTCTTCTTCGAGCTTGAACCATGCACACCAGTCTTCCAAGGAAAGGACTCTTCTTGCCATTAGACGATGGTGACTTCGAAGCTGAACTGGGAGAAACTGGTACCACATCCTGCCTCCCTGTAGTAGTATCCTGACGAGGCTGCTGTACTGCATCTGGTTCTTACTCTGAAACTGGTAGTGGGGATCCCTCTGAGTTCCAAGATGAACTCTCATCAAATACCACATGCCTGGAAGTATAAATACTCATAGTATCAGGATCAATACACCTCCCACCCCTTCCTAGCCTCATCATAGCCAAGAAAGATACACCTGATAGACTGATTATCTAGCTTATTAGAAGAATCGCTATAGACATGCACGAAGCAAAGGCATCCAAACACTCGTAGATGTGAGACATCGGGTCGGCGGCCAAACAACTTCTCAAAAAGAGTGATGTCACCCATGCTCCTCGACGAAAGTCCTATTAAGGACATACACCGCCGTATGCATGCACTCGGCCAAAAACTCATGCTTCACGTTTTTAGCGTAAAGCATGCTACGAATAGTCTCACCAAGATGCCGATTCTTCCTCTTTGCCACACTGTTCTGCTCAGGTGTACCTGGACAAGTAAGCTGCCTGCGAATCCCGTGCTTCTTCAAATAATCTGTGAAGACCTTTGACATGTACTCGCCACCATTATCACTCCTCAGGCATCGCGAGTTTTCACTTAAGCAGATTTTCAACATGCAACGTCGAACTAACCTTCTCAAAGACCTCTGACTTTTCCTTGAGAAAATACACCCAAGTGTAGCGGGAGTAGTCATCAATTAAGGTTACCATATGCCTCAACCCAGTGAAAGAAGGAGTGCGAAGAGTGAAGACATCGGAGTGCACCAACTCTAAAGCATTAGATGATCTCGTCTGACTCTCCTTGAATGGCAGCTTGTGCATCTTTCCATACTGACATCCAACACAAAGTGTATCAGTCCTCACCTTCATGTGAGGAAGTCCCCGAACCAGTCCTTTGCTCTGCATCTGATGAAGCCTGTCATAATTCACATGAGGCGCATCAGTGTCTTCCGATCGGCGGTGGTACCTTCCGGGACTGTGAAGTCTTCGAGGAATCGCTTATGTCATAATACCAAGGTGATTTATCAGCTCTGTGGGCGGCCCGTCGACGGTTCCAAAGCATAGCAATAGGCAGGCTGCTCTCTTTTTCTCAATCACCATCTTTGACGGTTCCGCTTTCGGGGACTAATAGCCAGGCTGCCAAGGTAACCAGTGCATCGGCAAACTGATTCTTCTCGCGGGTTACAAAGCTGAAGGTGACTTCATCGAACTCCTTGATTAATTCTTCCAGATGATTATGATATGGGATCAACTTCTCGTCTTTTGTCTGATACCGTCCGTTGATTTGATAAATGACGAGGAAGGAATCACCGTAGACATGACGGACTTTGACTCCTCGTTCGATCGCCATTCGAAGTCCAAGGATACAAGCTTCGTACTCTGCCATGTTCTGTGTGCACTGGAATCCTAGCTGTGTAGCAGCCGGCACTTGATCACCTCTGGGGGAAATTAAGATAGCTCCAGCTCCTCTTCCGTTCTTGTTTACTGCTCCGTCAAAGTACATGGTCCAACGATCGGTATCTGGGTCTGCTGAAAGGCACATGATGTCCTCGTCTTGGAAGCCTGTGTTCAAAGGCTGGTAGTCTGGCAACGGGTGCTCTGCAAGATGATCTGCTAGGGTCTGGCCTTTAATGGCTTTCTGAGTTACGAATCAGATGTCATATAGGATAAGAAGGATCATCTGCCATGTGGACAATCGGCCAGTTAGAACGGGCTTCTCGAAGATGTAGCGGAGAGGATCGAACTTTGCCAACAAATAGACAGTGTAGCAGAGCATGTAGTGTCGGAGACGTTGGACTGCCCAAACCAGAGTCAAGCAAACCTTCTCTATCTCTGGATACCTGGTTTCGTAGTCGGTCATCCGTTTGCTGAGGTAGTAGATCACCTGCTCTTTCTTTCCTGTCTCATCATGCTGACCCAAGATACAACCCATCGAGAACTCAAATGTAGCAATGTACATAAGGAGAGGTCTTCCGGGTTTAGGGGGTACAAGGACTGGAGGATTGGCGAGGTACGCCTTGATCTTATCAAAAGCCCGCTGGCAATCTTCATTCCAGATGATAGGAGAGTTCTTCCTCAATACTCTGAAGATCGGTTCGAAAATAGGAGTTAATTGGGAGATGAAAAGACTAATCTTTATAATAGGCGCAGGTAGAAAGAAAGTTGGATCAGTTAGATTCTTCCCCGGAAAATTTCCGGAATTGCCTTCCATCATCACCGTAGCCTTTCCGTCTGGCCGGCGTATCGGAAGCGAGTACAACCTCTCTTCAAACTGCCTATGATAGGATTTAATCCTTTCCGTGCGAGCAATCATGGCAAGTGAGAAAGACGTCAGCTTCCTCCCTGAAACATTCCACCCCCCGCTCATCTTAATTTTTCATAAATCTAATATGTAGGGCCTAAGACTATAGTTATGCGGGGTGCGCTAATGCGCTAATACTTTAGTATTAAGTATTCATTCTATATTCCAGCATCTATCCCCTTCCGTCGCATTTCTGCTCTCTACAGCCACGATCGGGACTCGAACCCGAACCCCGAGATGCACTTGACACTCGATGAAATACCATTTATCTATCGTGTTTGGTGTCCGGTTCGCAACCCACCGGTTGCTACATCCGGAGCTCATGTCTAGGGGCTACCGCTCCTGACTGCACGACGTTTCGGGAAAATTGGAATGGAAAAGAACGAAGTCACTACAAAAACGAAAACTAAATAAAATATTTATAACGGAGGAGGGATTCAAGGGAGAAAAAAGTTTATCACTGCGTTATATAGTTACAACAACAACGAGACTCCGTTAACCGGAGGGATGGCGCAGAGCACATGTCAAAACCTGAAAAAAAGTCCGCAAATATCTCTATATAGACAATAGACAATTCCACTAGCTATGGTTTGAAGTTCTATTTTAAATTTGAGCAAGCCCTCCTTCAGTTCACTGAAAGTGGTTGACTCAGTCCCCCTACTTTTTACATCTGCCAGAATAGCGGAAGCACGAGCGGTAAGGCAATGCTTTCTTCTCGAGACACCGAGTATAGCTTTCTTCTTTTCACTCGTTCGAGACACCGCTAGGGAGTAGCATTACTCAAAGAAGGTGGGCTAGTTATTGATAGTATGGATAGAGAAGCCCGCACTGGCTCCGGTTTTCATGATTGGAGATCGGGACTCGGAGAAAGCAGTCAACATCTACTATTTGAAGTCGGATACCCGAGTGAGGAGAGGGAAAGAGTCGGATCTCTTGCCCGACCGGAACGGAACTGAAAGAGATTTTGACAGGTCTGGTCGGTATGCCCATCCGAGGACCTCAGCCCGTACTCCAAAAAGGTAGGGTGAGGTCCATGGAGTGGGGCATGGAGACTAGACCAAGCAAAGAGAAAAGAAAAGAGAGGAAGGCGAGAGTGCGATTGGTGGGAAACCGTCAGATTCTTAACACACACATGAGGGCGCCTTTTGGAACCCATCATTGACGTTTTGTTAGTCGAGTCAACCTTGATTCGGCGCTTGAAATGGCAACTTCCTTTTCTCAGTCGGGGAACTCTTTCCGCTTGGTTGGATGCAATCTGGAACCTATAGGTAATCAGACTCTGTCTGTTCCAAGAGCACACTTTCATTCACTTGCCAGTTTAGGTATCGAAAGTCGACGAGTCGGTGAATCAATGTGAGAGAAAGGTGGACCTTTGAGCAGGAAGGGTGAGCTGGTCTCGCCCGGAGAAAGAGCAGATTGTTGGAGGTAGAATGAAGCGGGTAGGGCAGCCCAACAGAGTACATGGCATTGAACTCATCCGTGGTCTTCTTTGAGTGATTCTACCCAATTGACCTGGAGCGGAGTCAGTCCCCTTGTTATTTCTTGATTATCTTTCGTTGGGCCTGGGACTTCATTGGATATTCGAATGGGTGGTTGGCATGGTGCAGGCCTGGATCCATAGAGTGCTTCTTCCTTTCATCCCAGTCCTCCAGAAGAGCTATCAGCATAGTAGTCCCCTAATCTGCAGTCTGCCTTCTCAGGTACCAGGTGGATGAAAGGCGGCGACGAGTCAAAGATGCTCTCGTTTCGGCGATTTCGTCCAGTTTTCAATAGAGTTCTAGCGCTCAAAGAACGAAGACTCAAAAGAGAAAAGAACAAGAGTACTTCGGGGCCTGTGCCGCAAGAGATAGAGATAGGAAGAAAGCGCTACCTATGCTGCTGTCCAAATAAAGATCACAGACTATAGGGATTGTCTCGAACCATCTATCTGCAAGTCGGATACTGTTTCCGTCAACATCTTCATTCTATGAATGATCAGAATCAAAAAAGTTGTTTGCGTGTGTCTGTTGAGGTCGATCCCGCGGAGACGCGAGCAAGATGAGCAAGAGACACAAAGGCGAAGGTGAAGGTACCGCAGAATCATAGGTTGGTGCAGAGGCAGCCACCCGCTACCGGTCCTAAATCAAAATGAATACCCTTGTTTACCCGGCATCCGTGACAGTTGGAGCTTTGATTGCCCAGTTTACTTTTCACCGCCACCGATAAAACCACCCATTGTGGAGTAAGCAACTACCTAAAATCCATCCGGTTGCGTAAAGGCCGTCAGTCGGGAGGCGACCATAACATAAGGCAATGACTTTCACAGATCACTAGCTTTGGTTTTGGAAATGGAACCAGAGGAGACCGAGAAGCAACCATTTCACCAATGAATCTCGCGGCTAAAGCATGGGCAGGAGGAGTAAAGGCGGGGGAGCCGTTTCAGTCCCACTTCCAGGTGCGAATCCAAATGCATGGACAGGAGCAACCAAGGTGGGAAAGCCAGTGATTGTCCTATAATCAGTGGACGAAAGGGCCCGTCCCATATCATATAAAGTAAACTGTTAACCAGCACCGCAGTTTCTCCATAACTGGTGAACAAACTAATCCTCCGCAGCCTAAAAATACCAAACCTCCCGGTATCTCTTCCTATTCGAGAACCATATCTCATTGCAGAGCCCCTTCCATTTCGATAGCCAGCATTAGCTAATGTTCCCACATCCCTTGCACCTCTTTCAGGGACTCTTTGAAAGCCATCAATCACCCTGCCTCACGTTCTCTCCATCCGAGCCTGCGGCATCCCGGCCGGCACATCTCGAGATCGAGTTGAAGTTTCTTTTCTAGTTGGGGATCAGGGCCCGGCGTCAAATCCACTAGAAGCATAAGTGGGTTTGTTGATGACTCAAAACCACCATCGGTAGACCCACCCACGGATCCTTCTATCGGAGAGCTATATCTATAGGATCCAAACCGCATATTCATGCTCTCGGTAGTCTCAATTCGAGATAGAGACCAAGAGTCCTTAGTTGCGGATGTGGGGTCCGATTCCTCAGTCGAAGGCGTGGACAAAGAAAGACAAAAAAACGACCCGCACCTATGAATTTCTTGCTGGTACTCAGCATTATAGCACATAGGGCTTCGGCCCCCCGAAAGCTACAGGGAGGCATCCGCCGGATCACACAACGGCAGGTCCCTGTGCCAAACCTGCTACTGCTCCGTTCTCCCGGTCAACCGAGCAAGATCGAGCGGCGCCCTCGCTGAGCAAGCACCTGAGCCAGTTGTTTAAAAAAAATTCTTTCTCTAAATTTCCTTTTTTATATTTCCATAGAAAGTGATTCAATGGTCCTAATTGATGTTCTCCACGGAAAGGTAAATCCTCCCGATCATTGGGGAATCCTCAATTCAGGGCTCAATTTCCTGACAAGGAGTACGGAAGTTGAGCCACGGGCACTGCAGCAGCTCTCGTTGGCATTTCATTAATAGACTAATGCTTCGTTCATCCTGGTCCAACCACAACGTACTTGTACGATATAACTGCTTCCGTGATTCATTCTCCGCTCCTTCGTTCCACTTTCCAACATGGACCTTTGGACTTATAAGGTCCTATTTAGCTCTCTATTAATTAATAGCATTTAATAAGATAAACATATATGCTTCAATGAAAGCCTTCTTCTCGTGGATAAGCCCGAGCGAAACGGCTTATTCATTGCCCGGGTTGGGTATAGGAGACGGTATATTTAATTTATTTAGGCCCAGCGACCTGCGCGAGCTGTTGTTGAAGCACTTTAAGCTGTTGGGAAGATTGCTCTTCCTTAGCTGCGAGAGTCCTTGCCTTTTTTTTTCGTCTTAAAATAGCTTTTTCAGATCCTTAGTCGGAAGGGAAGTAGCAACTTCCTCAAAATAATTTCTCAATCTTCCTGACAAATCGGATTATTAACTGATTCGGCAGTACCCCGGAGAGAGTTCTCTCCGTCTCTAGCCATCCTAGAATCGGATTCTACCATACACTACGGGCAACCACTCTATGGAAAAGAATAAAACCACACTAAACTAATAAGATGCAAACTGAAATCAACAAAGAAGCAGCACACACTGATGCACGAGGGGGGTGTCGCGGTACACTCGCCTTCGATATACTTAGGATCAGAGATCCGTCAACGGTACGTCGCGAGGTCAACAAACTCTCTATCCAAAGGATCAGAGCGTCGGAAGAAGTAGGACTATGCATGCAATGGCACTTCCTCAATGACTGGCCTAGAAACTCAAAGAAAAATCACACAAATCGATGCGAGATGCCTGATTTCGAAGACTTTCCCTCTTCATCACGAGTTTCGCGAATTATAGGAACTGGAGAAAACGAATAACTTTAGAAAAGTGGTTCGGAATACACATGACTCCTCATCATGTGCGAAATTCAAATGGGAAAGTTATCTTCATCACTTGACGCCTGCGGAACTGGACTTGATAGCCTGAGGAACGACGTTTCATTCTGCAAGTTCTTTCTCCCTCGATTCTTTCATGAGCTGGTCCTCGCCTTTCAAAGCCGGGATAAGGGCCTTTGGGCGCTCGACTGGAAGGACAGGCAATAAGGATTGGTTTCAAACCGGAGGAAAGAATGAAGTTCAGTGGCTCTCCGCAGTCGACCCGGCCATAGCTAGCACCCCTGTTCGACCTCGTAGGGCTTAAGGAAAAAGAGTCTGGAGGTTCATTCCCCCCTTCCGACGAATCAGTCAGCTGCATCGTATCAATAATGGTTCGGGTGAGGCGGGAAAGAAAGAGAGGGTCATAACTATTGGGAACTCAAGGCTAGCCCTCCACTTAGTAGGGCGCTACGCCCTTCTTCATCAGGAAGGCTACGGTAAGGCATTAACAAAGCCCGCCTACCTACCTTTTAGGGCGGGCTACTGAACCCGATCAACTCCTTCCTTTATGGCAGGAGGTTGGATTCCGCAGTCGAGGGATCCGCGTTGCAGGGGGCAGCGAACAGAGTGATAGGGGTAGGCAATCGAGGTTGTCCATCTGTTTAGCTTTAGCTATCGACTCCGAAGGCACCAGGCAAACGAAAGGAAGCTTTTCAAACCGTCAGTTAGATCCCCGACTCCTTTTAATAATGATGGAGTACCAAAGCAAAAGGCAGCCTCATGCCAATCTGAGTGCTCGCCTAGGGATCGTGAGTTCTTCTTTGATTCCTACTTTCTGGATTTCAAACGAAACTGACGGATGGTATACTACCTTCCTTTTTTTGAAAGGAATCTATCGGAAAATGAGAGTCCTCGATCCCTAATAAATATCTTCAGGTAGTGAAGGGCTTGATTCGCTACTGCCCCGGGAGTCCAATACCTTCGCTACTGGTTTCACTCTGGTCCGTTTCACCCTACCGGCGCTTTTCACCTTCGCTACCGGTTTCCCTTTCTATTCTAAGGGGAACGAGCAGAAATCAGGCCCTTCGGGTGCAACCGAACGTCGGTGATATAGTAAAGGGAAATTAATTAGCAAACCTAGTGGTGGCATTGCGGGTGGCATTCACCAATTGGACCGGTAGTAATGCAGGATCCGGGCCCTAAAAGCAATAGTGAATAGAAGGAGTGGAGGAGCTCGCTTCCGGTTCTTCCTGCTCCTACAGAAGTCACCGTACGTAGTAAACGGGGGCAAGCGTCGGGGCATGAACAGAAGAAAGAGCCCCTGACTTCGCTAAGTTATAGAGACCCAACTTCGCGTCGGTTTATCTGATCCCTCACTCAGCTCAGGTTGTCATTAACGAAAAAGACTTCGCTGACGGTTCCACCGTTTCACCGTTGGTTTAACCGGTTCTTCGCGCGCGCTACGGTTTCATCGAATGAAATTGAATTGAAGAAGACGTGCAACGCCTTTGGTTCGGGAAGTAAACTAGTCGAACCTGTTCAATGACCGGGTCTGCTCTTTGTAGTAAGACCACAGACAAGACCTTTACCACGCCACGATGGGTCGGGTCCTTCTTTTCCGGCTACTTCTCACCTCTCACCTGGAACTGATCGAGACTTCCATTCCATAATCAAATCAAATCTTTACAAGCTTCGCTTCCTCGTCTTGTTGAGAGTTGATAATTGGGACTGCTAGCCGAAGAAGACCGATTGTCCACCCCCAGTGCTACTCCGAACAAGTGCTCCTTGCTTGCTGGAATACCATAATCACAGTAAAAGCTTTCTGCTCTCCATGAGCTATTATACTTAATGACGGCTTATAAAGAAAGAAAAGGATGACCTTCGACAACGGATCCTCTGCCGGAGACTTTACTCTCCCCAAAAAGGGATTCATGCACTGACAATAAGGAAGCGAAGCTTGTGACGAATCAGTATACTCAACTTTTGACCGCCATTTCTCATCTGACTGCTTAAGCCCTCACCCTCGGCTTTCGTGAGCAAGTACGACTAAAACAAGAAAACAAGGCGCTGTATTGCCCTCGCGAATTGAGCTGAACTAGGCTCTGACGAGCCCCTAGGCTTATGACGAGGATGAAGATCATAAAGGGTTGGTTGAGCTCCTTTTTATTGAGACTATGCGAAAGCACTTGATAAAGAATTTCCTCGACCGTCGAACGGGAAACTCTTGCTCGATGAGTAGACCGATTTGACAACTTTTCTCAAACAAACTGAAGGGTTCAGTCAAATTTCGTCAATCAAAAAAGTAGTTGAATCGAGGAGCCACGCGCGAAAGTTGACTGCCCATGTTTGGAGTTCTCCACGATTCGGTCCGTGATCTCTCTTTCCTATGTCCCACTCTCTATCATCAGACTCTATTGGATTTCCTTTCTTCCAGACCCTGCCTGTGGTTTTGGCTATCCATCTTAGTGGAAAGCGCTGTCCCCAAAAGTCGATCTGGTTTCCCTTTTCACCGCTTTTTTAGCTATTACCTCGATGCCGGCTTGCCGAAAACCGCTTTCTTGGGGTTGTTTATTGGAAGCTCAGGCTAAAGTAGGTCTTTAGGAAAAGCAGAATTCACGATTTAGGGTCAGAGGTTTTACGAGAGGGATAGGTCATCAATCAAGGGGACGTCGGTTGGCTGCAGACAAAGTGGTACAACATGCTTTTCACTTTGAGGTTTGAACCCGGCCTTGGCGCTCCCCAGTCCGAACATTTTCATTCACAGTTGGTTTGCTATAAACGTTATACAGGGCATTCTCTCTATAGCAGTTGTTCTTCGGAGGCTATTTTCTTCCCTCCTCGCCCACAACCGGCGAAAAAAGGAAGGACCGTCAATTACCCCACCAAACGGAGGCGTCGAAGAAGCGAAGCGAGCCGCTCCCGCACGCGTACTATTTTTCTTTAGTTCATGGATACCGTAGCAGAGGCGAAGGAGTGCTACGTTTTAGTAGCGAAGGAGGTCTCGAGGAGGCCTTTGAATACTAACAAAAAAAAGGGGGGTAGACAGAGTTGCTGGATGAATTCCGACGATTGTGATGCCTGCTCCATTCCCAACTTGATTACAACCAGTGAGGAAGGTTGTACATCAACATTTTTGTTTTCCAGGAGCGCGCGTGTAAGGCCGCCGGATGTATCCGGTGGAGCCCCCTAGATGAAAAAGTGGAGATGAGATTCGTAAGCAAGTATAAGGTTTACGAGATAAGGGTCATATGTGATGCCCTTGCTCTACTCCAGCAGTGTTAGCACCAAAGAAGGATGGGAGCTGCTGCTATAAGAGTAGAGCGTTGAACTATATTGATTTGACCCTATGCCCGACGTTCTGAGTGGGCGTAGGCGCACGTTCTCAAAGGTGGATTTGATAAGTGGATACAACCATGGTATTGGTTGGGTGGGGAGACGAATGTAAGACGCCGTTCAGCACAAAGGAGGGCCTGTATGAATGGCTCGTGATGCCGTTCGGTCTCACCCATGCACGCACCGAGTACCTTTATGCGACTGATGAATGAGGTACTGAGACCATACAGGGGTAAATTCCGTATACCTGGATGATCTTTCTCTTTCCGGAGTGAGGAAGACCTAAACCGTAGCGGGAATTGTTGGATAAAGTTGTATGTCAACTTAGAAAAGGGTAAGGCAACATTATTGGGGAACTCGGTATACCGACGGGTTTGGTTGATCCCGGGAAGGATTGAATACCGACCAGTCCTTCACTCCATTAAAAAAAGTGAAAAAGCCGATTAGGTTGCCACTTGAGAGCTTGCTGTTCCTGGCCTTTCGAACTGTCTTGACTTACGTGGCAAGCAAGGGGCTGTGCCGCCTAGCTTTCAACTCAGACTAGCTTTCCCAAGTGCACAACAAGTACCGCAGCCCCCAACAGAGATATTTGATATTGGTTTGGTAGACAGAGCCTAGGTCGCCAAGCCCGACGCCCCCCGAAAGAGAGAGAGAGTATGGATCACTATATCTCAAAAATGCGTCTTGCGGAGCAAATGAAAGTCTAGTTGCTGTTCTTATGCCGCTATTAGTAGATCAAACGCTCTTGTTTCTCTGATTTTTCGGAGTAGATCTTTTCTTAGTCGAGTCAGCAGATCCGCACCGCAGGCTAATCTCTCGTTTTTTGGAGCTTGACTTTACTAATAAGGGCTCGCTGCCCCTATATGCTTCAAGCTTATGGACACTTCAAGCTCGTACCTTAGCATCTTGCCTTTAGGTTTGATCGACTTGTATGCTGTAATTTCATTACCTCGGGTTCTGTGACTCGAGTCACAGGAGCTCGAAGAGCGGGCACAAAAGAACGGCATCTCTCTATCGGATTGCCTTATCCCTTTGGTATCCCATTGGCTTACCCCGATTTCAGTCTCGGTCTCTCGTTCTGATAGACTTGCTTGTGCATCTTGTCTTTGGGTTGATACACTTATGGAAAAGTGGCAGGATCAATGTCTTTTATTGGCTTCTCTTTCCCTATTCAATATCTCCTCTTTTCTGTCTCTGTCTTTTTCAAATAAAGACCTCTTTCTGTCTTCTCGTCTCGTAGTAAGCTTCTAAATTCCGGCTTGTGAAAAGAGCTTATCTTTGGCTCGTTCTTGGGGTTTGATTCGTAAATCCCAAGCCCAGGGAAGGAGTAACTAGGCGGGGTCCTCGCTCCTGTCGACCGGTCTCCACTTAGTTGGTACCCGTTTTAGACGACGCTTTTGGAGCCGAAAATGACTCCTCTCAGCGACTCTCCTTCCCTTTGTCCTTATCCGAGGTAGGGTAACTCTTCCGAGAGCCGGCTCAGAAGTGCGGTAACAACATTATGGTTATCTCTGTACTTTAGATTGGTCAGTCAGTGTCCTTAGTCTAGTCCTTTAAAAGTGTATCTAGTAGCTCGTCCTCTAATCACGGGGCTTTACCAAAGCTTAGGTCGGCTTTGAGGTCTGCTTCCGAGCTTGTTTGAATTGACTGAATCCGAATGAGAGCCCGGAGGATGTGAGTGTTTTGATCCTAGATCCGAGTCTCATGCCTTATAGGCTGGAGAACCCTCCTTCCCTTTGTCAGCCTTTCGGTCTTAGGTCCAGTGAGTGGGAGGGTGCCATCTCTGTACACGAGTAGGGCTAGTTTACTTTCGGTCTTCGGCGCTCCCTTCGAACTGATATCCAAAGAATCCCTGGGAAAGGGTGGTTTGAAATGATGGTTTATTACAGGTTCTGGTGACATGAATAGGATGAGCATACGAATGAGCCGGAAGATGGATAACGTAGTGGTTCGAGCCGGTCGAGAGTACGAGATTACTGACCGAAGACTCTTCAATTGAGATGGGCCGAAGCCCTGCGGGAGAAGGAATGCATCCAACAGTGTTCTGTCTCATTGGTCCTCTCATGTCAGAATTTGCTCATAAATCCACTTTGTTCTCCCGGAAATCACTATATTATAATACACGACTTATGTTACTTCGATCTGATACCTCTCGATTCAGAGAAGAAATGCGCATTTGTATCATTTTGACTCTCCCAATCTCGATCTCTACTAATTGGATATGGGACTGGGTGAAGGGAAGCTTTATGGGAGAAAGGAGGAAAAGGTCAGGCTATCGAAATGGGGGGGCTAGATGCTGGTGAATCCCCAACTTGCTATGGTTCATCGATTAAGCTCATTCGAATCAAAATCTTTTTTTCGCGGTATGAATTTGCATGCAAGGACTTTAACTCGATCTCGAAATTCGGTAGTCATAGGCTTTGTAACTCGGCGAAGGGCTGCCTTTAAGTGATAGGGGGGTTTGCTTAGATAGTATAGTAGATAAATGGATTCACGGATACAAAGTCCACTGGCTCTAGATCTCTACCTAAAAGGATTGCTATTGGCAATAGGCTTTAAACTACTAGAAAAGGTAATGCCTTCACACCACTTATTGAAACAAGAACGTCGTATTGTATTGGAACGGCATATATATATACGCCCATATGCCGGAACAAAGGGGTCAGGATTCCAGAATTGGTTGTTCGGATGCCGGAACTTAATCTCGCTCTGGATCGGAGACTGAAAATGGGACCTTTTCGGGACAAGCGACGGTCAATAGGTTTCATGAGAGAGACCAACCGATGCGATGCGCTTCCCTTCACATAGTAGGTATTCCCATGATTCTTTCTTTTTAGGTCTGAACAGGCATTAGACAAATCAATCGGTATTTCCTTCTTTCCAAGCAGGCGAGTAGGCAGTTAGCAAAACAACTTCCACTTTCAAGTAGCTTTAGTTTTGAAAATTAGGGTCCCATATTCAGGGATACTTCTGTACAGCAGTTCAAGCAGGCAGTTGGGCTCTTTATTCGGACTCTTCTTCCGGTTTTAGAGGTTAGAGCTTTTAGTCGAACTGGTACCAATGTTAGAGGACCGAGCGAGAGCGGTCGGTCGGGTTGATGAGAAAGACCAACTGATCCCACTCAGTTGAGGAGTCCCGGCTATTGAGGGCACTTGTCGATGCGGACACTTGCTTAGCAGGCGGTAGGCTGATATATGATAAGGTATATCTTTCCTTAAAGTCAGTGCCTCCGGTTTTATAGGCTTCTTTCTCATTTTTTTTTTCAGTCTCAGTGAGAGCACTCTTTTCGTATCACTGGGTAGCCCTAAAGTGGATTGAGGCCTTGCTTGATTCACCCACCAAGTGAGAGCTGCCGTTCAATTCGGCCGTAGGTGACTAAGAATCCTTCGATACCAACAATAGAATCAAAAAAGGCATTTCGACTGGTCTTTCGGTAGGTGTAGGTTTAAATCCTACTTGTTGTGTGGTCTATATATCCCTGAACGAATGAGAGTTCGGTAGTCACAGTGCTTGCCTTATCTGTTAAATGACTTTGATAATGATCGTGCACTCTTATGTACCGCCTACGTCAGCTTTGTTTGTAATGAAAAGCAAGCAAAGAGTTTCAGACCGAGCTTTCAGAGTAATGTATTGGTGTAGCCATAGTAGTTCTCTTTGATCAGTAATTTTCATTAATGACCTTCGATTAGGATTCAATCCAGCCAGAGGTTTCCCTCTTGCTACCTTGTTTTTACGTACAGTCTCGCTTCTGGCTAATGACCTTCGCTCTGGATTCAATCTATACTTCCTTCTATTGACTGTGGTTTAGGGTACCGAAATGACATGACTTCATTAGGAGTGTGACGATTCTTGCCGAAACTGGATTGCTTACTCTCATGGAAGGGCGGCAAAGAACAGTATTTCCTTTTTAGTCATCCGTTCGCCACGTAATATAGACTCATTCATTACTAACAAATTCGTCAAGCACGGAGGCCCTAAACCATGGCTTCCTATCGGTTTTTCTTTTTCGAAGAAATATCAGCTTCTGCGTCAACCATTGAATTTGCCGAAATTGCCAACCATAGATTGACGCTCCGAAGCTCGGTGATGGTCGGGTTTTGTCCATTTCCCTGTGCTGCAGTCGGATTTCCATACGCGTAGATGAGCCGAGAAAGGACGTCGTGGGGAGCGGGCATCTTGTGCGGATCCCTTCCTTTTTATATCCATTCCTCCTGAATGTGAGGCCGCAGGAGGTCGGCCAATTGGGATTTCAGATTATCCCGCTTCTCTAGAAGTACTGAAATTTCTGGATTTGTATCCAAGGAAGAGGGTCCTCCCCTTTCAGCACCCACGTCAGAGGGGGCGAGCGGCATATTTAAATCCGGAATATCGCTTGGAGGTACATTCGACATCTATTTCTCCTGGTAGCATGGAAGAGGAACCCCAAACGTACCAAGGAGTCCCAGTTTCGAATCCCACTGACGCCCTCGTGAATAAGGGCGCGAAGCACGGCCTTACCCACGAAAAGACCCAACCTCACGAGTAGGGTGGGGAGCCGCAGTTTCCAAAAGAAAACCAAGAGAAGGAGCAGCACCCCCTCGATCCATCGTCCCCGAGCGATCCGAGACGAACGATTAGGGTCATATTCGATTCTTTCTACAATGCCAATAGACGTCGGAATTGGGGAGTTGCTTTTTTTCCACTGTACGTCACTTTGGTTTTCTTCATCGCAACGATTCTTCCCCGTTCAAGAATCACTGTTTTCGTGATCGAATGACGAAATAGATATACGAACTGTATAGGATCATTCGCTGGAATGGGATAAGTGATTCTTTTATAGGATCCCAATGGGATCTTAGAATCAACTAAGGATGCAATAGGTATTTGTGATCGATCAGCTTCCAGTATGACCGAAGACTTTCTATCTGCATCCAGAATAACTACACAATCAGGTTGTTGGTTCGACCCTAAATTGATCTTCTTCTTTCTCGAACGGATTTTTTTCGGACTTGAACAAGAATTGGTCAAAAAAGCCCCGATCCTCCATTGAGAATCATTGATACGGCTCGCCATCTCTTCCATTATCTCATATATAAAAAAATGATTGGTCTTTAAAAAGAAGGAACGGCCTTTTTGACGAATGGGAGATCCTATAAAATGAAAAGCGTTTCGTAAACAAATCAGTGTCTTGTCTGAATCGAGAATAGCAATTCCATTTCTGGAACCACAGATATAGACTTTGAAATGGTGAGCAGCTACCCGACGGCCGAGATGCGCGTTCGTAGTAAGTAATTTAGTACAAACTAGAGAATGGATTGTCATTTTTTGTTTTCGTTTCCCGAGATACAGATAGTAAGTTATTACGCGCGAATAATTTCTTTTTTTCTTTTTTCGGTTGGTGTGGAGGGGAAGATCTGCTTATGAAATAGTTTTAGAAAGAGTCGTCTCATTTCCTTACTTCTTCGTTCTTTCG
>Ga0209372_1000120_pt1 | contig 58817 bp, 31 predicted proteins | sample AgamicAtPe_FD_187170 | JGI IMG/M metagenome (GOLD analysis project Ga0209372, IMG submission 187170) | Agave microbial communities from Guanajuato, Mexico - At.P.e (SPAdes) (version 2) | ecosystem: Host-associated > Plants > Phyllosphere > Phylloplane/Leaf | place: Guanajuato, Mexico | collected... | reverse complement strand
CAAGGAGTGGGAATACGCCGTATGGGTGGTTTGAGCGAATATCCTGCGCCAGTTCCCAGGTTATCCAGTTGAAGGCCCGAGTGAGGGAGACCTCCCAGCCATCGTCTCTGAACTTTTCTAACTCGAAATTACACTGAACAAAGCGCGAAAACTGGTCTACATCACCTGTCTCACCAGTGATGGCCATGGCAACATGGTTTGTGAGCTTGTATATCTTGCTATTATCCTCTGACAGCCTGATGATGCTGAAGTTCTCTGTCCGGTCGGCCGCTAAGATGACAAAATCTTTGAATGTAACGCCTAGAATGGTGTCCATGATTCGTCGATTCGGATAATACTGGTGACGGGTAGAATATCTAGCTCAGAGCTCTATTGATGATATACGGCCAGGACGCCAATTCGGTTGTTGCCGGTATTTAGTGGTCTTATGAGACAGATGTGCATTGCCCGTTGAGCGCCACAAGTTCAAATATTTTCATTTCGCACATGTGCAAGAGGATTTTCATTAGCATGCAAGCTCTCGTCGTAATTTTCGGGGCCTATTGTTATCCGACATCAGTGTTCCGTGATTTCTCTTGAGCTCTTCGAACAATTGAACAAGTGACGCTCTAATGGACGACTATATGGAACCAATCGACAGCATAATCGAAAAGCTGCGTTTATGGCGAGAGGATTGCGTGAGGAATCCGGAGGCCATCCGAGATCTATGGGATAGGATTGATGCAATCGAGCGAAAACTAGGTGCGGAAGAGAAATGGACTGTAATCGAGCAATTTTGTATCGCTGCAATAGATCTGCACGATGAGGAGATCATTAGAACCTGTCTCTCCCGCCTTACGAAGCAATTTCCAGGTAGCAGCCGGGTGAAATTACTCACCATCATGGCTACATACGAACAAACTGGCTCTTACGACGAGGCTATCTGTCGCTACAATGAAATGATAGAGGACGACGAAACCAACACTGGGGCAAGGAAGCGTAAGATTGCTATCTTGGTGAGCCAGAGAAAGAACGTTGACGCAATCAAGGAGTTATGCGAATATTTGAAAAAGTTTATGAATGATCACGAGGCCTGGAAAGAATTATGTGAATTGTATATGTTAGAGCAAGACTATCCTAGAGCTATATTTTGTATGGAAGAGCTAATACTATCCCATCCGCTAAGTCATATATACCATACACGTTTGGCAGAGATGCATTACACGCTTGGTACCCATGAATCTCTTGAGCTGGCACGTTCCTATTATTCCCAAGCGCTTAGGTTAAATGAAAAGAATGTGAGGGCGTTGCACGGACTCCATTTGACGTTGACTAGTCTTTTAAGCAGTAACAAGATCAGCTCCCAACAACGAAAGGACTTCGAGAAGATGGACTCTTGGACCAAAGCAACATTGAACAGTATTTACGATAAAGATGGAAATCCGGAGGTTGCAAAGTATATGAAGATCAAGTGAAGATTCTTGTTAGGACACAAGATCATACTCGAAGTATGTAATCTGTAATATTCAAATACACTCCCTGTAACATAGGCATGCTATGTTCGTCTGCTAGAACATCCAATCAACAGACCATCTTGTTCCACGCTAATTGATCTCTCCCCCTCATCACATGGTTAGTTGTTAATTAATTTTTCTTCCGAGTACGCGACAAATTGAGGGTGTTACTAGTAGTACGAATGAGATCCTGTTGAATGCCGAACGTCTCACTCATTGCCTGGAGAGACAAATCTTTCGAGTTCAGATAGATTGAGAGTTCAAACTTGCGTCGAATTAATCCAGCGGATGGGAGCACGCCAACTCATCATGGAAGCCAGTTGGAGACTGCACATTAATCATTCAAGAGCACCGAGGTGAATTTCGCTTAAAGCCATCCAACTCGAATTCATCTGGTAACAGTGTATTTGTTTTTGGTGCAAACCAGGCTTGTGCGCCGTTCTGAGAGCAGTTCCAAAAGCTCTAGTGTTGAAATCTACACATTCAAGACGGTTAGACTTTAGCTGTTGATAAGAAGCAGCTGTTAATAGTAATGGACAATGATCATTAGTCAAAGGCCAGATAATGGTTGCACCAGAAAGTTGGACGTTAATCGAGGCCAATTTAAGCTCTGTGTGTGCGTGTTAGATTCAGACCGATGGCTTTCCGAGGATGAGCAGCAATCTTACCTTCAAAGTATCAAGTGTACGATTGCGCTCCATCTCTCATACTTCTTTTCCTTCATCCGCATCTCCTCCTTCTCCTTCCTGCCATATAGCTGAACGCTTGGTTACTGTTAAGCAGCCGCATCTTTAGTGATAATCATGTTATTGTCGGCACTAGTATGACTGTTGCAGCCAGCATAGCCGCTGCCTCATTACCTGGCGAGTGTTTTCCATTAGCTCGAGTCGAATCAACTATAAAGGTAGATATGGAGATAGTTGAGCCAAACTGGTAGTGACTAGCATACAGATAGGTTTTAATTTCAATGTGTGGTCTATTTAGGGTAGCTGTTTGGCGTCTATCGTGTATTTAAGGCTCGTATGCGAGTGCAAAGAAAGCGATTACGTCCCTGACGACACCTGGCCGTCAGGTATCTTGATTGGCGCTACGCCTGCAGTGGCGATACCAGATCTCCGAGCACTCTAAGCGGCATCCGGTGAACCACAACTAGCGCAAATTGAACCAATAGTTGCGGCTTGAAAGACTAAAGTGGCGCTTCAGTTCAGATTTAAGCTCCCTTACTGTTGGCATAAGAAGCCAGTGTGGACACCTGCTCGCCCGTCCACCCGCTTACCTGACTGATGCAATCGGTGGGAGGCTTATTAACATGTTGTGCTTAGCGTGGAAGATTTTTTTCTCCTCCACTGTGAAGCCATAAAGGAGCTTGGCTGGCTAAGATTGAGCCATCACGCGAGACCGGCTAGCTTTATGATAAGGTGAGCTTGGCGGTGAAAAGGAAATAATTAGGATCCTCCTCTGTGTATGAAATGAGGATTTGCCATGAGCTACCTGTAACTAGCTACCCTAAGAACAAGATTGTTTTTCCCCCCAAAAAGTTGAATCGTGTCTAAGTTCTCTAAAAGCATCGTATCTTCCTCATCTGCTTAGTTCTTGAAGTCCACCAATCAATCAGAAAGGTCTGAGGATGAGAGAGAGAGAGAGAGAGGAAGAGGGCAGGTTAGTTGAAGTTAGTAGCAAGCAAAGGTGACCACCATCCTCCGGTTTCATTAGCACCATTACTATCATGATTATTGGCCATTCACTCGTGCTAAAAAGGCCAATGGGATCTGTGGTAGCGAGTTAGATGCCAATTAAAATAGTGTCACGATGTTTTTAGTTGATCAACCAATGTGCTAGGCACCAGAGATTGCCTTTAGTTTTGCTAGAAGATGAGATCACCAGAGATCGGCGATGGTCGATTGAATTGCTGGACTTAGTTTGGCCGGTCAATGGCCACTGGCATGAATTTGACCGACTCGAAGGTTTTGCTCATGGAACCGATTGCCCTAACGAGGGCCCACGCTTCGGGCAATCAAGCAAAAGGAGGATGCAAATTTTCGAGTTTTAAAATGTGCGACTCTGGCGGGCAAACAGACAAATGGATCAATTAACATCCATTAGGTATGCTTGTGGCCATGTAAATATGCGCCTGCTTTTTGCCTACCATCAAAGCTGATATGGATAGAGCTCGTAGTCTCCCCGTGAGAGCTGAGCTTTCTTATTCAACTGCGGCCATTTTCTCTTGTAAGATGGCCAAATTTTGCCCCAGAAGGTCCCATCCTCGGGTGAGGCTGTCGCTGGCTTTCATCTACAACCAATAGCTCTATGAGTGGTTCAAATATTAGACACAGCACAGAGACAACCGCAAGCTACTCGACCAGCTTCAAGGATCTTCCGCTCGCTTAGGACTGCTTAAGCGGAATTGGCACGAATTGCATGTTATCTCAGCAAGCAATGGCGGCACCAGGCAGCAGCGTGCTCGCCGCAAACCCGGTAGCTTGTGCGGTTGCATGTAACTAATGGGCGTCATGTGACACAACAACATGGGCCGGCCAAGTTAACATGATGGCTCAAGAGTGCATTACTCTCGCCCAAGCTCTCAACTTGGATGGGCGAACAAACGGGCCAATATAGGCCAAACGGCAAGCGGCTAATCCGATTAGATTGCGCGAAAAACTATCCTCATTACTCGGATCAGATCAATCAAAACTCGCAAAGCTTTTGAGGGGCCAGCTTGGATTGCGCAATTTGGGCGGTAACTTCCGTTGAAATGGCGCCGAGTTGTAGTGGTAGTGTTGGCGCTGATTGTGGTGGACGCGTGCGCTAGGTCGACGCCCAGTGCTGTTTTCTCAGCCATTCTCACTATGTCATTGGTTTCGCTGCCATTTTTACTCCGCAATGACCCTTGGCCATTGTGGCCAATCAGGATCATTGGAACAGCGAGCGTAGGTAAAAGCTGAAATCCGACTTATGTCCGCCCGTTCGCTGGCTCATCCATTCAATCGATCGATTGCAGCAATCCGCTTTGTAATCAGCTCTAATGCATTAAGCAGATTGCCAGTGAGTGGTTTGCTTGCTCCACTCTTCAGTCTAGCCTCAGTGCATTTTTGAGCCAGTCTTGCGGTTTTCATTCTATGCGCCAGGTTTGCGCGCCACCGTCACCTCAGCAGCAGCAACACTGCGGGCTGACTCGGGCCCGCTAGACCACACGCAGGCCCCATTCATATTTCCCATTCACGTCCGCACTGGCCAGCCGGGCCGCACACCTTGCGCATACTTTGCAAACTCTGCGCCGCTCGATCGCGATCTAATTCGCTAGAAAGTGCACTTGTCTCTATCAATCTATATGATCTTCAGAGCAAAAATTCATTCCACCTTTGAGAGCGATAGGGAAAGGGAGAGAGAGAGGCGGAGAACGATGAAGGTATGGCTTGGATTGGCTGAGCATGAGCCTGGATCAATGGTCGAAGCCCATTGAACTATGCGCTCTTATCGTCTAGCTCCATCTCAATCTGATCGATTTAATATCTCTATCAGATCTCTCCCATTCATTGCCGCGACATCGGAGCACTTGCTACTGTTCTAGGCATAGACATTCTGGCGTGGGCTCTCTGGGTTGCTTTAGCTTGTCGCATGCAGCCGCTTGCCTGCTTGGAGAAGTCCTAGCTCGACGTTTGCAAAAACGCAAGGTGAGAGGTGGATGGTATTCCCTCTGAGACGCGCTGGCTGTGGCGCTGGTGGTCGCCGCATGGCCGGCGAGCGCTCAATCAAGCAAGAGATCCATTTAGCGCTGACGAGCGGGGCCGGAAGCTGGCCTGCAAGCCATCTTGGGCCCTTGATTGGGGAGGCAGGCAGTGAATTGGCGAATCTAGGCCGCTTCACCCGGGATTTGCAATCCTCGGCCTACAAAACCAATGTTGGACGAAATTTTGCCCATCCACGCACTCGGCTCTAATTGGAGGCAAGGCCTGTTTTGGAGCCCCGTATGGTGCGAGATTCCCAAAATGCTTACTGCAAACAGGAATTCTTTCCTCCACCAAGAGGGTTCCAAAACGAGAGTTCGAATCCCATCTTGCTTAAAGCAGAGCTGAGCTCCAAAGTGCTCCCGATTGCGCAACCAGCCTCCCCTCAGCCGAACTAGTTAGCCTAGAAGCGAGCGAAGAGGAGGATTGCTGGCCCACTTGCTCGCCGATCAGTTCAATTAGCGCTCATCGTGAGCAGCCAACATTGTTATGTCCTATAGAGCGAGATAGCGAGAGAGCAATCAAGTCATCTCCAAGACGAACGAGCATTTGGCCGCCCACAGTTGCCAGCTGGCTGCTAAGAGGAGTGCCGTTTGCTCGCTTTGTGCAGCTCTAGCATGAAGCTGAACAGCCTAAAACTCCTACTCGTCGCTTTGAGCGGGACAGGTAACCCATTTGGGGCAGGCGTCATTAGCTTGCAAGGATCTCGCCAATCAGGCTGCCGCGCAGTCATCAAGATTGGAAGAGCGATCTGTAGCTACCAAGTGCGACGCCAACAAGCGAAACCTCTGCGAACCATTGCGACTCCTTTAAGAGAGGCTTCCAGAGTGCTCCAGAGCTTGGGCGCTTGTCTCGCCCGTTTGTTAACCTTTGGAGCAGACATCTTCCATTAGGGATGAAAGCGAGCAATCAGCAGCTACTTCCTATACACTCATCGAGGGCGACTAGTACACAGAATGCGAGTGCGCGCAATTGGCCCTTTAGTCGCTGGAGGCGTTGCGCGCGCGCAACCTTGCGCACGCTGGCTCCTTGCGCAGTGCGTGCGCTCACATTTTAAGCGGGCGCCGACATTTTTCGCCTGCCTCAAGTGTAAAATTAAGCGCATTTCAATCGTGCACTTTGGTGAAACTTGCTCGCCAGTTATAGTGAGCGAGCGGCTGAGCGAGCAAGTTTGCCGCGCCTATGCAACTCTGCAATCGGGTTGCAAGAGAGTCTCGCAAGCCTATAATAGGTAGAGAGGCATAAGTTTCGTTTGAATGAATGAGTGAGCTGCAATTGTTTAAAAACAAGATGAATCAGCTTGGGGAGTGCGAGCTTGGAGTGCATTCGAATGCGACCGGGACAGCCAACAGACATTGCAACCAGCCCGTCAAGCGTGAACTCAAACACCCAAACCCATTCTCAATTGAATACATTCTCACCAAGGCCTCTTCAGCCACCACCAATGCTAACCAAACAAGTGGCGCCCAAATAAAGCAGTCAAGCCGGCAGCAACCAGAGTCAGCGGATCAGTCCGCAAGGTTTGCCCGAGCGCAAGCGTCACAAGTCCAAGGACAGCCCGAAATGGCAAGCAAACTGGGCCTGTCCATGAGTCTGCTCGATCAAAGCGTCGGCCAGCACCTAAGCAACGCCTTTAACTCGGCGCTAAGCTCCTTCTACCTCGATCCATATCCGGTGGCTATGTTGCACTCGGCAAGCAAGTTGTTTCAGCGTCAACAGCAGCAGCAATCGGTCCATTTGAACATGTTTCAATCGCAAGCCGTTGCATCGCGCGCAAAGACTGATGGGCGAGCGAGCTCGTCGGAGGAGGTCTACGCGCCCGAGGTCAAGCAGCGGTGCAGCACGTCACCGATCAACCTCGACGGGGCGAGAAGCTTTCGGCGCCCACGAGACAACGAGGAAACCGAGCAGGAGGTGAACGTGGACGAGCATGAGGAGGAGGAGGAGGAGGGAGACGAGGACATTGGGTCGGAGACAGAGGACGACTGCGCCGGCAACGAGGACCTGGCCGAGGGTGAGCAAGGTGATGAGGAGGAGGAAGAGGAGGAGGAGACGAGAGATCAAGGCGATCAGTCCGCTCCTGCTGGTTTGGTCTTGCTCGATGGCGGCCAGCGGCTGCACCATCGCGGCTTGAGCCAACAAATGATTGCTGACATCACCAGCCATTCAGCAAACCCGCACCAGTTTAGGAAGAAAAGGTCGCGGGCTGCCTTCACCCACATGCAAGTGTACGAGCTTGAGCGAAGATTCAACCAGCAGCGCTACCTGAGCGGCCCAGAGAGATCAGATCTAGCGCGGAGGCTCAAGTTGACTGAGACACAGGTGAAAATTTGGTTCCAAGTAAGTGTCCTTGTGTCTGTTTGCCCTTTAAATCTATATATGCACAAACTCTCTAACCTCAAACGCCAACTTTAATTCAGAATCGACGCTACAAGGCTAAGAGAAAATTGATGCAACAAAACTTTCTCATTGCGAGCCACAGTCACCCAAACCATGCCTTCCACCCGCCGCAAAGACCATTGGGTGCAGCGCACCAGCATCATCATCACCTGGCCGCTGCTGCCGCCGCCGCTGCAGCAGCGGGCCTAAACTTCCAGCACCAATTCGGTTGATATGTATTATAAAAATGTTTCCATGCATCAAATAACTTAAATCTAGGCACTGGATCACCCGGACTCGTTATGTGCTGGTCCACTGAGTGCTCTGGTCAACAATTCTTTCGCGCCATTTGTGCGAGAGTTCCCTGTTTATCTCATTGTTTTTCGGCAGTTGCTGGAGGTTGGACGAGAGTGAAGGAAGTCCAAGTTCTCGTGAATTCTGAGCGGACTTGTCAATTCTTCGAGCTTAAGCTTCCCGTGCTATCTTTGCTAAACCCAAGAGTGATTGCTTGTGAATCTCAGGTGGCAATACAACTGAACCGGGAAATACAGGCTTTCGCGGCCAATTCATAATGATCGACATCACCCGCAGTTCATACTCATAACAGTTGGACCGGAGAGAAGAGAGAGGAAGCGGAAATGTCTTGGAGCAGCTTGCATTGTGAAAGTCAAGGAGCTGACTTGCCCGAGAGAAACTCAAACGATCCGTGAGTTCGAACGAGTCAACACCTGCAGATGGAGCCACAGAACCTTGAGCATATCCGACGTCGCCCCTCTTCTCCGAGTCCTTGATGCAGAGTTGACGATTGTGTGCTGATCATCGTAGTCGGCCCTTGATGCGGCTAAGTGAACCAGAGGTAACTTTGGGGACTCGTTATGCTTGTGAGACAATGATTTGATATTGTATAAGTCTTCTTAGTGGCCAAATTTCCAACTTAGTCCTTTTCCAGCCAACAGATGGCATCTAAACCCGTAAAGGGAATGTCAAGTCCTTGTTTATTTTATCCTGGTCGTGAGTAAATACTCGCCGCTTTGTTATCAAGGACTTGAGGTTCAGATGTACAGGAACATTCTCTATACCTAAACATGGTTGCCATAATTTAGGCCAATGACAAACAAGCTCGAAAGCTGTTCGTTTATTTGTTTTGCAAGACTCCGACCGTCGTTATTTTGTATGAAAGTTATCTAACCTAACATGAATGAACGTGTATCTGTAATTAAAAGCTCTCCTCCGGAATTGAAGGCAAGCAGGATAAGACCTGACTTTGGCCACTTATCTGAATGTTCGCATGGCGACTGTGGAGAGTGAACTTTGCCTTGATTTTGGGCAAGCAGGTGTATCATGTGTAACTCACAAACTAGTGAGCCCAATATAATTGTGGGCAGATGAGAGGTTGCCTCTCACATGTAAGCTCTTGGTTTTATGAGTTCAATGGCGACCGACTGAGGCGAGTGATAGTGAGCCGAGTGGCTTTTGTATGAGCATGATGAAAGCAACAGACCGCCGTCGGGCTCCGAGTCTTGGACTTCTGCTGTGCTCATCCCCTAGGGCCTCTCAGACCATTCTAAGAAGTTGAGTCTCCTATTAAGACGCCGAATAGGATGAGGATGGAGCGATTCGATTATAATTGATAGCGGAGCTGATTAGCACGGTGGTGGGTGTAGAAAGCGGTTGCGCATCCAGGCTCGATTCCCTTCCAAGTTTTGCCATCGAGAGCGAGGAAGGTTGAAAGAGGCGAAGGAAAACGTCATCCTTCATGCTTGGATAGATTCATGATTTTAGCTAAAAAATTTCGGATACACGAGAGGTGTAGTGCTATTTTCTTTCGCTTGACAGAGAGCTTAAAGCAAAGAGGAGGCTCTCTCTCTCTCTCTCTCTTCCCTTGGACCAACCATCTACTGGTAGTTTCAATCGGCTGCGTGCTCGGCAAGCGAACACGCAACCAGTCAAATAAGTCAACCAGTAGGTAGACAGGTGAGCTCGGTTGGCTGCAATCAATCCGGTGCTGCTCGATCACTGGCTTCACCGTCAAAGCCTGGGCTCGTGAGCCATCAGGTTTAATGATATTCGCCCGCTGAAAATGCTTGCAATGAAGCGGTTAGAGCCAAGCGGCCAGGGGAATTTGAGTTTGCTAGAGCGAGAGAGGGTTAACAATTATTGGTCACCGTAGAATTTGTTGGAGGTGGCAATTTTATGTCCAATAGGCGGCTTGAGTTTGAGACCCTCGTGAACAGGGAGCAAGAGAGAGAGAATGCGGTTGGCGTTTGATGTTGACATAACATGAGCGGACAAAGATTTAGATCATGGACAGCGACTTTGGATGGGAGTTTAACGATTTTTGGGAGCCCTTTCAGAGGCGTTAAGCTAACCAAGAGCCTCCAAAAGCAACCAGGCGAAGGAGTTGTTCTGAGTGGCTTAGAAAGTTGGTTTGGTCCCCCTTGTTTTAGTTGCCAAAAGCCGATGGTTGTGCAGGTGCAATGCAGGTGGTCGCGTAATTCTGTAACTGTCCGTTCGGTTTGCTTTTCGAACAAACCAAAATGAGCAAAGCCATGCAACTTGTATGGCTTTCGGCCAACAAGCTTGCCAATGGCTTTGCTAGAATTGGCTGATTTGGTAGCACAAGATTGGCTTGAACAACCTGGCCCGTTGTTTGCTCACGCTTTCAACATGGCTACTGTTCTTAGCTTGCCCACTAGTTGGCGCGCTAAGGCCAGCGGCGAGTGGTCCATCCCTCGGCGGCCCGAGGGGCAATTAATTTGGCAAGCGACAGTCTTGTTGGCAAGCCAAAGCTGGCCCCCATGTCTCGATTCCGCGAAACGCTTACTGCACGAAATGGCCTTTGGTGACAGATATATTATCTCCAAGGGGCCGCGCATAAAACCTGCACCCTCGAATCAGCAACCAACCACCGCTAAGTGGCGCACTGGCGCAGCTTTTACAACAAGTGGTCGCACCTCGTTGACTTAAAGCTGATAACACTGGACTAAAGACACATGAGAACTAAAGATCAATTAACCTGAGATTGGTGGAGGGAAAGTGTGATAACGGTCCAGGGATCGCGCGCCGCTCGAGCTCGGCGGCCAGCTGAACAATCTGCCAGCTAGCAAAGACAACTGGCCAGTTCTCAGCCTCTCTCTCCCCTTGGCCAAGAGTGCTGAGTGCGGCCATTAGAGGTGAGCACTCCCTCTCCCTCTCATTCTCTATCTCTCCCCTCCCCACCTTCAGGCGGCGAGAATAAATCTCGGCGACAATCTCCTTTTTCCCACTTTCAAGCTGCACCCCATCAAACTGTCTAGTTTTGTTCCCTCTGTTCATTTGAGGGCTCGAAAATTAGCACTTGTTCGGATGGACTTAGAGGGGAACCAGTTTTCTCGCTCCCTCGCTTTGTGCATTGCAACATGGGCCAGGCCAGAGAGAGAGAGAGAGAGAGAGAGAGAGGGAGTGGAGCTGAAGCAAGCCTGGATTGCTTTTCCAAAATGAACAAACCAACTCACCTCGGCCAAGTGGTCCAATCGAACCAACTGAATTGAACAGAATGCAATGGGACCAATATCAACAGCGTCCAATACAATTGGCCATATTTAGATGAATTATGGTTTGCAATTGTAACAACAGGAGCAACTCCAAACTGAACCAATCGTTCCCGTTCTACCTGATCGCGTTCGGCTCCTTCCTTTCCAAGTTCAGTCAGCCACATTCGCTCGCCATAAACGAACTTCAACGGCTTCAAATCAAACGTTGTGCACCCAAATTGGATAGGAAAGAGGAGAGAGAGGCTAGCTTATAATGGTAGTGCTCTCGTATTTGGCTTAAGGTGGCGCCGGCTGAGGTAATGGCGATCAATCTGTCTTCTAGAAACCAGTAAAAAGTTCCAAAAGGAACCTGTGGCCACTCGTCGCCGCCGGGACGGCTAGCAATCGCTCATGCATTTCCACTAGTAACAGTGATGGCAATGCTTCTGGCATTGGCCATCTATCTAACTGGCCAGCAATCGGACAAAGCAAACGAAGGCGAACAAGACTAGCGGGCGGCGAAACAAACAAATCCCCTCTTGCATAAGTAGTTCACGAAAATTTTCGCTCCCTGCTTCAAGCGCCACAGTTGCCTCTTCCTCTGTCTCTGCCGCCGCCGCCGTTCTCACTCAACCAGAGACTCAGGTCTAGTGTTATATAATAATAATAATAATAATATCGGCCAGGAGAAAGCAGAGTCACGCCGCAATTTGCAGGCTGGCATCAGACTGTTGAGTTTGCAGTCGCCGTCTTGCCGACCCTCGACTCAACTGGGCTGCAATCTCGTTATTGTTATTACGCTCGTTATTAGTGCAACCAATGGGCGGCTTCATACACTCGTCAACCCTTTTGAGTTTGGCGGAGCAGACGAGGAGAGGAGTGTAGTGGAGTTGGGTAGAGTTGAATGTGGTGTAGTGGAGTGGAGACGAGACGATAAGAGAAGAGACGAGATGAGAGGAGGAGGGAGGCGAGCAAGAGGAGGACCAGTCTTTGCTCGCTCGATCATCAATCGGCGCCGATCGACCAGTCTCGAGGATGGAGGCTGGACAAGCTGAGGCTAGGCGGCCAGAAATATGGCCAGTGAATTTGAGTGATCCAACTCAAGAGGCGCTGATGTTGGAGTGGAACACTTTGCACTGTTTCGCAGGCCGAGCATCCGGCTTGAGCTGGCGGGCCAACTGGGCCGGCCGGCCGAGGAGACGACTCGCACTTGGCCTTGCTGGCTCGGCTCGGCCCGGCTCAGCTTGGCTCAAGCCAGCTCTGGCTTGTCATAGCAAGCGGAGGCAAACTAATGGAGCCAAGGCAGGTTTGCGCTTTGATGGGCAGATTGAATTTCATAATGAAGATTATCGGCTCAAGTTTGGCTCTGCAAATTGAAGGATATGACTCCAGCCACCACGACCACGGAGGCAGCTGGAGTTTAGCATGGCCAAAGGGATGCGAGTTGGGGGAGAATTAATTGCGCTCGGTGGGCAAGCGAGTTTAATTTGGGTCTTGCAGGTGTTTTAAGTTTAGTATCCTGGCGCTAGATTGAGCCAACGCTGGAGGAGACCAACGACTGATCCATTCGATAGTGTTCCAAGTATCCACTGAGCTTGGGCCAGCGCGCCTAGGAGGTCCAACTGACGGCTCGACAGGCTGTGTAAGAGCCAACAACTTGCTTGACTCCGCAGCTCTGGCCGCTGAAATCAATCAGCTAGTGGAAAGCAAACGACTCGGGTCTCTCTCTCACCACCACCACCACCACCATAGCTTGCCTCTGGCGCCTCGAATGAAGGAGCTCGCTTGCCGCTCACCTGCTGCTGGCCAGGTTTCGTTGTGTGCGGTTCAAAATTTAGCGAGCACTTGGCAAGGCCAGGTCAGCGCCACAATAGTGACACATTTGGCCCGTTTTTCGCACTCGCAAGCTCACGCCAATTTGAGCTAGCCAAGTTTGACGACGGTAGGTAGTCTCGCTAAGCGAGCTACCATTGTGCGTGTGTGTGCGCCAAAAGCGGCCACTTTTAATTGGCATTAGCGAGAGCAGAGAGATTGAAATAACATTGATCTAGATCGGCCACTAAACAAGATCGGCACTCCTGCCAGAGGCCAGTTGGCTTGCTCGGCGAGGTTAGACTTTTGGGCAAGCTTCCAAATTTGCGCCGAGTGGCGGCCACTTGGCCAAACACCAAACTGAACAACACTGAAGCTAACCAAAATAGCCTCGGTTTGTTCGTCTACGACGCAAGCAACGACCAACACGGCCGCAGCTAGCCAACTGGAGCAGACCGGCCAGCGCCAGCCAACAATGGCGCCCTGAGAGATCGATGGAAATATTATCGCAGCTTCAAAATTGTTTGACGCCGGTGGGAAAAACCTCCTCGCCCAGAGGCTTGGGCGCCGGCGCGCCTTAAAAGTGGAGCTTTTTGTCGCACCTGCTGCCTGTTGGCCACTTGCGCCGAGGCCAAGTCAACGGGGCGATCAAGTCCAAGAGGGAGATAATATCTCCTTCGGCTCTCGCTACAACTCTGGCTCTAGCCCTTGCCTTGGTTCTGCTCGGCCGGCTAACCGACAGTCTTGTACCGTTCTGCTCTATCCAAAACTATCCTATCCTGCCCCCTGCTCTGCCCTGACCATTTTGGGCAAAATTCATCGTGCGCTACAAAGCTATTCATTGCCAGCGTAGACACTTGATGGCGGAAGTTGCGTGGAGCGCAAGCGAGCAGGCAAGCGAGGCTGGTGTTTTTCAATGCTCGCTAGAGTGTAGGCGCTCGAGTCGCCATTAGCAGGCCGTTAGGGCGGCTTCAGTCGTCACCAACATGACCGCCAGCCAGCCAGCCAGTCTCTCCATTCCAACAGCTTCCAGTGAGTTCAATTAAGTTCAGCTGTGGCGCTCAATGTCTGCCATCGAGATCCATTGATGGTTTCATTGAGGTTTGAGTGGGCTGAGCGCACTGAGAGGCGACAGTCTAGTATGCGGTAATCCGATTGAGGGATGGGAGGCAAAGGTCTCGCCGAGTGGATGGTGATTGAATCCTCCCGAATGGGACTCGTTGGTGGCGGCGGCCGCTGCAGTGTTGCCAATGGCACTCTCCGCTGGCTTCTCTCTGTGCCGGCCTTTTTAGAGTTCAGCGCCGCCGCCGCCGCCGCCAATAAACAAGCGGCTCAGAGCCAGAGGCCTCAGCCAGGAGAAAAGATCGAGAGTCTATCCAAACAGCCTCACATTTAGGGCGGACCGCTTGTTTCTGCGTTCAAGTACGAGTTTGCCTAGCCAATCGTATGCAATAGTGGCCCGCTCGCTTGCCTACTGGCTCGCCGCTGAGGGAGGCTGGCTCAGTTGCGAGTGAAGCGCAGCCATTGCGTTCAGCGCCAATGTGTGTGTGTGTGCTTGCGCGCTGAACTAGCGGTACACTGTCGGGCCTGAAACAGTACGCTGGAGGCCATTGTACTGATCGCAAGTAAATGGACGCCACCGAGAGCGGCGCACACACAGACGCGCATACAAACGCCACCCTCCAAGTAAACGGTCTCGATCACGCACGCACAAACGCACAAGCTGCCGCTGACCGAGCCTCTCGCCTCGGCTGCCGCTTTTGCCTGTTTGGCCACCAACACCAGCGCGCAAACACACACACAAATACAGCGCTGCGATCGGGATTGCGAAAGAGGGAGAGAGGGCCAACCAAAGTTTCACTCAAAACATCCTCGGTAGCCAATGGCCATTGTGCGAAACTGTGTGCGCGGACTCACAAGCTCATATTATTGTATTGATATCGACGGCCTCTAGACTCGCCCATCCATCGAATTATTGATAACGGCATTACCTCATTGTTGTCAATAGAATTCAAACCTTCCAGACCAAGCGAACCGATGGCGTTGCTGTGGTCGTTTTAATTTGTTTAGCTTTGACGACAAACAGAGCCAGCGTTTGTGTGTATGTGGTTGGTGGGCGAGTGTACGCGCTTAGCGAGTAAGATGAAGATAGCGCTTTCTGCTCACACAAACAAGCAGTCAGCGTGCGGCCACAGTGGCCATTGCAACTAGGTTAGCCATCGTCACTACATCACCGTCGTCATTATCATCATCAATATTGCATCAATTTAGATGGAGCAAGCCTACCGTTGAACGAAACTTGTCTCGCTCTCTCTCTCTCTCTCTCTCTCTCAACTCCAGGAAAACGAGCGAAAGCGACACACATTGCCGCGAACTGGGCGAGAGTTTGGCGTCACTTGAGTTGAGGGCTAGTTGCGAATGCAGGTTTCTGGTCTCCTTGTTGGTGTGCTGGAGATCTTGAAACAAAATCCGAATGTAGCCGACTCGGGATACTCTTCAACAAGAACGAGTAGAGTATGGTGATCGCACTGCCAGCCTGACAAGATTGAAATCGACTATTTACTTGCAAACAAGAGGTGAAACCCATACAAGTGTTTAGATTTTGTCGGCACCAAAACTCTAGTCATTGTTACACCCATCACCAAGGCAGACACATCAAATTGGCCAATAATAGAGATCCTCAATCAACTTAAGCGAGCAAGGAATCGAGAGTTCGAGTATTTAAGCAATAATAGTTTAGCAACAACAACTAAAGTGGCTATTTCAAGCAAGCGCCCAATCATTCAACCGTAAATGGACAAGACAGACTTACAATTGACTCTTTTTGCATGCTAGCGCTAGGATAAACTCTATTCTGTTGGATTGAAAATTATGACAGTCTCACCTAGATTGAGGAGCCAAGTCTTCTAAAAGTTCTGTCGCACGAAACGCCCATAGAATCAAGGAAAGCTTGATGGGTGCAAATCAGACCAAGACCAATCACAACCATAGCAGAGCATTTAGATGCCTACCACCGCCGCATCAAATTCATCAGATCCAACATGATCTCGGGCACCAAAACCAACGACAACAGCTACTCCAACAGAATAGGCAAGTTATATCAATAGCTGATCATAAGTCTCCAAACAATTATCACCTTCATCCATTAGAGAGTTATAATCAAGGAAGCTCGAATCGAGAGCTACCCAACCAATTCTCGCTCACAAATGAAGGCTTTGATATGACCAATAATCATTGTGATATAAATGCTGAGCAGAACTTGACTCGTCAAGCAAATTTGCACCATCAAGCAAACAGTCATTCACTTAGTCAGTTCAATGATGGAACAGATATCATGAACCTTCTTATGAGAGGGGATGATATTGATCCCTCAAGTAAACGTCCGTTACCAGATATACCTGATAAATCACCATTCGGTGCAAGATCATATGGATTCGCAGGTGGCGGTGATGGAAGAGGTAAGAAATCTGCCTTTTCTAATGGACACCGCAACAACCAATCTACTGGTGCGCTCAACTCATTCATCCAAAACTCAGATGGTAGCAACTCAAAATTAATCCACAAAACTTACCGCAATATGGTTAGCCATGTTCATCAATCATCTGATTGCGAAAACGATTCACCAAATTCCGAAAACGAGTACGATTTCGGCTCTGGATCAGGCGATTCGTCCCTTTATGTTGCGCTGTATGATTTCAAGTCAGGCGGTGACAATCAGCTCTCTCTGTACAATGGTGAAATTATACATATCACAACCACAAACAAGAGCGGAGAGTGGTGCGAGGCTGTGTCCAAGAAAGGATTGATCGGTTGGGTTCCTTCCAACTACATTACACCAGTCAATCTCGAGAAGCATCCCTGGTACCATGGGCGCATTAGCCGAGACACTGCAGAATATCTATTGAGTAGCGGCATCAACGGTAGTTTTCTGGTCCGTGATAGTTACACTCATCCAGGCTCCAGATCAGTAAGCTTACGCTATGAGGGAAGAGTTTATCACTATCGAATCAACGAGGAGAATGGGCGCTATTTTATCACCCCTGACTGGGCATTTGGAACTCTAGCCAAGCTCATCCATCATCATTCTACGCATGCGAATGGTCTGACAACAGTCCTCCTTTACCCAGCTCCTAAACAAGTCGATCCAAACGCAATCCTGGGAAACCCCTCCTCAACCAACGCAGAAGCTTGGGAGATCAATCGTACTGAAATCGTCATGAATCAACAATTGGGTGTTGGACAGTGGGGTATAGTCTATGAGGCATACTGGAGGAATCAGAATATTCGTGTCGCCGTTAAAACACTTAAAGAGGAGATGATGCACTTAGAGGGGGAATTCTTAGCGGAAGCTCACCTCATGATGAACATGCGCCATCCCAACCTTGTTCAACTACTCGGAGTATGCACTCGAGAGGCCCCGATCTACATCATAACTGAGTTTATGACTAAAGGCAACTTGCTTGATTACTTGAGAAATTGTGATCACGATCAAATTAACGGATTCGTTCTCATGTACATGGCAACACAGATATGCTCTGCAATGTCCTATCTGGAGTCCCACGAATACGTTCATCGAGATTTAGCTGCCAGAAACTGCCTAGTAAGCGATGATCATCTTGTCAAGGTGGCTGATTTCGGCTTGGCTCGCCACGTTGAGCCGAACGAGATCTACACGGCTCCAGTTGGTGCGAAATTCCCAATCAAATGGACAGCTCCTGAGGGCCTAGCCTACAACAGATTTTCATCCAAATCTGATGTTTGGTCTTTTGGTGTGCTTCTATGGGAGATTGCCACCTACGGAATGACACCATATCCAGGCGTAGAGCTGTCAGAAGTTTTCTATACGCTGAACTCTGGTCATAGGATGGGTCGACCGACCGGATGCCCCGAGCCAATTTATGAACTCATGCAAAGGTGTTGGGTATGGGAACCTGATGATCGACCTACTTTCTGGGAACTACACGAGCAACTGCAATCCTTGATCCTAGATCCTGATATATTTGACTTGATTGAGCAGCAAGAGGCCATTGACAAGGATCATTTAGAGCGCGAGCAAGAACTCATGAGGGTGAAGAACTTCATCAGTTGTGAACAGCAGAGTGAATCATCGAATCGGGATTCTGCAATTTGCACCGGCAACAGTGCAATGTTAGTATCGGGCGAGATTCAGGAAACATCGATTGATAGGCATCCATCGATGACACAATTCGATCCAAAATGGGCCATTGAAGAATTCCATAGGCAAAATAAAGAAATCCAGCCTAGCGAAAAGCAGGATCAGCGCAGGTCCACCACGAGCAGAAAAGTTGCCCCTACCCCACCTAAACGGACAAGCTCATATCGTGATCCATGCTACCAAGATAAGATGACTTTCGATAATAGGATCAACAAGTTCGGTAACGATTCTATTCAGTACGAGTCTGGGGTTTCGTTATCAAACGTCGAAGACAGTAACTCTTCTACGATGGATGGTCTCGAAAGGATGTTCCAATCGTTGAGCCAAGTGAAACTATCTAAACAAGATGCGCCAAACTTAGATGCAAATTGCAACGGCCTATCGTATCTGACCATGAACAAAAACTTTCATTTACCTAGACAAAGATCCGTTGATGATAAACTAACTAGACAAAAGACAACAAGTCAACGATCCGCCACCTGCAGTTGACGTGATGGCAGTAGAATAATAGGAAACCAGTAATTCCTAAAATGAGATCTCCATTAATCAATAAAAAGACTTGAACTGTTTTTTTAACAATTCCCTAGACAACAATCTGTCATCGTATCTTAGCTTAAGCAGGGGAATTTTCAATGACGTTCTTTTTAACAATCGCTTATCCCTGTCTTCCGCCGGAATTGATTGGTTTTGGTTTTGGCTGGCCGCTTATTTATGGAATCACAGTAGCCGGTCAAGCTTTTGATGTAACGAAGAACTTGTCGACTCGCTTCAATGGTGTCTGAACCTCTCGAACACTCTTTAGGCTTCAAGCAGAGCTCGAGGAGTCCTACATTCACCAGTCTTCTATGTATCTCGTCCTCGGACTCTCTCGATTTTAAATCAAATCTGGGCCAATTCTAGAGCTGCGCCTTGTTGGTTCGAGTTATGCGCCAGGTGTGAGAGCAAATCAGCGATAAAGTCAACCTCAGCCGTCGGCCTCTCCTCGTTTGGCGGCTCTGCTTTGCAACTTATGACGCTATCCGCCGACTGGTCGATAGGTTGGTAAGATTGAACGCTTGAACCAAATTTTTGTAAGCCACGATGGCTCCATACGACACAAGCTCTCCTTTGGTGCGCCATACTCGGTCAGTCTAAGCGCAAAACTCGAGAGATGAACATATCATGGCTAGTCTAGTGCTCTGAATTTCTCGCTGTGGGTTCCTCTCTGTCATCTTGATCGACTAATCTGGAGGACGCGCATGTTGCATATTTGCGCAAGCGCCCCAGTGCCCCCTGGCCATTGGTTGCCACGACAATGATAACAAAAGTGAACGCCATCATAAAGGTTGCGCATAGGCGAGCTCGACTTGGGCGTTAGTTTGCGTTGTCCGTGTCTCGATGTTGCAGGTAGCGCCAACGATAATAGTCTGCCAGGCATTACTATGATTGCCTGGGGCGCAACGTCATGCAAATTGATTATGGGATTGGCTGCACCATAAGTGCTGCAGCCGCCCACGAGCTAAAGTAGTGGACAGAAATTGTTTCAGTTGCATGATTAGTCTCTCGAGTGTGACACCGTTAGAGCACGCGCTTCCGTTTCCGGCTGACAAATTGGACCAACGCAATCGATCGCGCATGTGTGTATGCTCCTCTCGAGTTGGCGTCACTTTTAGCCTAAAATGAGGTCGCTTGTATGGCAAATATTTGGCACCCGAACTATGCAATCGAGTGTAAACTCGAATTCTACAAAGACTACTCAGTCTCGATGAAGAACTGGGCCGTAGCATCACACCATTAGATCTCGGATTTTGAGAGGACTTTACTTTGATTTCGCTAAGAATGCTAATCGCTCAGAAAATCGTTATGTAGTTGTCGATTTTTTGACGGTGTTTCTGAGCTATACACTCGGAAATCCATACAACGTTCCTTATTTCTTGCTCCTTCAATTTCAAGTAAGCATAGAACACGCCGAAATGGAACTGTTGCATGAATGCGTTGACATTGAGCTGGACTTCATGTTGGAAAAATTTGTCCTCGAGACTTTTGTCTTCATTCATGTTATTACCATCGCCTGATCCCTCGAATAGGACACGATATTCACTGATGAAGTCTGCAACATGACGTACCTGTTCATATTCGTCAGCTCGAGCAAGCGCTGTCAGACCATAGGGAAAGAGGCGGCCACACCGCGGGTAAAGCTTTGCCCTGTCTTCTTTTGAGAGTTCGGTACCGAAGGAGTTGATAGTGATGATGAAACTTCTTCGATCTGCCTCAAAAGCCAGTATCTCGCACATCACTTCGCCGGTTCGACCGCCGATCTCCCTCTTACAGAAATCATAGAAAGTCTCTAAATATGACTTGTACAGAGTATTGCGTATGATCTCTATGTTCAATTCGTCTAAATCTTCCTCTGCAATACAATCAACGAAAAACGGCGCGAGAGGAGTGTCAACCAGGACAGCATTGTACAAATCTGCAGGTGTTTGCGCAACATGTATAGCAGCCATCTGATCGAAACTGCCCAGTGGGTGGCATTTCGAGATTAATTCTCCAATGGGCCTCTGGTGGAGAGTCCCTGTTATCAACAAAATAATATTGTCGATCATGTATGAGTACGTTATGAAATCGAGGAAGGTTGCAAGCTGTCCGCTAGCCTGAGCCCTTAGATATTGAAATTCTCTGCACGCTTGTTCTCTTAATCTTTCCTCAATAATTGGAACACTAATCATAGATTCATTCGATAATATGCTTCCGTAACTGGTGGTCTGAAGATGAACTTTGAGATCGTCCAAGGTTTCGCATTGCACAAGATTCATGTAGTCGGCGCGTTTCAATAGGGCATCTTTGAAGCCTCTTGTTAGGCCTTCGAGATAGCCGTTGTTTGAGTTGAAGAGAACGAATTCAAGCATCTTTGCCTGCTGTTTTTACTCTTCCTGCTGTGCTGAATAACAGAATTTACATAGTAAGTGGTCCTCTACGAACCTCTGAACCAGAGTTCTCAATAGCTTTATACTTTAAAACCGAATATCCTACTTGGGAAATCATCCTGAGGTCACAGCTGCTGCAACAAACGCGCATCTCTGCTTCGCGGTTATCCTGGGGGCGCTCATCGTGCAAAACTGACCGCTTAAATCTGCAGCGACTTTCTCTTGCAGCAAATGATTTCACTTTTGTATCCTAGGCATCGAATAGTACGAACTCACGACCAAAAAAGAAATATATCTTGTAATAACAAACCAAAACGTTCGGCTGGCCCCCCGAAGAGTGATTCGGAGACGAATCAAATGCTAATCATGATTCAGCATCACCTAACAAAATAACCCGCAAGAGCTCCATACTTACTGTGAAAAAGATCTCCCGGACCGGGAATCGAACCCGGGTCTCCTCGGTGACAGCGAGAGATACTGGCCACTATACTATCCGGGATCTTACAGATGGCAGGCTCAGCTTGTCTAAACTTCTCTTGCGCTCACTTGATGTCATGAAAGTGTGATAAAACCATGCAAGGAGTATCAACCATAAATAAATTTATGAACTGCTTCATCATCATAGATTCAAACCCAAAATGCTGCTACAAAACCTTTTGGCGTTCCTGGGATTGTGCTACGTACCAGGGTTTGTCCTATCCGAGCCAACGTTGGCTGAAGAGAATATAAACGATAATATTAATACTCTGAAGAGATCAAATAAAGATGCGAACTCATCAAGTCAAAAGCCTCCTGCCAGTTGCAATATTAGATCCAACAAGATCTCGGGAAACATATATTCCCTCCAGCATGACGATCTAACATCTCTACGGCTATCTCTTATGAATACCAAGATTCTCGTTAACTACGGTCAGTACGTAGGATACCCTAGAGACGACGGCAGCTTTGAGATCGATGGTTTACCCTCCGACTCCTATGTCGTCGAGGTCACTCACCCCAAATACTTGTATGAACCATTCCGAGTGGACATAACAAGCAAAGGTAAAATCAGAGCCCGTAGAATCAATTACATTCAGCCCTCTCTAGTGCAAACAATCGATTACCCGCTGAAGTTTAGACCCAGAAGCGTGCATAGCTACTTTCTACCTCGTGAAACATGGCGCATCATGGACCTCCTCTTCAATCCCATGGTAATAATGATGATTGTACCGTTGGTCATTATTTGGCTTCTACCCAAAATGATGAATCCACAAGAAGCTCAAGTTCAGAGAGATAACATTCAAATGCCCGAGTACAACGTACCTGAGCTGTCGGAGATGATGACAAACATGTTTGGCGGCCAGGCACAATCGCCAACAACTAGCCAGACTAGTAATCCCGCCATAACAGGTGGCGGCTCGGGCTCGAAACACGGTAAATCGAGGAGACGGTGATAGATTTCAAAAAACTAAGTTAGATTAAACGTTTTCTTGCAATTGTAGGTTATTAATCAATCTTGATGCAATTAATAAATGGAGCAAATCTGCCTTCAATCAGATTAAAATTTGCATCAATAAACGAACCGATCGGCTATTTTACGTTGGCTAGAAGACTCTAACTCAGTCATCATAAATCTCAGACTATATCACCGCCAATCTTATAGTAGAATAGACATGGCTCAACAACTAGCTATTCCCTCGCTCATGATGTTTCTAGCGTCATTGTTGGGCCATCTGCAGAGTTGTCATTGTCGTGCGGAAGGGTGATCCCACCTCTCTCTAAGAACGTTGCCTTGAGAGCGGTCTGGTAGTCATTGTATGTGACTTTAAGATAGGAAGTGTTTGCTATTATGTCAACAGTGTAGTCTGGTATGAAATAATGCGTAGATCTCTCTACAGATTCCCCAGTCTTGGAAATTGCACAGCTTGCTGGAGTTGAGGGATTGTAGGCTTCCGTATCACTGATTGCAGTCTGGTCCAGTCCCTTCGTCGACGATGACATTCGTGCGACACTCTCACGACGACTCAACAGCGGTCTCACAACTGATTCCTTACGGGATGGAGCCTCAACGCAGATTGACGCAGAGCAGTTCCTCTCGACCGCATTGAGTGCAGCTTTACCAAAGAAGCAGAAGGGTCCTCCATCAAAGAACAAATTCTCTTTACCACATACAACATGTACTCTACCCTCTAGGATCATGATGAAATAATCTGACGGCTTCCCTGCTGTGTATAGACGTTTCTGAGTATCATCATCTTCAACTCTAACCTTGTAGAAAATTCGTTGCGATAAAAGCCTCTTCAGGATTGAATCACTCAGGTGCTTAGCCGAGAACGGTTCTACAGTTGTAGCTAGATACTGGTAGGCAGCGAGGCAGAGTTGGGGTGTTACAACATTGAAGCTTGAATCACCTGTTCCCAGATTTGTGAACTGAGAAAAGTCTTTCCTCACTTGGGCCTCTTTTCTTCGTCTCTTTCTGCGATTGTCGGTTAAGGTATCGGTCTCATCATTGATTTCCATCTGCATAATCTCTTCAATTACATCCTCTAGTGTAACAATGCCAGTTATTTCATAAAACGGATCCTTATCCCCATCATCTATGACGCGTTGCACTATGGCCATGTGAGATTTACCTGTTTTAAACTCATTCAATGCCATATCTAAGGTTGTATCCTCGAATACAAACATCCTAGGGTGGTTGTAGAAGCTAATCATGGTTTGAACTGGCGTCTTGTCATCTGGGTCCACTAGAGCCAGGTCTTTTGCAAAAAGGACTGCCACTATGTTTTTCCTGTTTCCGGTCTCGTGCACAGGTATCCTTGAATAACCCTTCTCTACAATTGCTTGGATTGTGTCAAAATCAAGCACCGAGTTCTCGTCTAGCATATATACATCGTCGATTCGCGTCATGATCTCGCTAATTTGGATTCGCTTGATCTTCAAAGCGCCTGAAATGATGTTAACCTCATCAGTTTCGAGATTGTTTATGTCGCGAGTTACTTGAATAAATTCCATTAGACGCTCCCTATCATATGCATGTCCGATCTCCTCTCCTAAGGCTAAATCGAGGAAGCGCGAGACCGGATATGACAGAGGAAACGTAACAATCATGCAGAAATAGGTCAATCCGACCGTCTTGGCGCCCACAGCTAGACCATGTCGTGAACAGAAGGCTTGAGGGAGGATTTCGCCGAATAAAACGATAAGCACTGTAGATGTCATGATCGCAACCAGTCCATCAGATAACTCCTCCAAGAAGACTGATATCGTTGAATTAACCAAAGTATTTGAGAATAGAATTGAGCATAACAAATAATTTCCTCGTCTTCTTACAGGTTCGATGGCTCTAGCATAACGACGCTCATCCTCGGAACCGCATTTCATTATGACCTGTAGTTCGTTTTTATCCAAGGCCATCAAGCCGAGATTCAAGCCCGAGAATAAGCCCGACAAAGCTAGAAGGCAAGCAATGGCAACCAACTTCATGTAGAATGGCAAAAAATCTTGTTTTACATATATCTTGAGCCATGGATCAGATCCCTGATGGAACCAACCCGCCGCCTCGCTAAATTCACGCAGACAAAAGTAGTAAGGTACTGTAGCTCCTGGGGCGGGCAAATCAATGATAACTTCAGCTATGTTCAAGCTAATGTTGAACAATTGCAAAGATTTAACTCTATCTGTGTGAGTACAATCATCTTGTTGTGCGCCCTCGCTAGGTGTTAGTGCAACAGATAAGTTACTGTATAAGTTGCGCCCAATGAGATACAATTTGGTTGCTTCAAACGCTTTGATGATAACTACCCCATCATCTGTGACGTCGGCCGAATCGCAACGAAGTCCATAGATGGCCGGTTTACGGCTAACTGTAAACTCACAATCGGCGTTGAAGTCTTGACTTTGAGCCAAATTTCTCTCATACCTGATGAGACTTTTTGATTTGGCAGATTGGCCGATATTTTCGGTGGTTCCTAAAGCTGGATTGTTAAGTTTGTCTAATGTGAGCTGCGTTTTTTCAATCAGCGAATCATTTTTAGCCTGTAACGGCTTTGTCTGCGGCCATACCGAACTTGCGAGTCCCTTGACCGATGCATCCTTGATTGTTTGAGTGACATAGATCGGTGGAGCGCCTAAAGCTGCAGCTTGTTGATGGTCAAATTTGAATTGAGTGTCGGCCAATAAGGCTAATAGAACAATGGAGACCACGACGAGGGTAGTCCAAGGGCCTCTGCACATCTATGATGCTTTTTGGTCGTTTGAGCAGTTTCAAGTTCAAATGGAGATCAGTTATATACGTTTGATATTCTTAAGATAAGGATGGTTGAGGCTTCAAAAACCAATTTAACAGTAGCCAAATATTAACAAATAATCTCACTCTGCATCAAGAATGTGATCAGACAATAATTTTTTAATTTCAGACTTCCGCTTGGGAAGTTTCTCACCAAAGCAGTTATTTTCTCCGCTTCTAGGTCTCGATAAAAATAGAACTAGGTCGAGAGATATGTGCCCGATTTGTTCGCGTGGGCCTAGGTGACGGACGCATCTCTGAGCTTGGCCAATGTACGCAGCACGATCGAAGTAGCTTCATCGGGGCCCCAGCGTTGAACTGTGTATCAAAAGTAAAGCTCATGCAAGCTGCGCCATTCGGCCCCAAATGACATTCTCCATTCTATACACAGTCTACTACTAATTCAGTCAAGTAAGGTGCTTTATTGGCATTGTACTCAGTGGTCATAACGTTATTTAGATTTGTGTAGCGTAATCCGCTCGCCCCAAGACCTCAGATAACAGGGAATATGATGATATAGTACGGATAACCTTTACTAGCTGATTTTCATGGACGAGGTTCACCTATGAATTTGTACATTGAAAATACATGCAGGTGGCTTCGTTACATCACCCGACACTGTTGCACTGATTCCAAAGTCTGCCAAAGCTCCTTGGATGAGACCACTAGTGAAGGCAAGATATTTTGGCATAAGCTCGGCGTATTGCTTTCCGTTTGACATTCTAGTGATGAACCTAAATTTATTTTCGTGTAATACGTACTGGCCCGATCTGTTTGTCCTAAGATTATCAATTTGCTTGTGAAAGATCGAGGACCAGAACTCCCGACAGATAAATTTCATTACGTCTAGTTCCTCGTCATGAAACCTCAACATGTCGGCTGTGAGTCTTTCCACATATCTGAATCCAGTCATATATCCAACCTCTTGGAGCTTATCTGGCATTGTGTCGACAAGCTCAATGTGAAGAAAATCGATGACGGCATCTTCCAACATCTTGCGATTGTAACGGAGTGTGCAGGACGGTAATATTTGAAGATGTTACAATTCTCCAATAGTCTTTAGAAAGCTAAGAGGGTCGCATAGTTCGTGGGATATTTTTCAACGACAAATGCTATTCGCCGAAACAACGACTGTGCTGACAGCTCTCAATTTATTTTAGTCGTGCTATTTATTTTGGTCGTGAGTACATGGTCTCTCTTTGAAAAGCACGGATTCCGTGCCACGGAATGTGGACTTCTCCGATGCAAAACACGTTATAAAGTAACATTACAGAATAACCTACACTAGCTATCAAGATGACACCATCCGCTTACATTCGAAGCGGGAGCGTGAATATAGCTCTGCATAAGTCGATAGAATTCGCAGTGGGTCCTCAGTACACTGACTGATTTCGCCTGAATAAAGCATCCAACTTAGGTCAGCTATATGCTTGACAATGTCCGATTTCCAACGCGATATATCACGGAACAGGTGTTGTATTGGCACTCAGATCATCCACAGCCACCACCACTACAGCCGCCGACCATGGGTGTTGGCGGCGGCGAAAGATCTGTTACGCTTTTAAACCCCCTTGGTCCAAATTTGCGAGGGCCACCGCCGCCGCCTCCTCCACCGCCTGGTTTGCCACCACCGAAGAATCCTCCTGAAACAGATCCAGATCCACCAATGTTGTTATCATTCTTTTTATCCGGGCGATCCTCGATACCGATCAGGGATTTGAAGCTGTAGAGCGTAGGTTCGTTAGCATAATTTGGCTTTTCTAACGACTACACAGTATGTGGATTGAAGACTTACAAAAGCACAATGAAGTTGATGAACTTCCAAAGAAAGTTGGTTGGAGATCGTCTGGATTCATCCACAACTTCTCCTCCTATGAGCGAATTGATTAATCTTAGTATTTTTTGTTGTATCAGGGTAAACAAAAGAGAGCCGAGGAGGCTGTATCACTCACTTGAATTTATGTAGACCATGCTAGATTGCTAATTGTGCTTAGTTTACACCTTGTATGGGTCAAACTTCACTTCTGACTCGGTTTGTATCAAGCACGATCTCTAGGTATAGAAAGTCGGCCCAGTAGTTTCTAGTTCCTTATTTCTTTTGGGTAAATCAGTATTTCTTTTTAATAGTGATTAGATCCTTTTTTGAAAATTGGACACATGTTTTGATGATCGGTCTTACAGAGTCTCTTGTTAGAGTGTAAATAAATACTAGTCATAAGCACTGCTTATTGAGCAGCCAGAACAAATGTCGCTCACGTCAAGCGGCAGCTCGGCGTAGACGTGAGCATTCATCTCAGTTGTGATTACTTTCCAGGTGACTTTTCTATTTATTTTAGTCGTTAGAGATTTGAAGACTAGCCTGTAGTTTGTGGCACAAGACTTACAAAAAAACTAGCTTGTCATAATCGATAGCAAGGTATCAATCCTCCTAATGCAAATCTCTAGGACGTCTTTTACAATCGCTTGCATGACAAGGATGCCGCTCGATAGAAGTATCGTGACTTCCTTCAGAGCATCGCCAGTCAAATCCAAAATCGATATCGCAAATATAGGGTGATTGAGTTCATGTGCCTGCCCAAGGTGGTAGGTGTTCGCAAACTTATCGTATTGATAAGTAAGCAACTCTCGTCCATGAGTTCCTATGAGAAGCTCGTTCAGTCCGTCAAAGTTTGTATCACCGACTGCCGATGCCACTGCACAGTCTATTCGCTGACTTTCAGGTAATTCGAACTTGAAGTCTAGGCCCATCTTCAAGACGTTCGCAAACACAAGACTAGGGTTTGTTGAGCTCACAACGAGTAGATTGAGATCATCTAGGCTCTCTCCTGTTCGCTTTTTTAGCAGATTTTTTTGATTCAATGCACCTCGGACTTTCGATGGATACGTCGATCGGACCTTGAACAAGCGGACGGACGGTATTACAGTAGTGTATGCATCGAAGCTAGATTCTCGACGCAGCTCGAACTTGGAGGTGGATCTTGATAGAATTCCGTGGTACAGTCGAACTGACCCATCTTCGAAACCAATGGCTATGGCTCTCTCATGACCAGTGTGCTCGTCGTATAGATTGTATACGTCTAACCAAAGCGCAAGACCTGGGATGTTCTTGAGTTCAGGGAAGCAATCCTCTATCGGTATTTCGTCGAAACTCTGGTAGGGCTGGTCCTCACAGAAAGCATGAATGCTATTATCCCCGCCACTCAGGAGCCAGACAGGTTTTGATCTAGTGCTATGTCGCTCTTGATCGCTATATGATACCAGCTGTGTTTGGTAGAGATGGTATGGAACATATCTGAGACGGATTGTTTGGCACCCTTGAGCCACATAATCTAGATCAAAACTGGACGATAGAGATCCGCTGGCGTAAATGTTGAGATAATAGGTAGTTGGCTTACCACAATCCCCAGTTTCTCTTCCTGAGAGACTAGAGCTCGAACGTGCTAAACTCTTTTGTACATTGGATGCCAAGGAATGAGTTATGCCTATAGCGAAATCGTTTATTCCTCGTTTCAGAGCTCCGATCGATATGATTCTAGCTCCGTTCGGTATATAGGTGAATTCTATTTCTCTTGTTTGTGGTTTGAACTTGTTGTAATTTATACAGTAGATCTGACAATCGAGAGTTGCCACCAGGATCTTGCTCGTTCTATCATCGAACTCGAGTGTTGTCATGCCATAGATATTGCTTTCGACGTTTAGGGGGAAGTAATTGAGATCCCTCATGGTTGATGCAAGATTTATAGCGACCTAAGCGGCTGATCTCCAGCAATATGTATCCTGTCTCACCACGGACGTTGCTTTCGAAGCACCATCATCAATAAATGCGGGCTATTCATCCTATCTAGCCCAAGGAAGTTTTCCTATGCTTGTATATTATATAATCTCATCTCAATAGTCTCTTGTCGGGAAGCTTAGACAATGAGGCTAGAGAATTTCCGTAATATCATGTAATCTCAAATGGTTACAACTCACTGCAGTCATGAAATGTAGAGGACTTATACACTTATAATGATTTTATAACCACGAGGACAATACCGTCACTTGAATTGGATCAGAGTTGTTCACTTCAATACTTAATTATTTTAGTCGTGAGTAGATACTATTCTTGAAAAGCTTGGAATGTGGACTTTTTGGAGCCGAGTTTGGAGAAGCCTAGAACAGACACATCTAGTAACATTACTCAGTATTTATTTCTGTAACAGGTCCGTGTAAATACTCTTAGACAGCTGGCCCAACTCGCGCTAAATTCATCTGCTTTGACTCGTTCCGAGTGTAGCGTGTGGATGCAAAGGTGACACATGGTCATGACATAATAATATTTGGCTCGTTATTGATCTCAAAACAATTTGGCCTGTTGTGTTTTCATCTGACATTTCGGATTAATATCTTCTCGAATACCGTCTCGGCAACCCACTCCTCTCACCATGTATGCGATTGCAACCAGGAGACTGGCTGACAGAGTTGTGTCCGCAACGGCTCTTCGTTATCAAGGTAGAAGTGTATTGAACTCACCTGGCCACGACTATTTATCCTCAGTGCTGTTGTCCAAAACTCATATGAACCACAATTATAGCATGGCAAGACGTTATAGACATTCCTTGCCGTACAACAGCGGTGTAGTCTTTGTTCCCCAACAAGAAGCTTGGGTGGTAGAGAGGATGGGCAAATTCTACAAAATTCTTGAGCCCGGTATCAATGTCTTACTCCCGTTCATAGACAGCATCCGTTACGTTCAAAGTCTAAAGGAAATGGCCTTCGAAATACCGCAGCAATCCGCTGTAACATCAGACAACGTCACTCTATCGATTGATGGTGTCCTCTACCTCAAGGTGTTCGATCCATACAAAGCATCATACAACATCGAGAATCCTGAATTCAGTGTCACACAACTGGCGCAAACATCCATGAGATCCGAGATTGGTAAGATACAATTGGATTCAGTTTTTAGGGAAAGAGAATCTCTCAATACGATAATTGTGAGTGCGATAAATAACGCCACAAGTCCCTGGGGTATATCATGCCTACGTTACGAAATACGTGACATCAAACTGCCGGCACGTGTCCAAGAGGCCATGCAATTACAAGTCGAGGCTGAGAGGAAAAAGAGGGCTCAAATATTGGAGTCAGAGGGTGCTAGAGACGCAGAGATAAACGTGGCTCAGGGTCAAGCAAATGCAATCATGGCAAGGGCTAAAGCAAAAGCTGATGCACTTACCTCTGTATCTAATGCTATCAAAGCAGATGCTGCCGCGTTCATAATTGCGGAGCAATATGTCAAAGCTTTCTCAAACTTGGCCAAAACCAACAATACACTAATTATCCCCTCAGACGCTAGCGACGTTAACAAAATGGTTGCTCAAGCTTTCCAGGTCTACAAAGCTGTATCGTCGGCTCCCACCCAAGCTAGCACTGTCAAGCTGGACAATCTACATGACGAACAGGACGGATTTTTAAGTGATTTCGAGGAGTCCAACAGAGAGACTCAATCTGTTCTGCCATCGCCTAGCCATAAAACTAAATCTCATGGTGGAAAACACAAACGATGAACCGTGAACAAGAACGTTGTCGGAAAGGATTCAATTTAATAAATTTTTTATTGAATAACAAGTCTATCTATATCTTGAAGCCCATCTTAAGCATGCACTCTCGGTGGGCCTCTATGAGGTCAGTGCAATTTTCCTCCCCATGCTCAACAATACACATGTCCCGAGCTTTACGGGTCTCGGGACAGGCGCAACAAGGCTTGCATTTTTGTTTGTCTGATTCTTTGGTTTCTACTGATTTCGTATCGGGTTCTTGATTGGCCATTTTAGGATTGGGGCTGAACTCTCGTCCACTGAGATGGGAGCGAGATTTCCAGGCGCGGTTCAAGTGGCATGCGCGAATCTCCTTGAGCGCGTGTATAACCTCGAACTTCCATGATGCAGGGGCTGCTCGTTGGAATACTCCTCTGTCCTCAAATCATTCAAGTCTCCTATATATAAAAACCAACAGTGAGCTGTCAATAACTGATATTGTCCTTATTGTTCAAGTGGGCACCTCATGTGCTAAACCGCTTTACTCGACCAAGGAACATCGGAGTCACCGTCGATATTGCTGGCTATCTATGCATAGTCTGCCCGTTCTTCAAATAATAAGTTTGTATCTCTTCAAAAATGTTGGGTCAGTCAACTAGACGCATAGCCCAGAGGCTGCTTCCCTCTAGCTCAAATTTTGCACCAGTCACGAGCAATTTGATCAGCCAAAGACATATGTCCACAGGTTCCTATACCTGTGTAACCCTCATACCGGGCGATGGTATAGGGCCTGAAATATCATCAGCTGTCCAGCAGATATTCACTGCTGCAAGTGTACCCATTGATTGGGATGTTGTTGATGTTACACCAGTGAAGTACCCGGACGGTAAATTTGGAATCCCACAGAAGGCCATTGAATCTGTTAATCGACACAAGATTGGTCTTAAAGGACCTCTTATGACGCCCATCGGCAAAGGTCACAGATCTCTGAATCTAGAAATCAGAAAGGTGTTCAACTTATATGCCAACATAAGACCATGTCGATCTTTGGAGGGATATCAGACGTTGTACGACAATGTAGACGTTGTTACAATTAGAGAAAACACTGAAGGAGAGTATAGCGGCATAGAGCACGAAATTGTGACTGGAGTAGTTCAAAGTATTAAGTTAATAACGGAGCCAGCTAGCCGTCGCGTAGCAGAATATGCGTTCGAATACGCTAAAGCGAACGGCAGAAAGATGGTCACAGCAGTTCATAAAGCTAACATCATGAGGATGTCCGATGGGCTATTTCTACAATGTTGCCGCGAGACAGCCGAACGACATCCTGAGATTACCTACACCGAGATGTACCTCGACACAGTCTGCTTGAACATGGTCCAGGACCCGTCTAAGTTCGATGTGCTAGTCATGCCAAATCTTTATGGCGACATTCTCAGCGATCTGTGTGCGGGTTTAGTGGGAGGTCTTGGTGTTACACCATCAGGAAACATTGGGAAAGGCGGTGCAGTTTTCGAGTCAGTTCACGGAACTGCTCCAGACATTGCCGGTAAAGACAAGGCAAACCCGACGGCACTACTCTTGAGTGCCTGTATGATGTTGCGCCACATGCAATTGATAGATTATGCCGACAGAATCGAGAAAGCCTGTTTGGATGTGATCAAGGAGGCCAAGTATCTAACAGCAGATCTGGGAGGCCGAGCGAGGTGTTCAGATTTTACCAAAGAAATATGTGAGAAACTATGACAAGCGCTCGTACTCTAATAGTCAGTAATGAATCAACGAATGCAGACATGTCGTCGGGCTGCAATTTTCAAGAGGGTGTTGAGCTCAAGCTCGCGTCTCTCATATTAATTAAGTTTCGCTGCTAGTTGAGAAATAAAACTTATACAGAATCTCTTACCTAGGATTGAAAGTGTTGCAATTTCACGAGAATGGTCAGCAATCAATCAGCTTTTTGAGTATAACAAGCTGGATCAAGGATGACTCAACTGAGCACTGCCAGAGGATACGTTTTGTTCATGGGTATCGGTCAGAGAGCCAGCAATCGCTTTTACACTGGCCTCCAATGTGTACAGACTACATCTATATGTGCGTGTTATGGTTTGTTCTTTAATGATTACAGAGGGCACTAATTATATTGCAGTCATCCTCTGGGCCGTTCGTTTAATTGGACACTCTTTAGCATTCAAATTGACTTTCTAGAAATTGACCCGAGTTGGAGTTGCGCCTGGAATAAAGAGAGTCGGTTTAGTACGGGGCAGCATTGTTTATTACAACTAATCATCATTGCACGAATTCTCATGGTCTCCATAAGTGCCTATCGTTCTAGATTCTGGGGGGGTTTTGGCCGCGGTTTTTGGCTTTGCTTTGTGATCAAATTGTTATTTGGTTTATCCTGAAACTAGTCGTGGCAAGGTGAGTTAGATTGGCCGCACGCTGTATCCTCTGAGCTGCTAACGTCCATGACCTGGCTAACTCGAGAAAAGTCTTTACCTAAACGATAAAGTAAATCAAACGCACAATGGAGGGTTTAGAGAGAAGTGTTGCGGCCCAGTTGATATGCGTGACTCTAGCATAGCATTCAGAGAGTAGGATTGGATGGGCTGAACAAGCTGGTGGTTCGCAGTTGCACTGCTTTGTATGAATGAGGACAAAAGTGAACCATAGCGAATCTAATCACAGTTGATATGTCCTCGCAAAACTCGAGAGGATTGCGTCTCATGCTATTCTACTTTGGCCGGAAGTTGAACGGTCAGCTAGCTCTAGGTGCGTGCTAGCTATTAATTAATGCACAAATGCGCTTCCCCTCTGCTTGCCCCTTCAGCTTTCTGGTTCAATTCTCCGCCTCCTCGAGCCTTGCAACCTTATTGCAGACCCCTGGCTCCATTAGGCACTGGCGACAAACATTACTCAATCCTTTCGCTTAATAATCGGCAAGCGATAAACCGACAGGATGAGGTTTCTCATAGTTATTCCCCCAATACTCGATTCATTATTCCCAACGACCTCGGCCACTGGAGGAATATCGTTGCTATAGGATTTTTGCATTCACTCCAAATAAGGCTGGTCGCTGTATTTGGCTCTCAAAGCATATATTTATGTTCTTAAGATGGCATACGAAATCTTGTTGCCGCTGTCGGTTTCGCCATTGGTCAAACTACGACCCTCAAGTTGCCCGAAAGCAATTTCCTTAGATGTTTTCGGCTAATTCAACGAGGCACTGAGCGACCAAAACTTTTAGGAAGTGAAAACTAGCCGAGCGGAAACGTGAATTGAAGAAACGAATGGAACGTGGGGTCCACTGCTCTTTGGGATGGGCTTGTGCAGGGGCAGTCTGTAGCGTCAACAGCAGTCGCGGCAGCTGACGGCTTAGATTGAGAATGGAGACGAGAGTTCGCATCCGGCGATGCTGCCAAATAGACAATAGGTTCAGCGCTAGGGCAACGGTGCCGACTAGTTAATGAAATGGAGCCACTTCCTAGTGTGCGGCATTCTTCTAGCTGCCCAGATCCCTTCCTGTATTGCTAGAGTGTCGATGATTAGATTGATTTTTTGAAGCTTTCACTGTGGTCCCCAATCAAATTCAAAGCGATAAGACCGATGATCCAAGTGGTTGCGCAACTTTAAATCGTTCTGATTGAACCAAAACCTACAAACAAATTAATCTCACTCCTCAGTGCACGAGCCACATTTGTTTGAGCTTAATTTGGGTCCCAAATCCAACACTTTGAGCCTCCTGCGATGAGAAGGCCCGCGATGGGAGGGCCCACAGTGAGATGGCCTAGCTCCTGATTGCTTTAAATTTTATTCACTCAAAACAGGCCAAAGTGTGGCTTATGGGAGGCGTCAGCCCAAGCGTTCGTCCATTGTGATCACCAGTCCACCTTGGGCTGCTTATTATTTGCGGCTCAGCTCCAGCCTCACCGCGGTGCGGTTGCGCGGCTGAACATCTACAATGGCCTTGTCCGATCTAATTGGCTTGATTGATGTCGAACAAAGAGACCATGTGTAAGCTGGTTGAAGGTTGCGCGTTGGTGGCCATCAAGAGCGGGTCAAATTAGGGCACAGACCATCAGGGGAGGCAGGGAGGATCACAGAGTGTGCGCCGCTCTGATAAGGACAAAGCGCCAAACCTCTTCTACTAGGGGCCTCTAAAGATAAAACATGTTGGATCCGGTTGGCGTCGTCCCAATGATTGCCCTGCCCATTGTCCCCTAGCGCTCGAATTGTGGACCCAATCTGGATACACAATAAAAGAGTACATCTTGCTTGCTCCACTGCAAACGCTTGGACTTCATTCGCTTGCCTTGGACACTAACTGCAGGCAAACAAGCTGAATCTATTATAATCATGGGAGATATAATGGAATATTATACGCTGGTCCGTCCTCTCGCCGCATATATCTTGTCGTTGTGGGCTCTTGTAAACCCTATCTGTTGGTTGAATTCATTACACGCTTATCGCTGTCCCCTTTTTAGATCTACAAAGCCTATGGGACAAATATATGAGCTCATGTGCCAGCTTGCTTGCTAGCTAGCGTTGTGATTTATCTGAAAGCGATATCTTGACAAATTTAGGTGGCCTCGTTTGGTTTAGCCAATTAGTCCAATTGAGGAGGATTGGGACAGAGAGTGGGAGAGCCGATTTGGATTTCTAAGCGGATTTGCGACCATTTGTTGGATCGAGGCTGATTTTGCTGGTGGAGTAGAAAAAGAAGAAGACGAGGAAATGGAAGTGAACGGGCGAATGCGCGCGCGTTGCAGCAAATCTCCTATACTAACAATCAATCAGCTTGGCCCCATTCAACTGAGGAGGCGCGAGCACGAGACTGGCCCCAGCGACAGGCGCGAAATTTGAACAACAGCCAAACCGCGAACTCAATTTAACAAATATAAATCTGAAACTTTAATTCCACTCCTTCCCTGGTCTAAAGACGATGATGGAGGAGAGAAAGAGGAAGACGACTCGAGTTGGTCAATTCGAACTGTGCGAGTTAGAATCCGGGCAATGGTCTTTGTCTCTTCGTCGTTGAGACGTTGCAGTGGTTGAGGGCTTACAGTAATAGTATTGGTTGCTGTAGATTTCGTGACCGCCGTGGCCAAATCCATTGCCTTCGCCCAGACCGCCGGCCCTCGAAACCTTATAATCCGCCACCTTTGACGATTCTGCTCCAACCATCGACGGAGTGCTAATGGCGTTGGTGGCGGCGCTAGCAACACCCTTACCATCTGACTGGCGTCCGAGGGGTAAAATATCACTGGACTCTGGCCGACTATGACGCAAGCCCTCATTTCCAATCACGCTCGCCGGACTCAGCTGGCCAGTTGCGCTCGCTTGGCCAAACCTTTGCGAATCCTGGCCAACAAACACAATCTCATTGGCCCTGACACTTCCGCACCCATCAAATGGGTAACTGTCGCCGTCTTTGGAGCCGCCGCCGCCGCCGCTTCCGTTGGGCCCCTTTTGGTGGCCAATGAGGAAATTCCGCTGACCAATCATGATCGAGCTGGCGGCAAATGGGGCCGAATCTGCTTTCGCTGGATGGTTGTTGCGGCTTCCTGTGGCGCCAAACACGCCCACCGGCAACTGTCCATCTTGGTGGCGTTGCTGCCTGTGTCTTTGTTGCTGCTGCCGGCCTTTCTCGTTGGGCGCCAATGGCAACTCTTGGCCGAGATTTGGGGCCGCCCCAGTTCCATTGTTGGAGCCATTTTGGCTCAATCCATTAATTGCATAATCGTCCTTGCATGGGCCCATCTCGTTGCTTGTGGTTTCGGCGGCCACAGGCAGTAAGTCGCCGCTCAAACTGGCCTTGTTTGCATCATATTTGCCCGCCGCTGACCCCGTGACATCGCCCACCATCACTAGGCTAGTTTGGGCCCCAGTCTCGTTCGTTCCATCTCCATCATTTAGGGATCCAGGCGGCGCGCTAAACAGCTGCTGCTGTTGCTGCTGGCGCCGCCCCTGCTGACGCAGCCGTTTAGACGGCCTCACTTTGGGGCCAGCAAGCTCTTTGGCCATTCCATTGTGCTGACCGCAATCAGTTTGCCCAGTCACGTTGTCGGCGGTCGCTGGCGCTGTGCCGCCCTTGTAAGCGGCCGCCGTCGCTGGCAAATTGGCGCCGCCATTTTTCTCCTGGCCTCCGAGGCCCTGTTGTTTCCGGCCGCTAAGCGAGCCCCCCAATTCCGGCCCGCCCAACCCCTCAAATCTGTGCCCCTCGAAGCCGCTTTGGTCTGCTTGCTCGAGCGGTGACGATAATTTGCCCGTTGATCCGCAGGCCGCCCACTGGCGCTTCCATTGGCCCGGCTCGCAAGCAAATGGGCGCTCCCCTTGTCGTCCATTCACTTGGCCAGCAGACTGGTCCAGTTTAAACTCTCCCCCTACAACCCTAAGTGGCCTGTTCGAGTAGACTTGCGATTCTGGGCGCCGTTTGGATGGCAATCCAAATGATTTGTGATCGGCCTGGCCAAGTGGGGCGGCCTTGCAGTGCTGGTTGGCGGCCGCATGTTGTTCCAGTTGCTGCTCGCGCTGCTCCTGCCGTTGCCGTTGCCGCTGCCATTGCTCTTGCGGTCGTCCATAGAGCTTGTATTCATCGCAACCGTTTTGGCCCCTAATGGGCCTATCAAGAGTCACGTAAATGTGCCCGTCCAAGAGCAGTGCCTCCTCTGAGTGCGTTTGCGGCTCCGACGGCGGCGGCGGCGGCGGCGGCGGCAGTGGCAGCAGAGCCGCTGGCCTGGCTGTAATTGCCGACGGCGACAATCTGCCATCTCCGGCCAGGTAGCTGGCGCTCGAGAGTTGGCCAGGCCGGCCAGGCTCTCGGCCGTCTTGTTGCAAAGTGCTTGCTTGTTGCCGCCATTGGCACGTAGCTGGTTGGCTGGTCTCCGCGCCCGTCGAGCTGGAGCCGAGCGACTTGAGCAGCATCTCGTTCGAGCCCATTGTTTGTCCATCGCAGTTTCGCCCACTCTTAGCGCCCAACTCTGGGCCAAGATGCTGCTGCTGCTGTAAACAATCCGTTGCGCAAACTAGCTCGCCGGCCAGGTGAGCCACCGGCGAGCTACCTATCGGGGGGCTCGAGTGTTCGCTAAAGCGCTCGCTGAGGGGCCTAATGAAGTTGCCCACTTGGCCGCCAACCAATCTGACGCCCGACAGCAGACCAAGACCGCCGTCTCCAGCGCTGCCCAGGCCGGTGGGCCTGGCGCCATCTTGGAGTCGCGCTGAGTGGCCAGCGGCGGCGGCAAATATTTCCAAGCCGCCACCATAAACAACCTTGTCCCCAATATGAGTCCCAATTGCACTCCCAGCTGCTGGATGATTTGGCGCCGCACCGGAAGCTGGCGCAAATGAGGGGCCCAGAAGTTGGTGGGCTCGGCGCGAGCTATTGCCACTCCAGCGGCCGGCGATGCGTGAAAATAAATTGGCCCGTCGTTGAACGCGCTCAATTTGGCCTACGTTGTTGGTGAACCCGTTTGAGTGGAGCCGGCGCTGGCTTAGTTGCAGCTGACGCCGGTTAAAATCCTGGTTCCCCTCCCTGCTGGCCGCCCTGAGCCGACTTGCGGCCGGCCCAATGTTGGCCTGTGGGCTGTCGCCGTTGCCACTGCAGCAATCGAGCTCCGGCCGGCCAACGTAAGCGGCCGTCACTGCCGTCGCCGCCGTCGCCGCCGCCGCCGCTGCTGCTGGGCAAGATAAGATTGAGCTCGAGGAGCAGTCGGCTGGACTGTGGGTATTGTTTTGTGAGCAAGTTGGCGAGCCAATGGAGGTTGTCACCGAGCTTGGCGAGCGCCATTTGAACTTGCGGCGGCGCCTCGAGAGCAGGGTTAAGGCAACTTTCGCGCTCAGTGAGAGTAGAAGTAAGACCAGTATTAGGCCAAAGGCAAGCGAGCCCAAGGAGTCGTGTTGCCCTCGGCCAGCATCGTCCAGTGAATCGCTCGAGGCCAACTCATGGTGGCGCTTATTGTTAGAATAGTTGGACCTTTGCACGTCACCTGGCCCAACGGGAGGCCCACCGAGTGGGGCCACTGCTGAGTCGGCCGAGCTCTGCTGATTGCACTGATCGAAGAGGGGCGCGTAGCTCGTCTCAAGCTCAACCAGCTGGTTCAAGGGCAACACGAATGGCCACGAGCAACCGATTGCCTCCGAGCCTAACAAGACAATTGCCGACGACGGGCGCCTTGAGGGCGCATTCTCGGACGGATCAAACTGTATTGGTGTCCAGCTTGCGAGTTGGTTTAGGCGGCGCTGCTTTTTCGCAGCCTCAACTAACCAGCCCATCTGGCAGGAGGAGCAGTTTAAGTTTGATGCAAACGATAGATCAACCTGCAAATTATCCTTCCCTTGCTCCAAATACATCATTTGTTCAAGGGGCAGTTCGCGCAATTCACTAGCTCCGCTCAAATCTAGCATCTTGAGTCTTGAAAACTTGATTCGTCCTCTTGGAGGCTCGTTTCTAACCGCAAGAGAGCAATGCAATGATTGTAAACGCAAATTGTGCCTCAATTGGAGCTCAATTAGCTGATCATTTAGAAATACTTGATGCTTGTCCCTCTGATGATTTATGGTCTTTGCCAAGGAGACTTGATGGTCTTGTCGATGATTTCTCATCTCCATTGTCCGCTCAAACAGTTGCAATCTAGGCAAATGGTGCAACTCTGAACTTAGAAGCTCCTGTTCCATTTGCTTGGCCATCTGTTCATGTTCAGCGTTCCTTAATTCATCTTGGCCATTCGACTGCAAATCATTCAAACGAAAACTCAATGAGGCCAAGTCAAAGCTAACCAACCTTTGCATTTGGTTCATTTGCAACTTTTGCAAGTTTTTCAACGAAGAGAGCGAGTTTGCGCTAACAAACTCTATCAATGTATCACTTAAATCCAACTGTTTCAGGCTTGAGCTTAGATTTGAATTGGAGTAGCTAAGCGAATCGCTTGGCACTTGTTCAAGATGATTCCTGCTCAGGTTCAAGGTTTCAAGTTGCTGTAAATTGTCGAATGCATTCACTTGGATGTATCTCAATTGGAGTGCATTTAGTTGGAGGGATGTAAGTCTCGGCGTACAAATAAACATTTGATTTGGAAGCACAAGATCGGAGTCGAGCTGAATTTTGAGGTTGTCGCTCAAGTCAAGGAATTGTAACTGGATCATTGGGGCCCGACAAAAGGCGTTGCTCAGTTGGTGCAAGTGTGCGGCCAATCTGTTATTGTTCAATTTTAAAATTTCTAAACCAATCAAGCCAACAAACGCAAACTCGTGTATAGAGTCTAGATTGTTTCTTGACAAATCGAGACGTTTCAGGTGGATTAAACCAAGAAACGCGTGCTGCTGGATTCTCGTCAGCCTATTGCCGCTTAAATCGAGCAACTCTAATCTCGTTAGAGTTAGAAATGGAGCAAGACGCTCCAATTCATCCGATTTGATTCGCCTATTCTGGTGGTCCCCTTTTTCGTTTGTAAAACTCTCTTTGAGTTCAGATTCATCACTCTGACCACCCAACAATTCAATCCTGTTATCACTCAAATACAACTCTCGCAAATGGAACCTAATTTCGTCCTCGTTGCTTGTTCCAAATTGATTCGAGCTTATCTTATCGATGGATTGTTTCAAATTTCTAGCAACTTGCTCGCTCTGGTTCAAATCAAACTCTTTATTTCCTTTGCCGCTCGTCTGTAAGCTAGATGAACTCGAATGGGCACCAAGGAGCAAAGATGCTGGCGCTGATTTGAAGTTGAAATTCTGATACTTGATCTGGCGGAGAAGATTTGAGTTCAAATTTAGGTATTCAAGTTGCCTGTAAACTGACAATGAATTTGAGAGCTCACTTATGGGCAAATGCTGGAGGGTTAGTTGTTTTAGGAGCGGATTTAAGGTCATGGGTACGATTGATAGTGAAGGAACTCTGGTGCAAATTGTGCTCAATGATTGGTCGTTGCAAAGGCATTTGAATGGGCAAAACGCTAGGCCTCTTCGAATCCCTTGGAAGGCGATTAAAATGGCCAAGGAAGTGAGGATTCTCATAGGTGAGACGTGTCTCGTCCTACTGCTCATCCGACGGAATCCACCCAGCAATTGGCCACCATCACAGCTTATGGGTTTTTCAGTGGCTGGCTGCTTTCGCTTGTGCTTGTACTTGTAGGATTTTATAAATCTAGACTCGCTTGCTCGGCTTTTGCTCGCCATGGCTCCCTTATAAACTCGCCTCCTGCGACACCTTGCAACTCTTGAAGTTAGCATTCAATTTGCATCCTATCACCTCAAAGCAAGCGAATGCGTTCGCCGGCAGAGTAGCTGCAAAGGCGCCACTTGGTAACAGATGATGATTGAATGAGAGACGATTCAATAACGATCGATCGCACCTAGCGGCCCGCCTAGAGGGTCATTGGTTCGCTTATCTACTCGCTCGCTCCCATTCCATTGCTTCCTGCTGCTCGCTTGGCTCACTTTGCAGCGGCTAATGTATTAGAATAATGGTAATCTTGGCCGCTTTAGGGGCCAAAATTCAGCGCTGTCGCCGCTTGTATTGGGTATCTGGCGCCAGCGAGAGTTGGCCGGGCGCGCTCGCAAATTTAATCTCGGCTCGCCACTCTCGCGCAGTGGTGTTGGTGTGAAATCTTGGAAATGTTGGTGTGTTTACCCAGCTCGCTTGCTTAAACTTTGGCCCCGCAAGACTATGATTGATGGAGAGAGTTATCCATTTGCAGGTTAACTTTGGGCGCCCTCTCAGCGGCCGGCAAACCTCTCAGCCCTCTTGCAGTGGCCGCCTCTCCGCATACAGACTCGCCCCTCCAAATGGTCACTCGCAACCCGCGCTAGGCTCGCGATGATAGTCCAACTCCAACCCTGACCTGAGAGCTCCAGGGGCCAGTGCGATCGAATGACTCACAAGCCGGCGAGTTCAATTCTTTCCTCTGCGCCGCTGCTCGACTTTCAGCTTGACTCTCGATCTGTTTGCATGCTTTCAGCTGGCAGCTTGACTCGAATTGGAGGGCCCAACTGCTTTCGCTCCTACACGCCGCCGCCAGTCATGCTTCTCCAACACGCCAGTTGCTTTGGCCCAAAATTTGATTATGATAATGATAATTGAGCCACAAAGCGCAACATTAAATCATGTGATCAATGTTTACACATGCAAACTCAGCTTTATAATCTGGGCCCAAAATCTCGCGCGCAACCGCTTGCGACTCCTCCAATGAGCCAGTTTGGCCCCCCGAGAGATCTAGCAACAATTGTAAGCTCTCTCGCTCTCGCTCTCGCTCCCGTCGGCCCAAAACTCGCTCGCTGGCTCCTAAATAGTAACTGCACGTTCCAACACTTGACTGTTTATTCCAACCGAGAGATGGGAACAACAATCAAGTCTTTGCTCGAACCGCAAACAAATCTCTGATTCCTATCGTCTCTACGCAACTCGCGAGCAATGTTCTCACACGAAATTTGCTTGTACCGCCATTGTGTCATTCGTGGGATCCATTCCAACTGTCATCTATCTCATTTATGCTCCACTGCTTGCGGCAGTCGAGTCACAAACACACACACACACACACACACAAGCGAGAACATTGATACAACTTATGCTTGTGGGCGTCCGATAATCGAGACTTGGTCCAGGTTGAGGGCTTCTGTTTGCGCTGCTTTGATCAATGGAGTTTTATTCGCGCAACGACACTTCTCTCGGCCAGCTGAGTTGGCTCAAAGTCGGTGGGTTAAAAGTTTGCAATTCGAATCCCCTTTTGGTGGCTGAAAGTTGAAGGCAGACAGGAGGAGTTGAGCGCGAGAGTTGATTTGCGTCTGGCGCGCCTAGGGTCGTTCGCGACTCATTGTTTTGTGCGCAGGCGGCTTGTGCATGCGCGTTGCGCGCAGGCCCAGCAACAAGGAACCGCAAGCGCGAGACGCGCCGCCCCTGAAGTCGCAAAAAGGGGCCCACCACTTTCTAGTTGAGCAAGTGGAACTGGCGCTCGCTCTTGGCGTATCCAATATCGCGGCATATTGATTGAATTCGTGTCAATTAATATGCACCCATTGTGCGGCCCCCGCCTGCACCAGATGCTCGCGCCGGTTCGACCTAGGCGCCCGTTTTAATTCTGAATTGCGCGCTGCTGCAGTTGTTGTAAGTGTGGCTGCGGCTGCGGCTGCGGCAGCCGCGACTTCGCTCCAAACAAGCAAACAAACTCGGCGGCCCCCGTCTGTTGTTGGCGCCAAGAGCGGGCTTGCGACGCATTGGGGCCGAGCCGCAGCCGCAGCCGGTTGGCCGGCGACGGGCGGCTTGTTTGCGCAAGCTCACGTGCCGCGAATGTGTGATAATATTAAATTAAAATTATATTACTCCTGACTCGCTGAGGCGGCTCGCTCGGCCAACCAGCCGGCCGTCCGCCTCCAAGTGGCCGTCGCCCACTCTCGCAAGACTTGACAAACCCACGCTTGGCCGGCCAACACGAGTTGCAAGGGCCCGACTGCGCGCGCCACCCTCACTTGGTGGGGCCCAATCGCAGCCTGGCTGGTCGGCTGGCTCAATGTAAGCCGACAGTCTGCTTGGCGGCCGCCAGTCAGAGCGAGACCGACAAATTTGGCGACACTCTGGCCGGCTTAGCCCGCGCACATACGCTCTGCTGGCGCCACTGCCGCTACCGCCGCTACCGCCGCCACCGCTACCGCCACTGCCTCTGGCGCAATATGCGGCCGGCAGCAATTTTATTCACTAGATGAAGTTTGCCTCCAGTTGGCCGCCCGAGGAGCCGGCCTGAAGACGCCACTGGTGACACCTCGGACGCTCGCTGGTGAGTCAGCCGATCCAAGCAAGCGCTCGGCCAACCGGACGCGCCGAATGGGCGCCCGCTCGAGCGTCGCCAGTGGGCCAATCCGCGAGGGGCGTGCCGGTCAATCTGGCCAACCTGTCCGCCGGCTGATAATCGATTTGTTGCGTTCTCCGCAGCCCGCCTCTCTCGCGCGCCCAAAGTGAGCGGTTTGTCGGCCTTCGTCGGCGCCCATTAGGCCGATCAAAAGCATCTGCGCTGCGAGGCGGCTTTTGCTCGGAGCTTGGGCCTGACGGGAGAGGAGGCAGCCCGCTGCTTACGTGCGGAGGAGTCATTTGCGCTGGGGTTGCGCCAGGTGCGCGCCCTCGTCCAGGCTGCGGCCGCCACAAGCCAACAAAGTCAACCTCTCTGGGGCCGCCGGCGCCAGACAATGGGCCTGCGCGCGCCGCAGTGGCGCCCAGGCGAGTGGATCCAGGTGGGGGTGCAAGTGGATGCGAGTGGATCCAGTCGGCGGGCGCTGAGGGGCGAGCGTGATCGGATGACATGGACACTCGTCGGCCCGGCGCCCAGCTGGCCGCTCCGAAGCAAGCCGCTCAAGCCGCTCGAGTGCCACTTCCAGGCCAGGCTCGCCTCCACCAAGACCCATGGAGGCGGCCGCTGCAAGGGCCAGCAATCATGTGAACTTAATCTCACCTGAAATGTTTACACAAATCCGCGCGCAACCAGCTAGCCGCGTTTGGCCAAAAACGGGGTGGCCCAACTCCCGGCTGCCGAGCCCCATTTTGGGCGTTAAAAATTCACATTTAGTTCAGCGCAAAACAGTGCCGCCTGCGCCTCTCACTCGAAGCGCGCATGGCGCCGCAATAGCCGATGCCCGCCGAGATGCGGCCAAGTTTATCTTGATCGTCCACCAAAAACTCCCGATCCCGCAAAGGCCGTTACATGGCCACTCCAAACCATAAATCTTTGCCCACCAATCTCGGCGGCCGCATTTAACATGCTGATCCTGCGCGCTTGGCTTCGCTTCTGGGGCTTGTCTGCTGGATGCACGCTTGAATATGTTGGCCATATCTCGCGCGCATCTTCCAGATTAAACCAGAGCCCCTCAGCTCGCGCCAGCGGGACGACATCGAGCGTCTGCTGCCGGTCCCATGTTTTGTGGCAAAACAAGTAGTCGTGGTGTTGCTGTTATCAACGCATTTTAGCCCGCAAGTCGCCATCCGCCGCCTGGCCCGCCTGGAAACATGCGCTTGCAAACAGTATCGGCGGTTTAGCCGTTGAATGAGCCGCCCCCTTGTTGGTGCATGGGCGCACATTTTAATGTAATTCAATTGGTTGTCTCTCTCGCTCGCTCGCATCGGAAACAAATGCCGCCCACCAAATGCATCCCCGCTCGCTCTGCTCGGCCGGCCCAGCTTGGTTTGGCCGACGAAGCCAGCGGCTGACTGGCCAACGAAACCATAAGTATGATCGCGCAAGCAACCGCAACCAGGGCCACTTGTTTCACTGTCCGCGCGCCCATCAATGGGAGAGCGAGGATAATGGGGCGACATTAGAGCGACAACTGGCCCGATAATAGAGCGCCAGTCGGCTGGCCGCAACCACTTGGCGCCCTCGTCTCGTCCAATTTCACCAGCTCGCCATCTTGCCCCCCCCCCTCACTCGACGGCGGCCCCTCCAACTAACTAAAGCAGCCGACTAAACGCGCTTTTGAGCCCTCCAAGGGGAGCCATCTTGCTGTTGAGCTGGAAAACAGTGTTGGCTGACTCGCAATTGGGCGCCTTTGAATCCGCATCCATTGGAAGGGGTTGGTCTGCGTGGAGGCAAATTTGATTGAATCAATCATCGTCCTCGTTGTTGTTGTTGTTGTTGTTGTTATGGCGCCAAATACACGGGACTCGCTGCAGTGTGTTCGTGCAAAACAAGCTCCCCAAGTCGCTCGCCTGCAACAAAGCCAAGCGAGTTAACCCTATTTCGCCGCCACACTGACGCCCGGCAGCCGCAAGACGGGCGCAATTCCACCAAACGGAAGCGAGAGATCCCCGCTCGCAATTGGGCCCGCAGAGTTCCGGTGCGCAAACGCCCGCTAGCCTCCTATTGGCGGCCAAGGAGGGCAGATTTGCGCCCTAACGCAATTTGTGAGCCTTTAAAACGAGCGCTCGCGGCCACACTTGCAGCTCGAGCCGCCCTTGGCTTGAGTTCGAAAATCAAATTTGTGGGGCCGACACAAGCGGCCAACGTGTCCTCTGCCGCTCGCAGCCAGTGGCAGCAAACTGGCCCCCGCTTGCAGGCTTACTGGGCCGATGGTTGGGCAGCAGGATGGCAATTGGAGTCCCATCTTTATTCGTTTCCTGTTTGCAGTCGCAAACCAAACTGGGCCAGCCGATTGCTCGCCAGTGCAACGCGCTCGGCCCCACTTGCAAGTGGCTCCATCTCAAGCGACTGCTGCTGCTGCTGCTCGGGCTGGCGCAAAAAACAAACAAGCGCCAGAGATAATGGCCGAACGAGAGGGGAGCCAAATTAGCCGCCCTCTTGGTGCGCAAATTTATCGCATCACAATGTAAATGGAGCTGGTGGAGTTATGGACTCGAGTTGTTTTGCCAGCGCTGCTGCCGCTGACACTCCACTGTCGAGCGGCTCGGACGGACCTGCAATGCTCTGGCAAAACGAGGGGCGATAGATGGAGGGCTCATTATCTTGCGAGGGCCCCCTTGATTGCAGAGCAACCAGCTCGCGGAGGAAGCTCAAGGAGCTGATGCAACCACAACTCCAGCCTCACCGCTGAATCGTTTGCTCGGCCGCCAGGTGGACGCGACCAAAGCTCGAACGGAAACCCAACCAAATCGGCGCCAAAAGGTTGGCTGATCTGATGCAGGTTTCGTTCTTGGATCCGCTCGGTTTGGTTGGACGGGTTTGCGAGGAAAAGCGAGCAATCCAGGCCGCAGCAAAGCAGACTCTGGCCCACTCTGGCTGCTCGCAGTCATGGAAATAAAGGCGAGCGCTTGGAGCCACTCCATCTCGGCCACATTCCACTCCATTTGCCTCAAACTCTAGCGAGCTTCAATTCACCTGGCTGCCGCCGCTGGGACCCATCGACACTTTGCGCCTTGATTGAATTCTAGCGACGAGACCCAATCCGTTGGGGCCCAAAGGTGTGTTAGCGTTAGTGTGTGTGCAGCGCTCGCGAGTTGGCGCCAGTGGAAGGGTGAGGTTGTTGTAATTTTCGCTCGCCTGTCGGCACAACAATTGCACGATGGCCTTTGGGGCCCCGCAAGTCCGGGGGCAAATTCGGGCTAGCGGCCCATTGTTGTCGTGTTTCAGCGTCCCACCATTGGCGCGCTCGCTGGACACGTTTGCAAACCGCCCGAGTGTCGCGGGGTTGCCACAATGTCAGCGCTACTGGCAACTCGTTTGGCGCCCAGATTGGACCAACACATCTGCCCTCCCCCCCACCACCAAACTAGCTCGCCACTCGAACCTCCATGGATGCCGCTAATCAATCTAAATTCGATCCGGCGCCCATTAGAAATGGAGCGCAAGCCGAGGGGTCGGCGCGAGGCTGACAGGCCTAGCGCAAGCAGCGAGCTCCACTGGCTGCCTCGCCTCTCACTCTTCGGGCTAATAGGCCGGCCGAGCTCATCAGGTCCTCGTGGCGCCGCCACCACTCCAACTCGCCAAACTAGAACCCACGACTAATGGAATCAAACTCTCGCTAACTCAAGATTGAACTCTTTCGCGTTGGCGCCCAGCGCGCCCGATTTAAACCATTTGAAGCCAACTAACTAATACCAACACAGCAACAGCAACAACGACAACAACACCAACAACAGCTTTCACTGTCTCGAGCAGCCAGCTTGGATGGGCCAGGAAAGTTGGTTGAAATATTTCACTGAAATCAAGCGCTGCCAACTGAGCACTATCGCAACCAACACGTCAATTTTGATTAAACATTAACCATATATCATAGGCGACGCTGAGGTCGCCGCCGCCGCCGCCCCGCTCGGGCATCCGATGGCCGAGGCGAGCGGCCGTAACAAGAGGGAAATCTTGCAAAATCAACGACGCCTCTGCTCTGCGCCAAGGCAGTTGCTCCGAGACCCCCTCCAACCAGTTCGCCTCCTCCGCTTCACTTTGGGTTGCTCAGCGGAGGGGCCAGGGCGCCCATTGCCCTTCCTGCTCAAGCCTGCCAGCTGACCATGGAGACAATGTAGGCAGTTTGAACAAAGGCAGCAAGCGCGCGGCTGGCGCCGATCGAGGCCGCTTGAAGGGAGGAGACAGAGTGGGTGGATAATGAATGGCGTATTGATTATGCCCTCCACTCTGCCGACCAACACTGAGTGCCTCGCTCCTTTTGAGCTCCACCGCTCAACCCTCTGGCCTCCAAGCGGAATGGGGCGCAATCAATTGTATTTACGTAGCCCTGTCATGAGGCCAATGGGCACTGAGCCCATGGGCGCTGACCAGTGGCGAACAGAAGTCACACCTAGCCCATCCTCTGCACAGATAATGGTCTGGGGCGTTGAGCCTGAGTCAGCTCGAGCCATCTCTCTGGAGGCCTCCTCCAGCTGAAAGGGACCGGCGAGAGGTAGACAGAGTGCGAAATAATAAATTACACGCCAAATTTAGAGTCAAGTAGAGGAAGAAAAACATGCGTCAGATAGTGCAGCCAGAGGCCTCTCATTGGACTGGGCGACACTCAGCTCAGCCACCTGGCCAACCAACAATCCCAAATCTAAAGGCGCCGATCGCCTTTGGATTTGCGGGCTGCTTTGGGGCCCATTAGAGGGGTTTCCGCGCGCAGTTAGCGAAAAGTTAATCCACTTTTGCCCATCCCCCCGAGCTGCAAATAAGTGACCCACCTCTGGCTACCACAATGGCCGCCTTTGTGTTTACTCTGTAACCCAACACGCAGCGCCTACAACACCAACAATAATAACATAACGAACCTGAACTGCAACCTCTCTATTGATCATTGTGATTAATTTCGACATTGCCCGTCCGACTTCCGGTGCCTCCCTTTCGTTTGCCTGCCTCGCCCACATATAGAGCCAAGGCCAACGAAGCGACCAAAAATGGCCATTGTAATTGATACTAAGTTGGCGCTAATCGTCGACTTAAAAGGCTTCGCTCAAATTGAAGCAAGGGTCCAGCAAGAGCTAGGCTCAAGCTAGGAATCATTTGCGATTGGCTTGGGGCAGAGGAAATTGGCCAAGCAACCAGGCGAGAGGGGGTAAACTCGTTGAGGCTCTTTTCTCGGATCGATGGGTTGCAGAAAACTCTGCGTTTCCCATGATGGCCCCAAATCATGCGATGCTCTGCCATGCCGACCGGGTTCGAGTGGACTTTAACGTTCCAATTCAGTGCCGTCATCTTTTAGGCTGTAGTTTTGCCTTAGAGACGGCGAGTGGATGGTGGGCTAGACGCAAACTAGGTTGCTCTGCGTGGAAGCCCCCAAGTCTTGTTTCATTTACGCTCACTTCCATACGCTGAGTCTACGATCCGAGTGGATATATCTGAAGTTCTTGAAATTTAGAACCGGACGTGTTACGGCAAAGTGGCCACTGGCCCGGTTAGAGGTTGATCGCAGTCGGCAGGCGGTGTTCGATTTTGTTTGTTTTCAAGGCTACGCAGAACATTCTCTCAGACTTTGGAGTAACCACGATTGAGCAAACAGGTAAGAGAGAACGCTGAAGATTCGAAACCAAGGATGATGAAAATCAAATCTCGGTGTCAAGTTTCAAGAATAGTATGTACTATCACAACTAAAATAAATAGCCGACCGACAGTGGCCGATCCTGCTCTCGAGCCGCACAGCAACACCATCAGCTGTTCAGCTCGAACAGCAGCGCAACTTGGCCATTTAAAGCAGAAAAATGATTCCAACTTTCTCTCTCTCTTGTAGACTATTACTGACATATAAAGCCGAACATAATGTCGGGTAGCCTCCCGATATCAGAGGTTATCAAGAAGGGCATTGATCCGCCTGAGGATGAGCCCCAAGTTAAGCGCTCGCGGCAGGAGAATTATAAGAAGGCCAAGGAGCTCGAGGAGGCGAGAAAGGCTGGAAACGCACCGGCTGCCGTTGATGAAGAGGGCAAAGATATCAATCCACACATCCCCCAATATATCTCCAGCGTTCCGTTCTTCTACAATACCAACCAACCAACTTTGAGGCATCAGCGCGCTTTAAAACAAGGCCAAAAGCATGTGCCACTAGATCTCGATATTAAGCGCGGTGTCAAAATCCAGGTTGCGACAAAGTATAGGCCTGGGGCGTGTGAAAACTGTGGTGCAATAACTCACGCGAGGAAAGATTGCCTGGAACGACCGAGAAAAGTGGGAGCCAAATATTCTAATAGAGATATTGCCCCGGATGAGGTTATCCTACCTGAGGTGGAGCACAATTTTGATAGCAAGCGAGATCGTTGGGCTGGCTATGAGCCAGAGATGTACAAGCAGACGATCGAGGAGTTCAATAGAGTTGAAGAAGCAAAACGAAAACTGAAGGAGGAAAAGTTGAGGGAGGAAGCCGATGCGGCCAACAAGATTGAGGAAGAAAAAGAGAAGCCGTCGGTTTCAAAGGATACCGGCGATGTAGTTATAAACGACAACCTTGACGGTGACGACAGCGATGAGGACGAGGACGAAAAGTATGCTGACAAAGCGGACATGCCGGGGACAAAAGTAGATAGTAAACAAAGGATTACAGTTAGGAATTTAAGGCTTCGAGAAGACACGGCCAAATATTTGTACAATTTAGACCCTGAGTCGGCATACTATGACCCCAAAACCAGATCAATGAGGGAGAATCCACTCCCCGATCCTAGTAAAGCTCCAAAAACGGCTGTTTTCTCAGGAGAAAATTTTGTCCGTTATACTGGCGACGTAAATAAGGTCAACAGTGCTCAAGTCTTCGCGTGGCAGGCAGCCGATAAAGGCATCGATATTCATCTTCAGGCTTTACCGACCAAGACTGAGATAGTCCAGAAGGAATTCGAGATTAAGAAGACCGAGTATAACGATAGGATTGCCAAGTATATCAAACACAAGTACGGGGAGCCGGAGAAGCAAGCTAAGCCGGCTAGTGACTTGCTATTGGAGCAAAGCGAACTTTATGTAGAGTATTCGAGAACTGGTCGAGTCGTTAGGGGAGCCAGTGAGCGAGGTAACGCCGACCTTAACGAATAAATAATTTCCCTCAGCTTCGCAAAGAAGTTGACTTACTGTACGTCAATTAGCTCACTTGTCAATTCAAAACCAATCCAAATTGACGGAAGCACTTATTTAGCTGTCTTCCAACCAAGGATTCGCCTTGATAGCTTCCTTATTCCTTTCACCATAATCATACAACAGCTCCTCGTTGGGCTCAATATCTCTAATGGCAGTGAGAATTAAATAGGGTTTGTTTTGATGAGTGAATATTTCCATTTTACAGTTAGGTCTTTTCCTACTATGATTAACTAGTCTTCCTAGACGATTCGTTGGTTCTGTGGCGTCCAAACAATAACATTTGTTGCTCCAATTGAAGTAGAACATATAAGACCCCTTCCTTCTGAGTTCGTAGATCGAGTCTCTTCGTTCTGCTTCTCGTCTATCGATGAGATCACCAGCGTATTCACAGACAAAAGATCCTCTAGTTATCCTAAGTTTAGCGAAAACTCCATACTTTCCCTTCACCTCCATAGGATCCTCTCGTTCCTCGACAAGGTCTGGATCTGTTTGATGCTCTATATGATGGATGATAGTTTTATTCTTATTTTCTTTCGCTGAAAATTTCTCATGAGTTGTTATGGATCTCGCGGTGCGATACCACGATCTGATGTCACCATTATTCAAGACCATGCTTGGTGTTTGGAAGGTTGTTGATACAATGTTTTATGATGTAATGTAAATCACTAGCTGGCTACCCGCGGCGTTGCTCGCGGCAAGGGTATAAATACTGGGATGCGAGTTATTGTACAGGGGATGAAGCGGTTTATTTTGCGACGATTTACGCTGCTCGCGGCTAGCTCCGACAGTGCATTGTTAGGCGGTTTATTTAAATCTTGATTGAGAAAATTTGGTCAGTACAACAATCGCCGACGACGATTTAAATTATGCTCTGTGATCCATCTTGCGCAGCGACGAGTAGTACAGTGGCCGACTGTGTCCGAGATACAAATGTACATGGATTCGATTTTAGCGCCCATGGTTCAGTTAGGCTAGCGCATGCCCACTTTGATCACAGGTGAAGTGACCGAACATTATCACATGCGATCCATTTATGATTTTCGCCTCGCGGGACTGAATTGGAAAAAAACTGACGCGTCTTGATGAACCTCGACCGATCAAGATAAACTTTCACCAGAATATTTATTCTTGACCCTCAAGAACAATTAATGTTCTCTAAAGGACAAGTGGATGTCAGTGACTCATCTTTCATATTTATTCATAAATACTTATTCGTGAATCGCGTCACTCTCAAAATATTGACAGCCAGCTATATCGAGACAATCCTTGCGTAACAAATATGCAGCCCCGCAAGATGTTATCTGTAAGCTCTATATTAGCATATTTAACTTTGTGTATTTGCTTCCTTAGGCTTTGTCACGGTCTTTATTTTCATATTGGTGAGACTGACAAACGTTGTTTTATAGAGGAGATACCAGATGAGACCTTGTTAATTGTCAATTACAAATTGCAACTTCATGATCCACAAACAGGTGGCTTTATGCAAACAGCTCCCGGGCTTGCCATGCATGTAGACATCAGAGACCCTGACGATAAACTCATACTATCTAAAGTGTATTCAGCCGAAGGGAAGGTTGCCATTACATCGCACAAACCTGGCGAGCATGTGATATGTATTCAGTCGAACTCCACGAAATGGTTCGCTGGCGGTCAACTGCGAGTGCATCTCGATATCAAAATTGGAGAGCACGCCATGGATTATGGGGACATAGCGGAGAAGGAGAAATACACACAGTTACAATTAAGAATAAGACAGTTACAGGATCAAGTTGAACAAATCATGAAAGAACTCAGTTACCAGAGATATCGTGAGGAAAAATTCCGGGCAACTTCTGAGAGTACTAGCCAACGCGTTTTCTGGTGGTCTATTTTCCAAGCTATGGTGGTTTTAGGTCTAGCCGCATGGCAATGTACACATTTGAGAAGGTTTTTTGAAGCCAAAAAACTTGTTTGAGCTATTTATGTCTGTAGAGAGAAGCGCCCACTCCGAGTTGAATAAAACGATAAGATATTTTGCAACTCACTTCCCCTCTCTTCTATAGAAACATGTCTCGCATGTGATACTCAGCCTGCAAGATGATGCACATACTTTATCACAAGAGGACTCACCAACGCAATCAGGTTGATGTTAACGGACTCACTTTTAGATTTATTTCATTTGTATCACAAATTGTCTCATAGCGGACCGGCCTCGTTTGGAGATGGGACAGCCACCAGGCATATCAAGGTGATAAGGCAAGCTCCTAAAACATCGCTAATTGATGTAAGATATGGTATGCAAGAGCTGTCTGGGTCGATTCCATAACTCCAGAAGAGAAACGTAAGTACATAAGCTAGATATAATAAAGTCACAACTTGAACCTCTGAGGCTAACAAATACATGACTAAGAATGGCCACGACAACTCCGTTGTCTGCGAATTCACATATATGGAGAAGAAGTAAAATATTAACTGACCTGGTATCACTATCACAATTAGGAGTCTAGTTATCTCGAAACCAGGTTTTGTGACGGTCAACATATTCAGTGGATTCATGCAGATATTTTCGCCTCGAGGAAGGGTCCCTATCTCGGCGTTACGATGAAGTAACGTGGATAACCTACTGGACTGAACAGCAACTAAATTTCCACCAACACCACAGATGACGGGCTGAAAGAGAGCTATGTCCTCCGATTTGGCAACTGCAGATTTCAGTATCACTCCACTTATGCTGCTGATGATCATAGCTGTAATCAAGGGATACCAGTGGGAACTTTCCATTAAAATTTTGCTCGTATGAATATTGTCTTGAGTAACGGTAGCCCATGTGGGAATGAGGATGAGATAAAATACGATAACTATCGAAGTCAACCAGTAGAAGGCCTCAGAGTTTATGGAAGCCCAAAAAGAGTCCGCAAGGAACGAGCACAGGACCAAGGCCGTCATGTCTCCTAATGATGCAGCAATCGGAGTTGCTACGTTGTCAGGGTTTATGCTGAATATTGCTGAAATTTGAACCACCATTATCATTAGAATATCTAGTAGAAAACTCGTGACTGAAGAGGTTAACAGGGCAGTGGCTGTTATAAGTAAGGCGTGCTTTCCATCAAGTGGCAAGTCCGTGCCGACTATGTGAATAATTACAGCCAATAAAGACGCGCTTAGACTAATGACGATTGACAAGCATTGATTCAGAGAGAGATTGGCACAAGTGAGACTTAACAGATCCTCTCTTGTCTGGATGTGTCCGAGGTGTGAATGGGTTGAGAATCTAGAGGCTAAGGTCATCTGGAGATTCCCCTTAAGTCCGAGGAGGGCAGGCAGTAGGATGAACAATATGTCAACCTTTGCAAAAACTTCCCAATATTGAACATGATCTAAAATTATTCCGGCAAAACAAGTTCCCAAACCAGCTATTAAGAATGGAACGATTACTTGTAAAATTCGCATGGACTGAGCGCTGTGATGTCATTTGTAGCTCTGGCTTTCGTTTCCAGCTGTTGGTAATGGGACCACGGTTAGACGTGGCCGGCAAATTTTTGAATTGTAGCCCGGAGTTTGAGAAGAGTTAACGATACGCACTGAGCACATAGGGCAGACGTAGTGACAGTCACGCGCGAACTTCCACAAGTTTGCTCGAGCTACACGGTAATTTACTCGATGACATTTATCTCGGTATCGGAACCGCTGGTTGCCTTGGTGGTGGGTTGTGTGTATTCTGTTCTTGGTCTCTTCGGAGTTATCTTCTTACGAACAGGAACATGCAAGGGAGGGAAACCTACTGGTGACGATGCTCGGTCAACATAAGTCCTCAGACCTCCACTTTCCGGATCATCGGTCTGACTAGTGCCATCGAGCATTTCGACAGTCGCATTCAAAGACCTACTTATCATATTCATAAATCTAGCATCAAACTGGCAAGCTTTATTGGATACTTCGATCTCAACCTGAGTCCCTATGCTCTGTGACTGTGTTGTACCAGGTTGTCTTGTTGTGGATGACACTGCAACAGATTGTTGATTGCTGTCTGTTGTGCTTTGTGTCAGAATAGGAGGATCTCGCAGGATGGTTGGTCTTCTTCCCATTCGGCCACGGTTGCAATTAGGTGAGGTATCATTCAAGGTAACGATTGTTTGGAATCGTGGTCTATTTGGCATGTTAGGATCTTGGCGCCGAGTGTAAGTCCGAGGTCCATTTTTACGAGCAGTACCCCGGCTGGCAACGTCCTGATAATTGGTTGTGAAGTTGTTATAACTGAAATCAGATCGGTTGGTTGAGTATTGAGGTTGTTGGCAGTCACTTTGGTTTATACTAGGTCCCAAGAGTGTTGAAAGATTCGGCGAAGATATAGGAACATGTTGCTGCAGGTATGAACTGGTATTTGATTGACTTATATGGCTGTTTGTGTTGATCAAAGCTTGAGGCTGTTGTGGTGGTTGCACTATTTGCTGGGGGTGGGGCTGCATTTGGATTGTTTGGGTCGGTAACCTTTGTCGAGTTTGGTTTTGCTGTTCCTGAGGTTGGACAGACGGTGGGGGCCGCGGAGAAATCGTCTGCGGCATGTGCTGCTGTTGTTGCAGCGGTCCCCGTAGCAGAATGCACTGCTGGGGCGCGAGATAGGGCAGGATGGGTAGTCGATATTCTTGGTTGATGAAATTGCTATTGGTATATGCGTAATGGATCGGTTGCTGTGTTTGAGGGGTCGGCTGATTCGACGATGATAACGGCCTAGGTAACTCGTCTAACTGATAGGTGCCCCTCTCTTGTGTGTTGACGTTGGTGTTAAGGTTGGCAGGAATATTTGGGGCTATGTTTGTTTGCTGATAAGGTTGATATTGGGTGACAGTTTGAGGGATGCTAGGGCGCTGAGTTACAAGGGGTTGTTGCTGAAGTTGTGTGTCAACTTGGAAACTTTGGTTGTAACAAATCTGATGACCACTCGGGGTTCTTGGAGCTTGAATTGATGGGGGCTGTTGATTCTGGACGCTCACTTGTTGGTGTGGAGCAGAATTTCGCTGTCCATCGTGGGCATAATAAGAATTATTATATTGTTGTGGCTGCTGGTGGACTTGTGGAAGAGGAGGCACAAAGTTGGATGGACGGCGTCCATCGGATAATGATGATTCTACTTGGGCTGGCTGCGGACTCTGAGTAGAGCACAATTGGCCCGTTCGATCCATCTCACCACCTCCATCGTTCGGCCTTCCTCGATCACGAGAGAATATCGCGTCGAAGTTGGGAGTATAGTTGATTTCTCGTGTGCTCCTTTCGAATTGATCCCCGTCCTCCTCTTGACAAGACATTTCGTGCAAATGGTGCCGAAATGTACTCAGATAAATATGAGTATCCTATGAACTGGCGTGGGTTGGCACAACCGGAGCATAGAGCTCGATTCTAACACTTTTTCGTGGAGGGCGTGCGGCGGGAGGCTACGCCCCCGCCGCACACCTTCGCCCCTCGCAGGCCTGGCCACTCTTTCCAAACGACCGGCTTTCCACCGGTGTTAGAGATCGTTCGTCATCCTGATGTGCCACTACGACATCGCACAACGTTCGTACGCGCCGCACAGTATAAAAGCTTCATACACAACAATAAAACACTCACTCGATATTCAGCACGCAAAGCGTACACTTCTCTTCGAATAATCTAACAGGTTATGGGTCCATCTACGATTCAATAGCTGCGCCAAAGAAAACTTCAAGACACGATAATCAGTTCTCGTAACATCCAAGTAGTTTCTGTCCTCACAAAGTCCAAAGTGAAATAAGAAAAATGGATTCTGAGAAGATTGCAGTATCTGGTGTCAGGAAGTTTGATGGTACAGAATTTGAAGTGTGGAGCGTGTTGATGGAGGGCGTCTTAGAGTCGAAAGGTGTTTGGTATGTTATCACGAACTCTAAACCAGAAGATGCCTCAGGAAAATGGGACAAAGACGATAGAACAGCCCGAACCACGATTCTGCTCTCGTTGGAACACGAGATGGTTAAAGCAGTAATGGCGAGTCGGACTGCCGGACAGATGTGGAGGAAACTCCAGACGATTCACTCACAGAAGTCTGAATCATGCAAAATGGTACTGTGGAAGGAGTTCTATGACACAAAGATGACTCCAGGAGCCAAAGTTAGTGAGTACGTCACTAAAATGGAATTTGTGGCCATGAAATTGAAGAACATTGGTGAAGAGGTATCCGATGACAGTCTAATTAGTAAGATTGTCAGTGGACTGAATGCTGACTTCAAACATTTCATGTCAAACTGGCTCGCGACTGCGAAAGAAGACCGCACGTATGAAAATCTGCTTCCTAGACTGCTCGCAGAAGAGTCTATAGCTCATGATATGGATTCTAGAGAAGTTGTGGCGATGAAGATGTCAACAGGCGAATCGCACAACCGAAACTCAAAGAATTCACGTGGTAAGAAAGACTTGACAAACATCGAATGTTTCCATTGTCACAAAAAGGGACATTTGAAGCGAAATTGTCTTCGTTTGAAGAAAGAAAAAGAGCAAGAGAAAAGCAAGGCGAAAGATGAGGCGGCCGAATCACCTTCGACAGAGAAGAAGTATGCAGTCGTTGCCAAGGCGGCAAATGCGAAAGCTAGAGGTCACTCATGGTTGCTTGATTCAGGTGCAAGTTACCACATGACCGGGCACCATGAATGGATTCAGAACTATAAAGTACACACCAACAAGATTCCGATTTTGGTTGGAAACAACAATTACCTCTACGCGTTGGGATCTGGGACAGTTGAAGTTATCTCAACTGTGAATAACGAGAAGATCAGGATCAGCTTAACAGACGTTCAGTATGTACCTGGCATTAGCGATAATCTGTTCTCTCAAGGTGCTGCGGATAGTAAAGGCATCACTCTTACGGCCAAGAATGGGAAGATCCAACTGAACTCAGGGGACAGAACCATCATGGTTGGTCAAAGAGGTGAGAGCAACCTCTACTGGTTAAATTTAGATGTTCAGATGCGAGCAAACGTGGCTCAGTCAGAGAGAACGTTGGAAGAATGGCATAGAGTGCTCGGACACCCTGATCTGGATGCCATTAAGAGTATGGAGAAAAGTGGATGCACTGAGGGCTTCAAGATTGTAGCTCAGACCAAAGATATCGAGAAATGTGGTGACTGCCAACATGGAAAAGGCCACAGGGCGTCTCATCCTCAATCAACGAGAGAACGTTCAACGGATGTTCTCCATCGTGTCCATGTCGACTTAGTCGGTGCTATCGACCCACTCAGTCTTAGTGGGTCCAAGTACTTTATGTTGGTGAGGGATGAGTACTCTTCTTACCTGCATGTGTTTTTCATGGGGGCAAAATCCCAGGTATTACACGCAATGAAGAAGTATCTCACCGTTGCTTCGGTGCAGAACCAGCGGAAGGTACAAATTATCAGATCCGATAATGGAACAGAGTTTAAAAATACGGCGTTCAAACTCATGTGTGAGTCGGAGGGCATCCTACAGGAATTCAGTGCGCCCTATACAGCTCCACAGAACGGGGAAGCGGAAAGGGCGAATAGAACCATCATTGAAACGGCACGAACCATGCTGCAAGCTTCTGGATTGCCGCTATCCCTCTGGGCAGAGGCTATTCTCACCGCAGTGTATCTTCGAAACCGCGTAGTCAACGCTCGAAGCAAGAACAAGACTCCTTACGAGCTTTTCCATGGGCGATCCCCCAGCTACGCTCACTTGATTGATTTTGGACGAGAGTTGCAAGCGCTAGATACGTGCAAGGGAATCTCCAAGTTCAGCTCAAAGACAAAGGATGTGTTCATGGTAGGATACTCTGACAGGGTCAATACATATCGCTGTTATGACCCCGAGGCGGATGATATCATAATCTCGTCAGATGTTGTAATAGCGCAGCACGGGTCGAAACACCTCGGACGGAGACTCGGAGCGCCTTTGGTAACCTTTCTGGTCGAAAGAGAAAACCATCTTGAGGACAGTTCCAGTGAGAGTAACGACTACGAGGCCAGGAGGTTGGCGCCAGAGCAGGGATCATCCATTGATCTGCCAAGTGTTCCTGTAGAAGTCGCCAAGCAAAACTGCTCGATCCCACCAATCTTTGCAGAG
>Ga0209372_1000116_pt1 | contig 60121 bp, 37 predicted proteins | sample AgamicAtPe_FD_187170 | JGI IMG/M metagenome (GOLD analysis project Ga0209372, IMG submission 187170) | Agave microbial communities from Guanajuato, Mexico - At.P.e (SPAdes) (version 2) | ecosystem: Host-associated > Plants > Phyllosphere > Phylloplane/Leaf | place: Guanajuato, Mexico | collected... | reverse complement strand
TAACCCAACACCGTAATTTTTGAGCGACCTTCCGAGGAGTTGAGTTTTTAGTAGTGGAACGTGAAAGTCTGCGGAACTCAAAACAGAAATAAACACTATCTGAAAAGCTGTAAATGTAAGCACTTCAACACGTGTAAACCACATTTGGTTTAACGTTAGGTCCGCTCTTAGTGTCCTTAAATACCAAACTGAAAGTTAAGTACGAATTGACTTTTGCCTGGCTCCACAGAATATCGCATCAAGTCTTCGATTCTCGAGACAGAAATTCTGACAAAGATGAAGGACGAAATGCGAAAATATTTTCCGGAGAGATTTGCGGACGCCAACCTTTTCAGTACCAGCACGTTTCTTAGGCAAATGGACGAAGGCAAACTGAAACGTAGGAGAGCAGAATGTGAGGCACGAGTCGCCCATGTTTTTGAGCAATCTAATGAATTGAACTTATTGAAAGATGCAATGAAAAAGTACGGTTGTAATTTCACATTGGCTCGACATGTCGCATGCGAATTGTGTAATGGCTGTCATGGTGGATACGATCCAGATACAAATCAGATTATCATCTGTCAGAACCAAGTTTTGGGTAAACATAGAATTCTATCCACCCTAGCTCACGAGATGATACACATGTTCGACTATTGTAGAGCGAAGTTCGACTTCGATAATCTTGAGCATATTGCCTGTAGTGAGGTAAGTAATGCCTCAAACGATCGAGTGATATCGAACCTTCAGCTAACATATCATTCTTTCTTAGATAAGAGCGGCCAATTTGACCTATTGCGCACCGACGGATAGGCTTCGTTTTGGTGGTATCTTGAATTTCGATTTCAAAAATACACATAGGTACTGCGTGCAAGATGTCGCGTTTCAGTCAGTCAAAGCTTACTCACCTGAGACCGAAGATTCGAAGATTTGGCAGATTATTGACAAGGTATTTCCTGGTTGCTACAACGATCTCGAGCCTTTTGGCAGGAGGCCGATCAATGATGTCCGTGCAATCAAGCAGTCTTACAGAGAGAGATACTACTATGGATATGCGTGATTGATAGATCTGTCCAGAGATAGAATCTTTACTTTAATGAGCATTACCCAGGAGAGCGACCACCAGTTGGGTAAATTGGATATCCAGTCTGGCACCCGGGCATCTACTTTGCTGCAATATATGTGAAATGCGCTTAGGTGCCACATACATCAAGTCATCAACTGGTAGAGATTCAGCTAATTGATTTAGACACCTGCTCCAGACGACACAGTTCTAAGTTGCTGAAGAGGATATGATTGGGTCTTATATTACAGTCAACGGCCTATTATCTTGCTCATATAAGGCCCATCTTTTGTGTAACCGAGCTTTCTGTAGTAATTACGCGTTCCAACACCTGATATGACAGAGATCTTACTGGAACCGTGCTCTCGAAGCGCTATGCTTTCTGCTTCTTCCATCAGAAGTGTGCCAAATCCTTGATGCTGAAACTTAACGGGATTCTTCGTGCTCACTGGAACTGTTGAGCCGTATACGTGAAGTTCACGAATGATGCTAGTTCTAACTGCCTTCAGTTCATGTCTAAACGTGCCAGTTCCACACATCCTTAGCCTCAATAACCCAATGAGGATATCTTGCTCTATATCCTCATAAGATAAAAATGTTTCCCAGCCCTCGTTGGCGACGTAATCTCTTCGTATGAGTTCAATGTTGAAAGGTTGTATCTTGTGATGGATTTCTTGAATGCCGACTTCGCGCGTTCTAACATCACGACATTTCATTCCATAATCCTCCATCCTCTTCAAAGCAAGCTCTCTGATATTGCCGTGTTCTACACCCGCGCTCACTAAAGGCATCGGAATGTCACGCTGGACTCGGTATATCCTTGTCCAAGGGGGGACAATAGATAAAATTTGCGCTAATAGATCGATTAGAACAGAAGGGGGATAGCTCTTATAACGATTTGTTTTCCATAGTTCATACAAACCAGTGCCCCGTATGACAAGGGTAGGGTAAATCTTCAGACCATCAGGCCTGAAAGAAGGGTTTTGAAATAGTTCTAGAAATTGACTAAAGTCTCGCTCAAGATCCACGTTCGGTAAGTTGGGCATAATATGAGAGACTATCTTGAATCCGCAATCTTTCCCGAGCTGAAATGACTGACACACCGATCTCACTGTATGGCCTCTATTTGTATCGACAGCAACGTCTTCGTAAATTGACTGCAGTCCTATCTCGAGACGTGTGCAACCATAGTCTAGCATATCACTAAGATGCCTTTGCAGACAATAATCTGGCCGAGTTTCGATTGTTATACCTATACATTTAATTCGTGCCCTCTCCGACATCAAGACTGCCTCCGCAACAGAACGTGACTGGTGTCCACTAAGTGAGTCGTGAAGGTTTCTTATGAAATAGTCGCGGTACTCAGGCGTCAGGGACATAAATGTGCCACCCATCACGATGAACTCGACTTTGTTGACATCATGCCCAAGCCGTTGTAGCTGCTCAATACGCCCTTTAGACTGTAGATATGGATCGTACCTAGCTCGGATTGCTCTCATAGATGTGGGCTCATAGCCTGTGTAGGACTGTGTAGAATATTCGAAGTCTGAATCTGGTCCACCAGGACAGTAGACGCAGACGTTGCCGGTGTAGTTGATATGTGGACACCTGTGGGGTTTACACATGACTGCCACCACGGCTATGCCAGATGCTGAGCGAATTGGCTTCGCTCTTAGTTTGGGTAGGAGGATCGACTTATACTGGTGCGGCACTCCAGAAATTATGTCAACAAGGGACGGCAGTTTGCTCAGTTGGTATTTTCCAGCGATCTTGCATCGCAGTCTCGTTAGATCAGTATCCTCATTCTTTGAGTGCGCTTCTAACAACGCTTCGATAATCTGTCGGACGACCAATACTTGTTTCTCTTGAATGGACAACTTCTCCAGTTCCGCTAACCTTGGTTTGGAAGATTTAAGCCGAGTCTCTATGTGAGCTCGCTGGGGTTTTGTTTCATCTACCCTATTATCACAAGCGTCGAGCTTGTTAAGAAACTGCGACATTTCGTGGTGGAGTATTCATCTATGTAGCGGGTCAATAAGCGAGATAAGCTAATAATAACTGCAATCGGATGATTTAGATGCTGAGTCTCGATGAAAGTTAGCGCATGGATTACGATGCTGGATGGCACATGCTTTAATTTAACCCCACATAGGGTAAGATTGGAACATGTATTTCGGGAAATTTACCTCTGCGTACCGAACAGGGTGGACCAGAAGTGCGAATAGGGCTGAAGTGCGTAAATCCCACAATTCTAACCCGAGAAGCCAAGAACAGATACATGCCCAAACGTAAAATTTGTACGTGCATTTTGACGAACTTATGTCACAGAAGTTCTCTGAGCCGTTATTGAGTATGCAACAACTTATTCTGAAAATCGTATGTTCGACGCGGTAGATCGGTCCAGGTTGGCGAATGGTTCATACACCCCTCTTATTTTATCATCAATTGCAATATATTGATTAGATTTATCTTCAACTGAAACAGAATTCGATCACCATGATAGATTTGCGATCTATTGCCGTTCCTACTGATGACTCTATCGTTAGAAAACAGCTGCGAGATCTCGATGAACCTATGTGCTATTTTGCGGAGGGGCCGGCCGAAAGGCGCGAACGCCTCGGGAAGCATCTTATGAAATTAACACCCGAGGCCCGCCTAAGATTACAGATCGTGCCAGCCCCCAAAGCTGTTGTAGACAAAGGCCAGAATCAAATATTCTATTATGAGGGCAGTGACGATCTCAGAAGGGCCCGGTATGAGATAGCGGACTACAGCATTAGACAATGCAACATCAGGTTGGATTTAGCTCGGATTAAGCAACTGGAGCCGATGTCGACCCGCCTCATTCCTCAACAGGATCTCATAGAAAGGATAAGGCACATCGAGGACCTTGGCAGCTATGTCGATGAAGATCACTCCATGACGGAGTTGAAAACATTAACTTCATGCAATTTTAATCCAGATGCCACTTTGCTGGCTACTTCGTGTAGGAGTGGGAAGTGCAAAATATACTCAATACCTGACATGGAGACTCGATCAAATTTAAAAGGCCATCTTTCAAATGCAAACTTCATATCATTCAATCCGAAATCAGGATCAGATCTCAGTCCCGATGTGGCAAATCTAGCCTCTTGTGCAATGGACGGTTCTGTCTTGATGTGGAATTTAACCTGCGAGACCCCTGTTTGCGAACTGTCTGGCCGACAACAATGGCGTGTTACACGGTTACGTTATCATCCGAGCGGTCTCTATCTATCAACTTGTTGTTCTGATAAGTCATGGCGTCTGTGGGACTTAGCAACTCAAACAGAATTACTCCATCAAGAGGGTCACTCTGACACCGTTTTCGATATGGCATACCATCCTGATGGGTCATTAGCTGGCTCAGCTGGCCTGGATTCGTATGCGAGAATTTGGGACCTTCGGACTGGTAGATCGATTCTGTATCTCGAGGGGCATACGAAGGGGATTCGGTCCATCGACTTCTCCCCGAACGGTTACCAGCTAGCCACCGGTGGCATGGATAACTGTGTAAAAGTCTGGAATCTCAGGCAAAGAAAAGTTGAATACACCATACCAGCTCATCTAAACGTTGTTTCTACTGTGATGTTCGAAAGAGAAAACGGTTACTATCTCGCCACTGCCTCATTTGATAAGACCGTCAGATTTTGGTCTTGTAGAACCTGGGCCCCAATCAAGGCCTTAGAAGCTTATGACGACAATGTCTCCAGCTTGTCTATAGCTGGAGATTTCTTAGCGACTTGCCATAACAAGTATGTGAAACTTTGGACAACGAAGGTGCCTTAGTCTTTTCGCTTGACATGAGTCATTAAGATCACGCTCTGTGACGCCCACAAGGTTTAAATAAATTCTGACAAGTGTGTACTGTTTATTGAACTGGTCGAAAATCGCGTTCCTCTTGATGGTGGCATGTCATGTTTAGTGATGGTTTGTATAGATGTATAAATTTATGTATAAAATGCAATATTTATATTCTTATATGAAGATGTCCATGAATATTCGCCTCGTTTAGCGATCCGTCTTACTCGTCCTCCAAAGAAAAGCAAATTAGGACCCTTGGCTGACGAAATGGCGGCACCAGTTGCGGCGGCATATTAGGATTGAGCAGCTTGTGGTTGAGCAGTAGCCGCGTCGGATGCGGGCGCCGGGGCTGCTTGTTGCTGTTCTTGCTCTTGCTCTTTCTGTTTCTTGAGCTGCTCCTCTTGAAGTTTCTGTTGCTCTTCCTGTCTCTTCTTAGCCTCCTCTTCAGCTTTTGCGGCGGCGTCAGCAGCTTTGGCGGCATCTTGGGCAGCTTTTGCGGCGATTTCAGCCGATTTAGCGGCCTCCTCTGCAGCCTTCGACGCGGCGAGAGCGGCTTGTTGAGCCTTAGCGGCAGCGCTCGGTTTTGGTCCCTTCTTTTTGAGAAAATTAACCATCCAAAACTTGGCCCTCTGTTGCTGGTCTTGCTGTTGCTGTGGTTGGTCGCCGCTTGTCTGGTCGGTATTGTTTTGCTCGCTTGCCACTGGGGCCTGTTGTTCCTCTGATCCCGTTTGTGTCATCTTTGGTTGTTTTGCGGTTGATTACGAGCGCTGAATTATAAAATACACAATCGGCCGTGTGTCCTGCTTCTCTCTTTCCCTCCCTCACTTGCTAGCTCGAGCGCTCTGTCTGAGTGGCTCGTGTAAGTGGCGTTGTTGTGGCGTGAGGATGTCAACTTTCGAAGTTGGTTGCTGACTCTGGCTCACTGGTAACTAAAAGCAAGCTGGCAGAGGCTAACGAAGAGGCGGATCTCTCTGTGTCTGTTTGGTTGAGCGATTTGGGCTGAGTGTGGTTTGTTAGGTGGTTGGTAGGGAGTGGACTTTGCTAATATAATTGATGGATGCTGTAAAACGAGAAGTGGAAGTAGTGGCCAATCTGGTGCCAATTTAAGAATGTGCCTGTTAGTTGGCAGCCTGCGAGCGAGCGAGCGAAGGAGTGCGTGCGCCGCCGTTCAGTTAATACATCGAACCAGAGAGCCGGTCTGCAGGCTCATGGTGCTGGCAGCGCTCGGGAGGCGGGTTGTTGCAATGAGCTGCTGCTGCTGCTGCTGGCGGCTCCCTGGCTGCTGGCTGGTGTGCCTGCCTGAATTCACTTGCAATGTTGATCATTCGCCCGCAAACCCCGCAAGCGCCAGCAAAAAGTCTCACAGCCGCGATCGAGTTGGCACTGGGCCTTCGGTCGGCAGATCGTCCGCCATTCAGCTCTGGCCGGGCCGGAGTCGCGCGCATTCGAGCACGATCGTCTGGGCACCTAATTCGGCATCATCACTGCTGCTGCCCCCACTCAACAAGGCTCTTGCTCCACAAACTGCCGCCCCCTCGGACGGCCCGTCGTACTCCGTTCGGGCGCAGCTCGTACAAGCCGCCCGTCGGTCCGGGTTGCGTTCGCCCAACTTCGAACAGCCTGCATGAAGGGAGGGCCAGTCCCACTTGGCTCACCCGCGGGCTCAAATGAGTCACAGATGTGCGAGCTGGCGCTCTGTGCGCGGCTCTATCTGCAAGAGATCTTTTCGGACACAAGAGCGAGAGGCAGGCCAGCGATGCGGCCAGCAGTGCTGACTGCGCCAACCGCTGGTGCCGCGCCCAAGAAAATCGCCACACCCGACGCCACGTCGAGCAGATGTAGCCGGCTGCCGCTCGTATCCTCGGATCGCCCAGTCGCTTGAGTGTGACAAAGGGCGCAGGCGCTGAAGCGGCCAAGGCGCCAAGTTCAATGGGCTAGCTCAGCAGGCCTCTCGGCCGCGAATGTGAACCATCCAAGGGCCGTGTTATTTTTATGATTCAAATCCTCCACTCGTCGGGCGCTGATTAATGTTTCGTTTGCTCTTGCAACAACATCAACAGCAAGAACAACAAACTCGCTATCAACAAATGCCGCCCAGCAAACCGCCTCCAATCGAACGAATGATTGATGCCCGCCTCCGAGACACACCTTTATCGGCTCGATTTCTGTCAATCCCTCCCCCGCTCGTCGAGAATGGCGCCCCGTAAGCCCTTGCTGCAACGCCCCCATACTTGTCCGCTGCGATACATGCGGCCGCTTAGCTGTTTTCAAGTTAGAATTTCATTCTATCCCATTATGACTGATTTCTATTGCAATGACGCGATCATATCATGTGAGATCACATCATTTGTCGCAGAATAACTGGCGGCCCCTCCGAGATCGAGCTCCACAAACTGTCATGCAACTTGATCAGCTTGCACGATTGGCCGCCCATTCTCGCTGGCTCTATCATTAAAAGCGCCTCCTAAGGCAGAAATAAACGAGCGCGCCGCCGCCGCCGACGACGACAGAGCCCATCGGCGCTAACTAGCTGCAACGACTCCAGTTACCACCACGCTACCAGAGCCTCAATTTGGCAATGATAACTAACAATGGAACTCGCAGTTGCGCCATCTTGTCTAGCTATCAAGCCGGCGCAACGACAAGATGGCCGACCAGAGGCGTAACCGGCGGCCATTAGTTATCGTTCCTCTTGGCGCTCAAATCCCTGCCTCTGGCTCTTATTTGAACCAAAGCAACAAACTTGCATGCCATTCTATTCCAGCTGCTTCGCTTGAGAGTACAAATCAGCGCTCTAATTAAGGCAGGGGATAATCCCCATCTGGAGAGGGTTTGTCCACTTGATTTTGGCAGTGCGATCCCGGCGGCCAGATAAGGGATCTCTCCTCTACAATGCGAATACTTGCCAGCAGATGGACAATCGTCGTCCTGACTCCGGAGGCAATCGTGCTCGCCCCTGTTCTCGACGCCCTAGGTGCTGTCGCCGAGAGCTCGTCTCGACGGGAGCCATCGAGCTCAAGTAACAGCGATTTGATTAAGCAGAAACACGGGCCACAGCGGCGGCAACTTGAAATGCGAACGAAACCAAATGGCACCACAAAAGCAGGTTCAGTTGCACCGAAAAGGATTCGCTCTCTAATGAATCGGCTGGCGGCTGGAGGGTGACAACAAGTGTCACTTTCCTGTATCCTGCGGCCATTGTTCTGAAGATTAACTTGTTAGCTAGACTGAAATAGCTAGTTAGCACTATCGGGTTTCTACCCTGATGCCCGTGTAGCTGCAATTTTAGGCTCAAATTAGTCTTTATTGTTTCGTACGCATATCGTACATGTTTCTAAACCTCCATTTGAGATCTGTTTGCGCCTCAACAAGGTTTTACAGTATTTTTCTACCTAGAATTAGCAGAAACTGAACGAGAGAGAGAAAAAGACTATCCCACCAGCTGGATTCTCTCTGACACTTAGACGCCATCTAGGATTGTTCAAGGAAGTGAGTACTTGGTCGAGGCGCCGAGACTGCTTTTGGCGCCAAAAACTCAAGTGAAGAAGGTTCTTTATCGTCATCCCTTTTCGAACCATAGCTTGAGAAGCCATGAACGAGTGCTATCAAACCGGCCTCAGCCAGCTGTGGACCTCTTAGTACGAGTTGGCAGAATCAAACTCATACGCCCAGGTCGTCTTTAGATCAAGAAGGGAGTTTCAATGCCCCCGCCGCACGGTCTTTAATTGCAGTAGCGACGAAAGTTTGTCAAGCTAAACCTTTCGGACAGCCACTGAGTTGCAAGCTGCCGATGCGTTGTGTCTTAATTTATAGAGACCAGACTGCATAAAAATAAACACTACAGTTTTATAATGATCCACCTAAGCTCCCTTAGGGCAGCTGGTTCTGTCGCTAAGAACTCAAATTGCGTTTGAAAAGGTGGGCGAATTATTTATTCTAACGGACCATTGACCAGCAAATGCACTGTAGAATTCGGACAACCGACTATAAACCGTTCCCTCCCCTGATATATTTGGATAGGGTGAGATAATTTTAGTGCAGCTGCTAGCTAGAGAACAAGTGGATCAGTAGGCTCAGACCTAGAATAGGTATCTGCACTTCCACGCATCTTCCATGCAGAGATTGTGGCTGCCTAAGCGCTAAATAAAGAATATATTATCGACACAATCGAGCGGTGGTCAGTAGATCGAACCTGTAACTGAGAGGAGATACCCATTCGGAATGTTAATCAGAACTTAATTTTAGGAATCTTCTCCCCTCTTTGAACAAACTTCAACTCCAAATTTCGACCTCTTCGTCGCTCATCCGCAATGTTGAGACTGCTAAGCGGATGGAGATAATGGCGGCTTAGCTAAACACTTATGCCTCGCTGTTTTTGCACCTGCGATGTAATTCCACTTGACCGGCACCAACAGGGTTAAAGGCGCCAAGTCGAAACACGCGGGCTACTATAGCCACCAGAAGTTCAAGTAAGAGGAGTGAACCTAACCATTCCCTTCATCTTCGTTCCCCGAAGCTCTCGTGCGGAATATATGCAGCAAATTGATATCCTGCTCTGACATAATATCCGATATTTTTAATCCACGCCTTTGGTTAATTATTGACTCGAGTCGTTAATTTTTGTGTTTATTACCATGCTATCGATACAATTTGGCACCTTCAGAAGGCAATTATCAGTTCTGCATTAAGCCCTATTCTTGACCGCTTCTCTCCGTGTAGACAATCTTTTCCTCCTTCCAAGCAAGTATATCAGACGCAACCATACTCGAACCAAACTGATGATTTGTTGTTACCATTATCATTAATCGCTCTACCATTACTTAGTCTGCTTCGTCCCTCGAGCAAATTCGAGCAACTTAGGGGCTTTTTTGTTGCAATTCTTGAAGATTGGCCGACTTGATTATTGCTAACGTTAATATTGCTACTTATAGCAGAGCTTCCGCCGGGGGGCTTGTGGTTACTCTTCGGCGCTCTCATGGGGGCAAGGGCCGAGGCGTCATGCATCTTTATGTTCACAGTTTCATCCGATAATTTGTCTATCCTTTTTCCCTCCTGATTTAACCTTCTATCATGGTCGTCCAAATGTTGCATGCCCAATAATTGGTGGTGGTGGCGATGTTGCTGCTGCCCGTGTTGCACTGCGATGGACCGCTGGTGGATATCAATCTGTTGTTGGTTGCTTATAGTAAGTATCTTCGAAGTTCTCATTGGCGGTTGTTGAGATTTAACTGGTGTTCGCATTTGAACTTCGTCTCGGTTGCGACAGAATTCTTTATGACTAGATTCAGCTGTATTATTCGACTGTTTATTGACCCGGAAACTGCCAGCTCGAGACAAATCTATGCTCACAGGTAAGGTGCCAACAAGATCACGTTCTATTGTTAGTTGTCTTCTATTCAAGTCGGTCGTCGTTTGCCGAGTAGAAGATCTATTCAGTGGCACAGTAGAGGCCGAGAGAGAGCTGAGAGACGAAGATGAAGAGGCTGAGGATGGTGATGAATTGGATGAAGAGGTCGTAGATGAAGTGGGTGAGGAAGATGAAGATAAGGGCGCTTTAAGTGGGGTGCCGTTATGACGGTCGCGGGTTGCACTTTTCTGGTGATCTGACACGATCAGTGCCTGGACGTCGCCCTGATTTTGTTTGACGGATGTCGAATTAATATGCTGACCTCCGATCGGGTCAACTTTCGGATTACCATTCACTTCATCTATTTGTGGTAAAGAATACTGATTACATATCTGCTGGTGCTGGATATGTTGGTGACTAACCCTTATTGGGCTCGACCGTGAGGCTGCCATTTGCCGGGCCGGTGAAGATCTTAGACTGCTGGCGCCCTGATCATTGTGCTTCCGATGCTGCTTGCCGCCATTATTATTGACTAGATTTGGCCTAAAATGATGCTCGCTGGTCTGTTCAATGCCATTATTGGCAGAAATGTTTTCGTAAACTTGGTCGAACTGTGCACATTGGGCGTAGAATTGTGAGCCGCCCGAATAGATGGCTTCGAAAGGTCTCTGAAGTGGGTTCAGTGAGCTCGATTGATTGGAGACGCTCGTGTGGGCCATCTTCGCATTACTTGCAGCCATTTGGTTCTTTGGCGTTGCCGCCTTGGAGGACAATCCGTTTTCGTCTGCCACTCGCGGCTGTGGGTATTTATGGCCGTTTAATCGATGATGATGCAGCAGATGGTGCTGATGATGGAGCTGATGGAGTTGATGCATATGTTGCAAGTGATGATGGTAGTGCTGGTGGTGCAAGTTAGCTATGTGAGCGATTTGCTCGTCAGTTAGTCCAGCAGAATTTCCCGAGGATGGTGCGGCATAGGGTCGTGGCAACGAGTTAGTAGTCAAGCTAAGTTGCTGCTGCTGAGATATCGGCGCTGAGCAAGCTTGCTGCTGATACATGGTCATCATAAGACGATCGTGTGAAACTGGGTCAATTAATGCGTTCAACTGCCGGGACGATTGCACAGGAACACAATCAATGGGGTGTCCATGGCTTGGCGTTACTTGCGAAGGCTGCACGTGAGATTTCATTTGTTGGTGCTTGTCAACAAAGCAGCGCTCACTGTGTGAATGCTCCAACATGCAATTCAAAACGTAATGCGATTCTGAGCCTGTGGGTCTTTGTTCATGCCGCTGTTGATTCACAACAATGTTCCTTGTTTGCTCGCTAAATGAAGATGTCGTATTGGTTGTTGTCGTTGCAGTTACAGAGGCACGAATCCTATCCAAATAGGCAGAGGATCTCGAGTGGCCGAAGTTGACGCTCCGACTCGGCAATGAGTTCCGCACGAAGCTGTTCGGAGTAGTATGCTTGCTAGCAGCAGGTACCGGAAGCTCGGAGTTCACTGCAGGCACTTTTGAACTGTCAAATTGATCCTCAGCTTGTTTGGCTTTGTGTGTTTCGCTTTTATCGCTTGCTGTGAGTTCCATGGCATCGCTAGATTTTAGTCGTTTAGTTGGGTCCACAGGGCACCGGTTTTCAAATGTGGATTGAATCGATGATGAATTAGCACAAGTATCGACTTCAACAGGGGATTGATGTTGTTCTTTCTGTTGCGTATGAGACCGATCGACTTGCTCCAGGCTGAAATCTGGGTTAGGCCCGGCAGGTACTGCATCATCAGAGCAGGTGGGCGTTACAGATTTTGATTCATCTCTTTTATCTGGTCCGGCAATAGGTGTTTCGTTTTTGTTTTTGCTAACCTCATGCGGTATTTCTCTGTCAATTTTTTGGATGCCATGCATAGGAAAATATTGTTTGTCTAAGCTCTTGATCTGTTTTGTAAAACTAGTGAGCTGGTTGGTCAGTTTTGAGGCTAGACTCTTTTCGCACGCCAAGTCTTGACGCAAGCCAGTTACCAGCCTCTTGCTTCCCTCTAACTCGGCGCGGATTTTCTCATTCATCTCTGTCAATTTCAAAAGTTTCGCATCTTGTTCGTCGAGCTTTTGTTTTAACTTTCTATTCTCCTCGTTGATCTCTTTCTCGGCTTGCTTGTCTAGCTCAAATTTGATGCTAGTGTCACCGTTTGCTGAACTAGATTGGTCAATAATGCTATCACTCTGTTCCTGAGATGTTCTACCATTTAGCTGCTTGAGATCTGCGACGCTCATTATGAGCGAATTTGAGGCTTGTTCTTCATCTAATCGTTCTTCATATGTTTTAATCAGTGATCTGAGCCTTTTCACTTCGTCCTCGACCTTCTTGTTTATTGAATTTAGTTTTGTCTCCTGCTCAATCGATTCCAACAATTTGCCTTGTATCAGGTTTCTTTCGGATTCAAGTTCTTGGCTGAACGATTTCCATTTGTCGAGTTCAACAACAAGCTCACTAAGACGCGTCAATCTGGCGTCAGCCTGCTCTAGTTTTGCTTCGTATTGGGCGCCTTCCTCTCTGGCTTTGGCTAAATCTTCTTCGAGTTCTGCAATTCTCAATTTCAAGAAATCAAGCTCCGCTAGTTTTTCCTTGAGTCTTTTGATTTCAACCTCGAGCTTTTCGACTCCGCTCACTTTATCTTGCAAGAAATCGTTCTCGTCCTGAAGAAACTTGACCCTCTTAGAGTCCTTGAGCAATTGGATATTCTCTCTTTGGAATTTATCATTCTGTTCTTTTGTCGTCTCAAGCTCATCCTTGAGCACAATTATGATCTCATTCTTCTCATCAATCTCCAATTGAAGCTTCCTCGTTCTCATTTTAAGCTCTTGTGTCTCCTTAGTCAGCAGCTCAAAGTCTCTGGAGCTTATAGAGGATAATGAGTCTTTGGCCGTGCCTAGTGAGTTCAGGTTGGTGCATTTGGTTTCAAGCGGACGATGTTCCACCTGTTGCACTTGCGCCTCCTTTGCTTGGCAAATGACGGTTTTGTTTAACTTTTGGCCACCGCCGCTGTTATCATTGATATTGTTGTTGTTGTTGCTGTTGCTGTTGTTGTTGCTGTTGTTGTTGCTGTTGCTGTTGCTGTTGTTGTTGTTGTTGTTGTTGTTGTTGCTGCTGCTGCTGCTGCTATTGGCCTCCGTGTCAACGGTTGGCCTTGGAGGCGACGGGGATAGTTGTTGTGCTGGCAGTTGTGTTTCTTGCTTCGTTGAGATTCTCAGATCGACTTGATGCTGCCCTGACGCTGCCAACTTGACCGATGCTTCGGCCTTGCTGGCTTGCTCGGCGCCCACTTGCGGCTCCTTCGGCTCATCGGGCCTCTTGCTGTTCGCTGCCAGGATAGACTTCCCGACGAGTTGGCTACCGAGCATGGGGTTGGCCAACTGGCCGGCAGCTGGATCCATGCCGCAAGAGGCGCAACCTGTTGCCTCTTGGCTGGTGTTGCTCATTTAGGGAGAGCCGCCGACTCCTTGGGCTGGAACCTCGTTCGCCCGGCTGGTTTCATTGGCTCAAGTATCAGCGAGCAAATTGCCTAGCAGTCGGCTCGTCCCCCCCCTCTCACTCCTCAAGTTCGCTCCCGCTCTCGTGATAAAATTTCTGTCCTCTGTCGGCCGCTTTGTCTCGTTCGCCCACCAAACTCGAGCTTCGTTCTTGATCTGTTCCAATTTCTGCTTAATTATGACAGACTACCGGCAAAACTTTGACTAGGAGATGCAGTCAGCTGGTGGTGTTTGCGCAAACCTCGAAAGAACTTTCGGCGGATTCTCTTGCAATTCGGGCGAATTTGCCTCCTCAGCCAGCGAGCGAACTTTTCGTTCCTCTAATTCGGCGATTATATCCGCTGGTCACTACTCTCAGCCGCTCGCTCCTCTGCTCGCATAACAACTTGGCTCGGCTCAGCTTGGCCAAACTCGTGCTCTCTCTCTCTCTCTCTCTCTCTCTCGCTCTCGCTGGTCGCTATTTTTCGGTCCTCTTTTGGCGATGTCAACGAGCAGAGTCAGCCAGTCGTTCCAGTTTCACAACAATTCTCGTTTGATCCTTCGTTCGCTCGCTCTCCACTCTCTTCCAAAACTCGGCCCTCTGCCATCCATGCACACAGCGTCAGGGGGGGCAAGCAGTGCCAGCAACAGCTGCTCGCTTAAACAATTTCGCCAGAATTCCCTCTCCCTTCCCCCGCCGTCCGGTCAGCAGCTCAGTGGCCTGTGTTTCTGCGTTCGAGCTCCACCAGAGCAATGGACTTTGCGCAGCTCACGCATACGCCTCCCCCCCCCTGAAAGCAGGACTCCACAAGCAAACAAGACGCCCCCTCCCCCACCGACTGCAGGTTCTCTCGGCGGCGCGCGAAACAAGAGTCCCAAACTCTGCAACTTCGCGAGGGGGCCCCTCAAGTTTGCCGTCTACCCGAGGAGAGACCCATGTTACTGGAGGCGGCGACCACGACCAGAGGAGGAAGGAAGCTGGCGATTAAATGGGATCTGATCGATGAATGAAGAGGGGGAACGGAGGAAGAGGAAACGAGCGATTCGGCGCCAGGAAAGCGGGCGACAGATGTGGCCACCATGGGCCTGGCGCTTGGAGCGCGCGAACCGGGCCAGCTGCCAGGTTGCGCTGGTGACCATCTGCACCGAGTTGAGGCCACGCGGGCAACCTCTGGACATCTCTGGATCGCCCCTAACTCCAACTCCGGTGCAGGCTCATTCATGTGAGGGGGCTCGCGGAAGCCACCTGGCTAGCGGCCAAATGTTTGCAACTGCCTGGCCCGCGCGCCTCCCCCTCTCTCGGGCGACAATCAAGCATCGAAGAAACCCTATGGGTTCGAATCCTTACCTGTCCAATCGCAAATTGACGAGGGAGGTCTGATTGAATGATCGCCATTCGACTCTTGACACACCCAAGCAGATGATTGGATCAGTGCTCACACAATATTTGGCCTTCTTGTTGCATCACCGTCTCGCCCACGAGGAAATAAGCAGTGCAGCATTTTTGCAACATTAGTATCAGCCTCAACTAGGATGATGAGCTAGCTTTCACAATCTTCGTCAGCTCCACTTACTCAAGCTCTCAATTCAAATGTGAAGCCCATTGCACGGGAGCATCGAAGAATCGTTTGTCGCAAAGCGAACGGGCTCGAGGAAGCAACCAGGACGTTTTAGGAGCCTTAATCGGCCGGCTTGCTGGCTAGAATCAGCGAGGAGAGCACAAGACCATTGCCTAGCTTTCCACCCAACTAGCTTAGCTTCCTTGACTGAGATCGATGATAAATGAAAACAACGGCCAGCCGCTCGGCAACTCAAGTTTCACAGCCGACAACATAAAGCTTAGAAAATATTGTTTCTCTCGCCTTGTGATCCTAATTCCACGATGCCTGCAAGTGAGCTCAATTGCAGCCCAAGCCTCTCCCCAGGCTGCTTTGGTTGCCTCTAATGCTCTTTGAACTAGCCCATCTTGCACTACTAAGCTAATGACTAGCCCCATCCTCTTCCCGTCACTCGGCCAGTTCAGTCAGTTGATGGAGAATAATCCATTGATTAGTCTTAGTGAACCAGAGCTTTGCACTTGTAAGCGCGCCGGGTAGGAAGAGCCGCCAAGCTAGCTCGGCGGCTTTCTGCTCCAAGCTGGCGGGCAAGATTTGAGGGGCCAACAAGGAAGTTGACAGGAAAGAGAGAGAGAGAGATATTGGAAGCGCCTGCGCCTGGCCACTCTGGCGCCTTAGCCGTGGCCCGCGGCCGGACCAGCCGGAGCCCAACAAAGCGTGAAGCATGAAGCCCCCGCGCTCGCGCCCCTCTCCTGGGGGCCTCAAGCGTTGAGGCCTCATCGCATCCGCGGCAGCCGGATGTTGCAGAGTAACTTGCGAGACATGTGAACTCCAGACCGCCTTTCCTTTGAACCTTCGCTTTCTGGCCCAGCGAGCGCCGGCCTCTCTCGCCCTGTCCCGCCTCCCTCCGTTGTCTGTTTAATCTCAGTCACTCAGTCAGTCGGTCGGCCGGTCGGTCGGCCGCTTGGTTGGTTGCTCGGTTGTTAGGTTGGCCAGCCAAGTACTTCGAACAGACAAAGGCGAGCGATTGTGTGGCCACAGCAACTGGCCCTATGGCCTGAGTTCATTAGACAAACTTGAGCCAAAGGCCAAGCGAACGAGTATCACTGAATCAAGTTTAAAACTAGATTCAGCTAACAACGACTCTAATGACGTAGCAAAGGCGGTAGCATCATTACCTCTCCGCACTCGGCATCCGGCGGCGGAACAATGCAAGTGAACCGACGGCCGGCAAAAGAAACAGCAACTGCCATGCTTATGCAACAGGCGCTCTGCTTGGCGTTGTTTGCGGATGGGCTGGTTCGAGTGCCTCGCAAAATGGCGATACAATTAGCTCGTCCAATGTCAGCTTCGTTCGAACTGGCCGCTCGTTTGGGGAGGAATATTTCCATTGTTGCCGCAGCATCAGTCGCTCGCTTCCATGGTCTCCGTTTCGGACCGACTGCTTAGGGACCAGGAACAGTAACAAGGTGCCTGCGATGGCTGCCGACACACTCAACCTCTACGCGCTTCATCCGGCCATTTTCCCTCAGACCTGCGCGCAAGAGGAGAGCAACTCGTACTAGCATCCCCCAGTCCCTGTCTCTCTATTCCCCTCCTCCAGCAGACACAATCCAGCGCGCGACACACCTCGTTTGAGCGTGGAGCTGCGAGTTTGTTTGGTCGCCGCCTTGCAGTTGTTTATGGCAACCAGCCTGGCCTTTGTAGAGGATGGAGGGACTATGACGAAAGTTGACTTGGCAACCAAATCAAGTTGGCGCCATAACAAACCAACTGGTGAACAGTATCGAATTTGGAGGAGAGAGAGAAAGAAGGGGCAACAAAACAAGTGGGAGTGTAACACTTTTGAGCGCTATCAAGCCATTCTGGCTGCATGCTCAGTTGGCCGCCGTCTAATAGTTAGCGAATATGTTGCCATTGGTGTCCAGCTAACCTGCGTAAGCCCATTCTAAGTGTATGTTTAGCGTGCGGCGCCAGAAATAGAAGGAACCGAAAATGGAACCTAGAAACTCGTCCCTGGTTGTGCATAGCTTTTCATAGATTCGCGTCCGTTTATTTAATCGCTTGAGCCATGAGAGAGTCAGATTGAAGATCCGCCTCCGCTTCTGTCAGTGTTTACACTCAATAGGGCAAGCAGGCGAGCTAGCCACCGAGGGACAGGAGGGCTTTGGCTGGATTGGAGGAGGCGAGAAAGCGCTCGCTCAGCCACCTATGGCTAGGCGTCGCCCTCTGTCCATCTGTCCCTGCCAAGCAGTTGGTTGCTGCCGCCTCCAAGCAGACAGGCACAGCGACAACGATGGAAATAGAATCGAGTTTTCAAGTTTAGCCTCCTCTGGTTGGTTTCTCGGCTGAGCGGCAGGTTGAGCACGCAAGGGAAATGGACACAAGCACCACCGGACCAAACAACAAATCCATTTTCATTTTTATCCCCCTCCTCCTTCCTTGCTCTATCTCTATCGCCCATGCTCGCTCCCCCCAGTTGGCACTGGCCAAACTCATTCCAACTCTGGAAACACGCGAAAGCAAGATCCCTGCAGCCAAGCAACTCGCCCTTGGCCGTCAATAACAGATGCTCGCTCGCCCGCAAACCGCTCGCCTCTTACCTGGCGCTATCAGTCCACACACTCGCGCACTCTTACTCCCATAACAACAGCTGCTCCCCCGTTTCCTTGAACCGAATGGAGCCAAATCAACCCTCCGCGAGCCTCCAATGGGTTGTAGTCAGAGTAAAGCTGGCTCTCGTCATGTTGGCCAGGGAACCGTTGATTTGTTAACCGATAAACTCATACGGCAACAACAACGAGTTGCCCCCACGGCTGCACCTTACGCTCCGCTCACAATGAACTAATTAATCTACCTGCTCTCGATATTAGACAGCCACTATTGGAGCGGTTAATTCCAAACCCAAGAATGTGTATTGTGTTGTGATGGTCCTCTGTCCGTCCAACGGTATCAATTGTGCACCTTTAAATACGCCTTTGTTGTAAGCAGAGCGACTGTATGCTATTGCTCTAATGCTAATGCTAATGGCACAAATCTTGGCGCTAACACGTGTGAAAGCTGGATCATTAGCGAGTGAATCGGCCAGCATTGTACTGGGATCTCGTCTTTGAGCTCTGGTTTATGCACGATATCCGCGACTTAAAGCTGCAGCTACTCTTACTCGATTTCCCCCTCTCTCTCTCTGCAAAAGGGAGCTGCAATTGTTGGAGCGCCAATATTGTCCGTCCAGTTCATGCCGGTTCAAGAGTCTTATCGCCGAACCAAATCTAAGGGGAGAAAACAAGTCAGCAAGTTAGCTCACTGGCCCTTCGCTTGGCCCATTTGGTTTGCCAGATTTGATGGCGTGAAATGGTTGCAAAGGCAATATATGAATTGAGGTTACGAGATGTTTGTCTGCTCAACATCTCATCTAATTGAAGATGGTAATGCTAACTTGTTGTTAGTTATCAGAAAGTTCTACCATCCTGCGAATTTCGGTTGTTACGCTGGAGGTAAAGTGGAGTTTCTTTTTAGGCCACAATCAACCTCTGCACACTAAAAGCAGGTACCACTCTCTCACACAAACGAGCCCACACTCTGCTCGAATTCTCAATCTCATTCTATGAGTCCAAGTCAAGTTTGAATCCCATCAAATCAACTCCTTACCCTGTTACCTGTGATTCCAAGCGACGAGCAACAGGGATTGAGGGCGCCTTCTAGCGCCATCAAATCGAATCAAAAAGTCGAGCGAATCCGTTATATTGGAAACAAAATTGCCTCCATCCACCTGTTGTTCAAGTTTTGAAAATTTCACATTCGAACCAAACGAAAATTTGGATGATTATCGATGCCAAATGAGGAATTTTCCCCTCCCTCCATCCATCAATATTGAACGATCCCACACGCCTCCTATGCTTCCTACTCTGATCTCATCCCTTCATGCAACCTTTCTCCTCTTCCCTGAAATGATAAACCGCAAGAGGAGCGAGAACAAAATGGCTAGCCAGCCGGTTGGTTATCTTGGCTAGCGATTTGGTTGGTTAGCGTTGAAAAAGTTACTGCGCTCTCATAAATATAATTATAGTTGTATTTGTTCCTAACCTCTCAAGCCGGTTCACTTCGATCACACATCCGATATCTACTACCTCCGGTTGTCTGGTCGATTCATGCAGTCAACATCGCTTACTTCCGAGAAAACTATGCCACGCATCTTGGCTCAGCTTATAATCGAAGTCGCGTTTAGTTCGGGACAGTTCGAGAGAGAAAAGGGAGGATCGAGAATGTTATCGTGCTTGTTTGCATGACTTTTGACTGCAAGTGAAAACCAAAAGACCGTTCCAAGCCAGTTAGCCTGGTAAAGGTAGCAATTTTTGGTTAAATCTGGCCGATTTGGGACTGCAAGTTTTGTGTGGTCCTTAACTGGCAAAAACAGGTAAAAGACGACGAGATTACGCAGTTGCGGAGCTAACGCTGGTCAAGCGCTCGGTCATTAGAATCCCGTCGCCTTTTACTGACCAAAACAAGCTCAGCGAGTCCTCTCTTTGCGGACAGAAAGCGACTCGTGAGATTCAACATGATAAGATGATAACAATCACCATGGTTCTGGGCATGTTCTTGGTAAGTGACAATTAATATCTGTCCTTTTGATAGGATTTGAATGGCAACCGTGAAGCTTGCATGGTGCAACTCTAAGCTAGAGTTGCGCCATCAGTTGGCTCGCCCACATGAATCAAGTCGAAAGTTGAAATTGCTTTGTTTGTTGCCAGGTGCTAGCATTCCCATTTCTGCAGATCTACCAAAGCCTCATATGTCCTCAGCCGTGAGTAACATCACTGATGGGGCACAAGCAGGAAGGGTGCAACTCTGCCATCAACACTATTGGCGAGAGTCCCAACCAAGCTGATCGGTCGGATTTGCTCTTCAACGAAAACTCACCTCAACTGGCTGGAACCATCAACGTGATGATGAATTCTCTCCTTACCTTCAAGCGATTGGAAAAGGATTTGAGCGATCAGGTTAAGGGTGGTTGGGGTTGGAGGTTCAGAATTGCCGTTGGACTAATGTTGTGGAGGAAGCCTTAGAAAGATGAGCAGACCTTTACGCGCTAGGAACGACTCTCACCCGTTCAGGCGGATAATTCACTTTATGCTACGGAATGGCGAATACCTCGATCACGAGTCTGATTTTTCATTCCGAAACAAAACTCTCGAAGTAGAACTTGAGGGAGAGTCTCTGATAAGATAAAATGGACGATCTTAGCTTCTTTGGTACAATAATTTCAGTCATCTCAATACAACTATCATTTTATTGGCTATTCAGAGACGATTTCTACACGCAACAATTAACAAAAAGCCACATAGAAGAGAGAAAATTAGCCGTCTTGCTCATAAATTCAGGTGATTTTATGGCCAAAGAACTGAAGTGCAAGCTGGAAAAGGTTGGATTTATCATATACGAGATTAATTTTTCGCAGGATAGTAGAATAAGCTTTAATCATGGCACCATCAGGCTAAATCTTGCAATTGCTGAGCACACTAACCAGGCTATTCAATATATTCATACGCAATTTAAGATAAAAAATCTAAACTTACACGCCTATATAAGTCTGCCCACGAGGCTTGAGCCCAAGAAGGGTTGCGAAAGCACTCGGTCAGTTGAAGGGTTTAACTTGATCCAAGATCTTTTGATGCCATCACTCGGATTCCTGATATCGTTTTCAAGTTCAATGCTCGATGATAGAACACGAATTATAAGAATCCGAAACGAATTGAGTCTTAATTTGGCTGGCCCTTGTAAGCTGGTCTCAGCATTTGAGAAAGGAGTAAGTGAATTTCTGAGCTCATGTCATCATCATTTGGTTGAGCTCGAGGTAAAAAGCGAGAAAATGGATGACCAAGTTTGGAATGGTTATTTTTCAAACTTTATCAATTATGCTTCGAACCGCCTGCGCTTTAGCCATTTCTTTGAAATCTTGGGCAGGTACGTGAAGCTAATGTGTGTTGCTAATGGAAAGTCTGAGAGAATTACCAAAGATGAAGCGTCGGACTCGTTGAACCTCAATAGGGTGCGGTTGGAAGAGAAAATAATCCAATTAATTTGCATCCGGACTTTGCAAGTCAATCCAAGATCAAGAACTATAGTTTATTGAGCTTCAAATATCAAGCCTTACTCTATTGTAACGAAAATTGCAGCTAACAGCACATAAATATCACATCGAGGGTACATGTCATCCCTCATCACAACACTACTACTATATCCATACTCTGTCCTTGCTTAAATTATCCAAACTTTGGTTAATGTTGACATTGTTACTAGCGAAATCAATTAGCTTTTCGCAAGTGTTACTTCTGAGATCTTTTTTGCTGGTCCCACTGTAACTGAGGCAATTCTTTAGAAACGGTTCATCCTCATCTCGTTTCCCTCTCGAACTAACAGAGTTGCCTCCAGATTTGATTGGCAACTTTGCAGTGTAATCTTCCGAACCCAATTGTCGTCTCTTCGCAAATCCATTGTTATCACCTGCTTTGGCAGCATCGGATAAGGCATCATCAGCTTGGTCTGTGGATTCCAGTGCTGATCTACTTGCATTGTGCTGGGCGTCTTGAGCGGTTTGTCGTCTGACATGAGTATAGTTCCTTTTGTTTGTCGCATTGTTGTTTGCATCCGTCGATCTTAGTGGCGGCACATAGACACGACATAAGCATAAAACGGACAGAATTTTTCTAAATTCGTGACGGAATCTGATCATCAAGTTGTTGGCGGTTTGTTTTAATCATATCAATCAGAAATGAGAAGCTAAGATTGGTGAGTTTGGCATGAGAGAACTAACGATGAAGCTTGCTATTAGCTTATACTTACTTTGAGTTCATGAAATATATGATTATCGGATTGTACATTGAGTTTGACATTGCTAGCCAATACATGATCAAGTAACACCGTTGATAATGGATGGGCATGTCCTGGAATATGGTCGGCACATAGTAGTTGATCACGAAAAAAGCGTGATACGGCAGCCAACAGAGGGCAAATATTATAACCACAACTATCATCATTTTAACGATCTTTGTTGAGAATTCGATTCGGAAAAAAGTGCAAAGAGATCGAGTTGTGAAATTCAGCGCGAAAAATATGCGGCCAGCAACAGGGGGTTAATCGGTGAGCTATAGGAATAAGCTGATGAACTATAGAGTAATGAAGATATACAAAGGCATATCTGTATATTTACCTTCTTTTTAGCTATGATAGCTCGGCGTTGTTTGTCAACGTTTTCGCCGATGGCTTCGAATCCCCATAATTCTTTGCCAACCTATGGAACATCAGCGCAGCCATTAGATTCAAAAATGTGGGGTCCAGTTGAGAAGCCAAGAAATCAGTCGAACTCACCTTGTAGTAAAGGATTGCCATCGTTATGATTGGAACCAAGTATGTTACAACTAGTATAATGATGTTGTATCTGCATTATGAGTAATTTTCATCTCAATCAGCTAGGGGCTAGATAAGTGGAAGATTTTCATCGATAATCCCTCGCACTTACATGTGATCGTATGAACTCAAGGGATATCTACCATCAGGCCAGATCATTGTGCAGGTGATTGCGATATTGTCGTCTACCAATCTATCTTCCACCAGTGTTGAGTAAATTGCATTTGGCAACGCTAGAGCTGACGAGAGGGTCCAAATAAGGAGAATCCATCCGATTGCATGTGAGTGCGACATCCGTGGTCTCAGGGGGTGAAGTATCGCATTGTACCTGGTTGGAGTTATGAGTTTACGGGCCGTCAGTTATTTAGAAATAGCACATTAGAATCTAGCCAAAACTAGGGATAGCAACCCACCAACTGCATAGGAATGCATTTATTCTGTGGCAGCAAGACAGGCCAGAATGATCCCCATAATCTTATCAAATCATAAGCACAACAGAGCCGCTTGCTACGGCATACTGCCCTCCTATCGACAGACCCATTGGGTATTATATTAAATTGAACGCAATCAGAACGGATAGTCTCCAGTTGAGCAATTATTGGTTATTTCATCACGTCGCACTCGATCTCACGGGTCTTGCCGCATTGGACTTGAGCGGGACATTTCAGTGCTCCAAACATGCTCACGAGGACAGCTCCGAGTTCGAAAGCTTACCAAACACTAACCGTTACCAGAAGCACCCGTTCAGTGAGGCCAGAAGACCACTGAGGAACCAACGCAGCTGTAGGCGTCAAACTAACACTGGATCCACCGAGCTGAGTTTATGACCTACCCCTCTTTTACTATCTCACACAAACAGAGCGAGAAATCTTGAGACGGACTGAAACTTGGCGATTCCTTCTCAGCAGACGTCGCAGTAAATTGTGATGAAGCTTATTTATTAGCATCATTTAGACCCCACCACGATAAGACTATACTGATGTGACTTATGTGATGGACCCTCTGTACGAATACGCATCTTCGATTTTCTTGCCAAGACGAATACGAACAAAGAATAAATTGAAAGTTAGGCACAACGAACATGAAAGTCTTCTGCTGCTATGATGAGCGCCCTTGACTGCTAGAAATCTTAATGATGATGTATGGTGACTATTGCACTAAAATTGCTACACTGTAGCCCATCTTGCCCATAATGTTGATGGTAGCTTCGACACTGTGGTAACCTGATCTTGGAAATATCCTACTCTGCTGATGCATCAACAAGCCCCGGGGTCAAGATGTGCTGGGACGAGGGGTGAATCATCCTCTGCAAGCACATCTGAACTTGTTTGATGATATAACCTGACTACTGTAAACTCACATTTGTCTATGTTACTCGCGACTTCTGGAAATTCGAACTCGAAGCTACTAAACATCTAGGTACATCTTCTAACACTCGAGAGCTGATAATTCAGAGATTCGTTGGTGCTCTCTCAAACACAGGTGGGACAAGGGTGGACACAAGAAATTGGCCCAAGCGAAATCAAGTCCTTTCAGGAGTGTAAGAACTTACGAGTGATGAAGAGGGACTTTGGAAATTGAGATCAATTTCGCATCCTGAACTAGCGCTGAAGGCCGTCACTCGTTGCCTGTGAAAGAGTGTCAAGTCATCTCGCTTCATAAGTAATTCCGATTGCTGTGCCAAAGATGAAGCGAAATTTTCTAAGGATGGAATCGTGGATTGCTTGCCGGATATTGCTCGCGCAAACTTGTGATCAAGTGATTGATTGAGCGAGTCAAAGATAGAAATAGGATGCGAAAGAGAATTACATCAACGTGAAGAGGGCTCGCGAATGTGGTAGAGTTTGGAATGTTCATTTCATGATTTAAAGGGGCCATTCAATCTGTAGGCCCTTTTGACAGTTTCAACGTTGATTAGGAACGGGACAGGTATTGAACTGGTGAATCAGATACAAATCTATCACATCGACAGCCAGTTGAAATCAAGAATATTAGGTTTCGAGATGGCCATATGTCGTCTCGTAAGAGAGTAGCTTGCTCGCGACATCACAACACAGTCTCTGGTTGAAGCGATATTGGACGAGAAATCAATTTCTCTTACTCTGTCACAGCATTCACATGATATATGATATTGGGAAAAAACGCGAAAATCTTACTGATTATTTTCGACTGACACAACTCTCAATCATCTGAATTCTTCAGGCATCTCGTAATCCGCGCTCGGTGTGGGCGGTTTTGCAACTGAATGGGCAGCTGGCGTGGTTATTGATGTTCGTAGTTATTACGATTGACAAAATCTTATGATGGAAAGAGATTGAAATCTTCAGCATTCCATCTTTTCTAGCGATAGCGGCAACGCACACTTCACGGTCTCATTTAATTGTATCACGTAAACGCAGCTCGGATTTGACAATTGTGTCAAGTTAGTCCAAATTCCAGAACTTAACATGATAGGGATGCCATAGATTCCTGTGCAGCCCGCTCGAATTCATCTAATGAAGCCAATGAGCCAATTTCGATCGCAATCGGCTATACGAATCACAATGGGTACGTTTTACTCCATATGATCGATGGATTCCAAACCTGATGCCGCTCTCACAGCTCAATCTAGAGAGTTTGCTCACCAACCTGACTTGGAGTAAACTTTATCTCAAGGTTAATGCTGACTAGACTCGAAACTGACAGTGAATTTTGGTCGAGAAGCAGCACCAAGAGAGTGCTCGCTAGCTTGCGGGTCGCATACACCGCAACTCTGCTGTTTCGAGTGTCCAGCAAATTGGCCGTGCAATACATTCAGGCAAACGAAGAGGCTAGGCTACAATGTTTGCCAGCTAACTGCGATGGCCCCAGCTAGATGTGAGGGTTTGCGAGCTGTAAGTCCAGAAAGGCAGCCTGTCAATGCATGGACAACTTGGCAGATATTTAATCATCCACAAGATGAAAGGAGCAAGCAAAGGATGTTCGGTCGAGAGTTAAGAGTTGCGCAGCATTGGCTCTGAAACGAAGCGAGGATGTAGGCGCTAAATCGTTGATTGTGTCCATTCTGATCCTTGTCGCTACTTTTCGTTAGATTGTTGCTGGCCGACAGGCAGGAGGAAGGGCCTAAGTTTAGGCATGTTAGTTGGTGGTGGAGGATGAGATAGGAATTCCTATTTTCTTCGCTCCGTCAATTTCCGCGAGCTAGCGGGGGAGACTAAACGTCAAGTGCAATGACATTGCTGGTTGGCTACTCAAAAGCCTCGAATGCGAGCCATGTTTTCTGGTGGCAGGTGAACAATCAAAATTGAACGGCGCCAACAACAGCGCAAAGGAAAACAATTCTTGCCTCTTCTAATCTATCAAGCTCTGTCGAGCGAGTGGCCTCTCGCTGGCTGGCCAACCAGCGGAAGAGTGTTACAATGATACAGAGGCTCTCTGGGCGGCCAATACGGAGGGGACAGATTAGTCAAGTGTAAACAAACAACTTTTGGCGGAGGAGGAGGAGGAGGCGGCGGCGGTATCAGGAGTCGCCGCGCTTGGCTAGATGGGGGCGGCTTCGAGGCTATCGATCCTAATTTCAATCTTGCCAAAGCCGGTCTAGTTTAGCCGCTCGCCTAGATTGCATGATTCTTCCCTAGAACACGACTGCAATGGTGCCAAACACTTGGCTTGGCCGCCCGATCGGCCAGCCACTCATCTCTGCAATTTTGGAATTAATTTTGTCTCAAACTTTGACAGCGCATTGTTTGGAAAATTGTTGGCCCCTTCGCGGCCATGGGCCAGCGAGTCTCTCGAGCGCTCGCAACGCCCCTAGGCGATTGCTCGTTTCGCCAAGGGTAGTCTCGTTGTCCACATTTGGCGGCTAGTCTAATGGGAGTGCCGAAATTATATTTAAAGCAGGCCTGATTCGGTGATTAACACAATAAAGAGCGGGGCTTTGCCTTGGCAGTTGAAATGGCGGCCATAGTACGAGTGTGGAACGTGAGCAACGCCAGACGGGGAACAGATAGCGACGTGCTGTGCGCGCTTTGAACGCCTAGCGACAAAATGTCTTCCTGCTGCTGGCGCCAAAAAACAATGGCCCTCCATCGGTCCAAAACTAGCGTCACACGACCCACTATCTCCTCTCTCCATCTATTGCTCGAGTCCAGAGTGTAGCGAGAGATATCGCCCGCTAACTTTGCCTGTCGTCAAGCAAGGTTGGCGAGCAAAACTGGTACCAAGTCCGGGCAGAGCAAGAGGAAGGCGATATTAACAATGAGGTTCCTCATGAGCTCAGACTTGACTGAACTCTGGGCTTGAACGGACTGATGGCCACTCGAGCCGACTTGAAAGAGTCTAAGTTGCTGGCCGGCGGGGATAGAATGTGCTCTTGCCTAAACTCTCCGGCAAATAGCTCGAGCTTGCAACAGCAACCGCCACTAACCAGATTGAAATCACTTGTCTTGTAACTCGAGAATATGTCGTTCATTGATTCGAATACACGGAGCTGCCTGAATAGATTTCAGTTTGTTGGCATAATCTGAGACCTAGATGTCTCTTGCTTACCAGCTGGTCATACTAATGAATCTAACTCGGCCTCTTATGATGGAGCCTAAATCGGGAAGAGACGAGAGACGCTTGGATTGGAGGGATGGGGGAGAGGAGGTCCGATATCAATAACAATTTATGGCGTATAAAGTTCGGACGATAATTTTGTCCGGCAACGTTGCTGCCGCAACTATATGCATAAGCATTCTAAATGTATCGCCATCGTTTTATGTGTTTAGTGTTCGCATCTTTCCCTGCTAGGACCATCTCTCCAGTTGCGAACGGTGGGCCCACAGTATCCATCATCTTCCAGGGTTCAGGGTTCGAATTGTTTATTGTCGTTGGTTATTTGGGCGAGAAAAGTTGGCACAACTAAAGCTAGTGCCTCTCTGGGGACTTCTAATTCAGGCCGGTTACGCAGGCAGAAAGCAATCGGTCCTGAGAGGAACGGCGAGAGTCAAACTGTCTTCTAATAGATTAAACGAAACTATTAGCTCAGCCAAGACGATAACCTGGAGCTATTACCTTTTGCTGGCCCACAGTTGCAGTGATATGTTGACGGAGAGCGAATTTACGGGAGACTAGATAGGCGCTCACCATCAGGATCAGTGTGGCGCTAGGCGACTGACTTGCTGCGATATGAAACAACGAAAAGTTGCAGGCGCCAATCTCGAGCTTTCGTGAATTCGATCCAAGGTGGCTGAATCCAAGTTTGCTGCTGTATTTCGCGCTCCAACTGGTAGGAATCGAGATGGAGGGCGACACGCCGAATGGCTCGTGCAATTTGTTTCTCAAACGTGCAATAAATTGCGCAAACCTCCAAAGATAAATGGAGTGAAATCTTCATCGGTTGCCTGCTCATAGTCGTAGCTCGGGTCAACTATGTATTTTCGCCCCCATTTTGTGGCTCTAGTTGAAGTGTGAACCGTCTGCGACTGGAAATAGTCCGCCCGACTACGAGATCTCGGCGAGGGAGCTGACAGGGAACTAGTTGGATCGTCCGACCAGTGGAGCGAGAGTGTCACAGTTGGTCCATATGAAATTTATAAAACCAGTTTGATTCTCTACCAGCCAAGCCAGGGAAATTATTGTGCTCGAAACGCGTCCTAGACTCGAAAGGCGACAATCATAGTGTGCGCGAAACTTTTGGCAGCCCAAAATTGCTTAGCCTAAGGAGAAGTGAACCTTATTGACTCAAAGTTAACTCCTCGAACTGGGCCGCCCATGTTAGCTTTTAAACGCCTCTCAGGGAGGATAGAGAGCTGAGATGAAATACCTAGCTTGGGCCTTGCTTTAGGTCTGAGATCTTGGTGTTTGCGATCTGGGAGGGTAGCTAAATGGGCAGCAAAGCTCGCGTTGAACTAACGGTGGTGATGGCAACCATCTAGCCGCTGAGTCGAAGGCCAACGCCGATCGATCAATCGGCTGCTAGATCTCTCAAATCCATAGATGGGATATTGGAACCAGCTTGGCTCTAGTCTGCCGAGCAGCTGCTAGAGAGTGCTCCGTTTACTCGCGTTGGAGGCATATTTTCGCTCATTTGGCTCAACTACGGCCGAAGATTCTCCAACGTCTGGCAAATTTAATCCGAATCAAGATAGCCCCAGTGTTCATTTGAATAGATCCATACAGCTGGGTGAGAGCCCATAAGATCTCTGTGGAGAACTTGCTATCGATCAAAGTGTAGGGCTGATCCTGCAGGTGAATGCGCTCGGGAGGTGTGAGGATTTTGGCCTGCGGGGGAGTTGGAAATTTGCATGCAAAAAGGCACTTTTGCCGCGATCAAAAGCGCTCGAGCTCTTGAGTTTTATAAATCGAATGAGTCGAACGAGAGACTTGACCTCGTTCACCTTCAATCGCTCAAGCTGATGACAAGCCCATGGATTCCCCCAGAGATAGGCCAATAAAGCAACTCGAGAGAGCCTATGCGCCAACTGCACTAAGCTAGTGGTCGCTCACGGGGCCTAGCAGATGGGCTTGTACTCGTTCAATTCCGCTCATTTGCCCAAGTTCACCAGCTAAACTGACCATTCCTGGCGGCTGCCCCGAGTTGCCCAAAACGAGCTTGGCAATTAGTGCATCCATCCTCAACGGGATCAATAACAATGGGCGCAGTAACAATGACTCGGTTGGCCGGCTAAAGCGCCCTCGCGATCACACAACAAACATGGCCTGTCGCCTGCTCGCTAGGGCTAAAATTGAATTGTCACCCAGAGCTTCGGTTGAACTAGTTGGAGGGGTTGGGATAGGCCGCGCGGCTGCAACTATTGGAAGGAGTGAACGTATTCCCAAGAGGATGGCAATCAGCTCACTGTCTGTGCAAACGGGGAGGAAGGAGGAAGCGAGCAACTTGCAGCTGATTAGCCAAGTGCAAGCGAGCTTGGCCAAGAAGAATTGAGGTTCCACGAGGGGGAGGGGCTGATTGCTTGCTCGAGTCAGTCGGGCGAGAGGGTGAAGAGAAGGGCCGGTTATATGGAGAGATCAGTTCGTAACGGAAGTGAAAGATAAAGGCACAGCCGGTGGCGGATGCAGGCGCACAGTTCAGTCGATCGCGATTGTTTTGTTTGCTCTGGCCTGAGGCTGGAGCCGCGATTGGATCTTGGCGCTTTAGACTAGCCGATAGAGCTTGCACGTCGCCAGTTTGAGTATTTAGCCAACTAGGCGTTCGTTACGGCACGAATCTCGGATGATCGATCAATTTACATGTGAGATCCATCCCTCTGCCAAGTCCATTCGGGTTCGAAAGTGAGACTCCTTCTATGACTTCTTGACGCCATACGCTGATCTAATAAGGGAAGTTCCTAGAGTTCAGACATCCAGCATTAGACTTAAGTATGGCTGAAGCCAAGGTTACTTTGCTTTTTGGTGCCTCCGCAAATTACGCATTGATCTGAGCTTAAAAACTGCTACTCCAGACTTCCTCGAGATTCTGGTGCCGCTGAACTGGGCCAATCTAACTTATTGCGAATTCAAGCATTTGGAGCAACAAACTAGATGCATTTAACAGCCATCAGTTACGTCTACTCGCACTAGATGGTAAGTTTAGCCAGACGCGAGACAACTTTAGGAGCTAATTCTCCGCTAATTGATCTTGGCCAGGCAAGCTGAGCGAGACTAACCTGCATGAGAACATTTAAATAACCTTGGATTCGATCCAAGAACTTCCATTCACGCAAACCAACTTACCTGTCGCAAGAAATCGCCGTTAGGGTGAATACTGAGGCCGAAATGGATAGAATTGCTATGAAATTTGAGATCTTGCAATAAACTTTTCCAAACGGCCAGTGGCTAGTGGGAGTGATTGGAGGTGTTGGGTTTACTTGAATTCGTATAGGCGTACAGAAGTTTGCATCTATTCTCGATAAAACCGATTTTTCAAATTACCTTATGAGCATTGAAATGAAATTGAAGATAACGTTCAATGTCGACACCATCGTGTCTGCCAAGCTCAGATTGACTAGAAAATAATTTGTCACTGATTTCATCTCCTTGTTTGTTGAAACTATGTAGACGACAATGGTGTTTCCACCTGCCGCTACTAAAACCATAATTGAGAATACGAGTACCCAAAAGACCCTCTCCTCTTGGCTCATCTCTACATTTTGTATTGATTTTGTTAGATTGTCGAGTTGAGCTTCTACTGTAGCGTTGGTCGAGCTCGTTGCCAACTGTATGTCATCGGTGTAGCTTGATTTGTTTGCATCAGATATCTTGTCATCTATTGGGGCTGCAAAATTTCCGTTCTTTGAGACCAGATTAGTCCCTTGTAAGTGTCTTAGGAAAGAGTCTTCAAGGAGATCGTGGCTACCTAGAGTTTTGCGTACAGTTTCATTAATTATGTTGTCGAGCAGGATGTTGGCCATCTTGTCGGCTTCGATATGACGTTGAAACTTGCTCACTGCAGCGATTGTCACAATCCACCTGGCTCTAGGTTCTTAATTGGGCACGAGGTTTGACAGGGAGTGGCGTTTTGTGCACCATTTCTCGTAAGACTTTCATAAACTCGACTCGAGTTGCGAGTTGCCCGAAATGAATCAGAGATCCAGCCTCTCGAATGCTCGCGCCCCAAAATTGTGGATTCGCTGAGGGAGTGAATGCGCATGTGCCCAGCGACGGGGCCAGATTACAGCGCGCTCGCATAAAGCGCGCCGCCGAAAGCTTTTAAGTCCATACGCTTTAGTCGATTCAGTCAATGGGCGGGCCTACGTAGAGTGGCTGGGGATTTGAAAGTAAGATTCAAAACGCTAAATAAATACCATGGCCAGGATTATATTCGTCACCATCAAAGATCAAGTTTGTTTAATGTTACGCAGTATTAATGCCAACTGTAGGTAAGAAACACATTAGGGGCGCTTACGGGAGCCCGACGCTCTCAGATTATGGAGGTGGATGGATGGGTAGGTAGGGAGCTCTGCTTTATTGTCGTGACACAATACAACATAAACTTCATAAGCTTTGACAAGTTGAACTGGGGGCTCTCTAAACCTGTAACTTTTACGCCCCTTCATTCGCCGGAACGACACGACATTATTAAAAGAAGGGAAAGGATGCGTATGTATTCGCTTCCAGGCTCCTCGAATGGTTCAAGTTTAGTTCCTGAACACTTGGTGCCGGATCCAGAACACAATCAACAGTTACAATAACAATAAGACGAAGAAGAAGAAGAAAAACAACAATATGGATACAACTAGTTGCGTGTCGATGGTGATCACGCATTACAACTATAACGGCCATCCTATCCGATGATGACATTCGATTGCAGCCGAGCAAGTTCACGGTCTCCGTCCTCCAGGGGCCGATCTCCTCAGAAGATCTTACGCTGCTCCCACTTCTCAATCATGGAAGCCTTCCTCCTCTGGCCGCCGATCTGGACACCCTGGGGTCGTGTATTGTTTTGAGGTGCCCGCGATGATGGCAATTGTTGTCGTGGTTAGTCAAAGTGCAAGCTTGACACTGGTGCAGTTGTCGCAGCCAGACGAATTTCGGTAACCAGAGTCACTTACGTGATCTTCGGTATTATTATTATCCTGCGCTTGCTGCTCCTCCGGCTGGATAGCGACTTGCGCCAACTTTCTTTGGAACTTTGGAACAATAGTTCGTTGTGTTGATGGCACCAGGTTATTTTGCTCCCGTCCTGAGGACAAATTCAGCCTCCTAAACGAGTCGATCGCCTGCTTAATTGGATACAATGACTCACTACTCAAGCTAAGCCTATCGTTTGAGTGCGTTTGGTGCTGCTGTTGCTGTTGGGCATCATGATATGGCTGGAAGGACTCATTCAAATTGCTCGCATCGGCTTGATTTCGGTCTCTTAAGGCAAGTCCCTCGTCATCTTGTGGGCTCGCGCACGAGTCAGGGTTTTTGCCTGAATTTCTGCGCCGTTGATCCCTGAGCTCAGCCTCGCGAGCTCGCATCTCCCTCAGCTCCTCCTGGATCTTCAGCTCAGCTGTTGTGGCGCCAGCTGGCTGCTTCGTCGGCGGAGACTTTACGGCAACATTGTTTATACCATTGTTCGAGACCCCATTGAAGTTATTGCTTGTGTTAGGTCTGCAATGGCTCGCACCACCAACCCTCTGGGCTTCGCCTCTAGGTATATGGCTCATGCGAGCAAAGGTCTCTATCACTTTACGAGTGATGCCTGGTTTTACATTGGGCGTCTCCTTGCACATCAAGCTATCCACTGCCTTATAGTCGACGGTTCTTTGAACTTCCGATGGAGAATTTCTGGCGCCAAGCGTGGAGAGATTTGACATTGATTTTGTGAACTGATGGCCCTGTAGGGTGCTATTTCCGCCTGTGGCGCTGGGACTTGTGGTAAAAACAAACCTCTTGCCACTGCTAGAGATGAATTTGTGCATACTAATTGTTGTTGTTTGTTGGCTTGAACCGTTGGATGGTGAATTGGCGACACTTGTAAGTTTTATGCATCTGCTCTGATGTGAGTCGGCCAAATTAGATTGAGTGTTTGCAATAGAAGAGGCCGGTTTTGGTAATTTCAAGGTCTTACCAAATCTGACAATCGCTTCAATGTCTTGATTAGTTGTGCTGGATTTTGACTGCTCACTCTGTTGCTCGTTTGAGCCTGTCGAATTTGAAACTGTCGCCTTGTTTTGCTTGCAATGATCTCCAAACCTTTTCTTCAATTCAAGCTCGCGTTCGTTGAATTGCCTAATCTCCTCTGCAATCCGCCATTCCGTTAGGCCGCCTTTAGTGAGCGACTTTCCGCTACTTCCCGTGCTGCTGCTCCCATTACTTCCGCCTATAGAAGAGGAGCCGGGCGATTTCTTGCTAGTTATTGAGTTTGTTTCAAATCTTTGTATTTCGCGTCTAACATTTGTCTCGAAGATGCTGGACAAATCTGCCTTTGGGGCCTCAAACTCAAGCTCTGCCATGCTTCCTTCCTCACTAAAAGTCTGCTGCTCGTCTACGCTCCTAAAACTACTACTATCACCATTCAAGTAAGACTCTTGACCGCAACTTGACTCTTGAACAAAGGTTGCCCTCTGAATTGAGCCGTCCACGCTCACTTGTTGCCCCTCCAAATTTGTGCCTTGCTCGCCACTATGCCCAATCTTGCTCACTCTTCGATTATCTCCCTCAAAGCGCGCCAACCCTTCTCCTTGCTTCGCCTCTCCTTCCTCCTCCCTCTGTTCCTTCTCTCTCGGGTGCATAAAACTCTCCACCTGTCTGGTGGCGTCCGATATGGCTGCGGTGATGAAACTGCAAACAGACTTCACCTCCTTGGCGTTGAATTTTGACGTGTTCTTTGTTGCTGTTGCTGGTGTTGATGTTGGAGGCGGTGGTGGCGGCGGCGGCCGTTTCGTGGCCGACAGAGGCTGGGGCGCCAGAAACATGGCCTCGTCCTCGATTTTCTCCTGCTTGCTCGACTTGATCTCGCTATCAAATTGGAGGCTCTCGAAGGCGACCCCAATGTTGCTGCCGCCCTCATCGTCCTCCTCCTCTGCCGCCAGTGGCTCCCTCTCAACGGCAGTCCCACTCTCATCCAACTGGCTCGAAGGCTCTTGAGTTGGCTTAGCCGCTCTCGTGTCACTCTCTCGGGCTGCTGGATCCAATTTTTCATCGGCAACAAGTTGGCTTGTTTCGTTGTGCGAGTTCAGTTTTGTGATCACAGTCAAAACTGACCCGTTCTGGGTTGAGCTTGGCTCGTCGTCCTCCTCCTCGTCGTCCTCATCACCATCGGCTCCATACTCAAGTCTTAGCCTCCTCGCGAGTTCGTCCTCTTGCTGGGGCATCGAAATTGACATTGGCCCAAAGGAGGAGCTTGAGGAGGAGAACTCCTCGTTCATCATCTGCTCCTCGCGTTCGTTGTAGGCGCCTGGTTCTGGTTCTATCGTGACTGTTGACTCCATGGCCTCATCGGATTCTCTCTGCTCGTCCGCTCCATTCCCATAACCATCCATCTGATCGGAGCACCTGGCAGCGGAGCTCTCGCTGCCCGAGTGGCAAAGAGTTGGATCGATGGAGATCAGCTGCAACTCATCAACTTGCCGCCCGTTCGAGCCGCAGTTATCACTCGCCTGGCGCCCAAAGTTGTCGGCAGTCTGCTTGGCGCTAGAATTGGACTCCGTTGGCGGCGTCTGGACCAAAACCAGCGTTGCTCGCTCGTCGCCGGTGCGTCTGGTTGTCTTGGCTGCATCTGCACTCGCCTGGTGCTGGTGCAGCTTGTCGCAAACCAGCTCGGCCGGGACCAACTTGGCGGCCGCTTGGCCGGCGCCCAGCTGGTTTGTTTCAGCGTTAGGCGACAGACCTCTCCAATCGTCGTCGCTATATTGGACGACCTTCTGCTGCTTCTCGTTGTCATTGTTGTTGTTGTTGTTGTTGTTATTCTCGTCAAATGTAACCAACTTTTGTCGCACCCTGGCCGCCTGTTGGCCGCCTGACGCGCGCGCGGCCGGCGCAACTCTGGCCGCCTTTGCGGGCTCCTGCTTTTGCTGTCTCTGTTGTCGCAATTCAAATTCAAGCTCCATCTTCGTCTCCCAGAATCTCTTCAACCTTTGCTTATTCGAGATAATGGATCTCGAGTCGATGAGCGGGCTTCCGTTGGCCTTTGGGTGGGCCCGTGGGCTTAGGCTCGCTTGCTCGCCGCCCTCCGCTCCTCCAACCTCGATCTCGTCCCCTATCGAGCTCCTCTCTATTTTAGCAACAACACTTTTCGTGCTTCTCGCTATTGTTTGTCGTCGTGGTTGTTGCTGCTGCTCCTCCTCTCGGCGCGGCTCTCTTCGTCCTGCTTCCGCTTGCTTCTGTCCGATGGAACACAAAGGCTCTGGGAATTTCGTGGTCCATGTTTGGCCGACGGGCGTGTTGTTTGCGCGGCCAGGTGGCCGGAGTTGGTGGGCGAAACGGAAATGATAGAGTTAGCGTCGGCGCTGGAGTTTTGCGTGCATCTGAAATGGTGATCCTGTCTCTCCAGTTGGCTCGCTCGCCGGCCGGCTCAGTTCGTCTCGGCAAAGCTGAGCGCGGCGCTGGCCGGTCATCTTGGACTCTCGAACTCTGCGTGCAATTTGAAGGCGCCGCCGAGTAAGCTTGGCGAGGAGATTGTAAGAGAGAGGTAAAGTTCCTTGTACCTGTGCTAAACGGGCCTAATGCCGTCGGCTAGAACACACACTCGCACACACGCCGCCGCCGCTCAAACTGAAGCCAGAGGCAAAGCTCCATTCCAAAGGGGCATTGTTATCGCAACAACATGGGACTGTATCGCAAGACGGCCACTTGCAGCGTAGCGAAATGTTCCACTAAACCCAAACAGCTCGCCGGCTGACTGGCAAACTGCCTGCCTGCCTGCCTGCAGCCATCTCTCGCCCCCTCGCAGCGCCGCCCACACTCTCCAGCTCGGCGGCCATAAAATCGCAATTCGCTTCCCGGATCAATAATGGCGCCAAACGATCGGCGATCTCTCGCTTAGCGAGCAGACTTAGGCTAGCGATGCACAGAGGCGGCCGCCTTGGCTGTCGGTCAACAATGATCATCAAATTTGCCCACTTGAGCCGAGCAAAACGCTCGAAATGTCTGCCGCCGAGTGGAGTCTCATTTGGAAGTCAATGAGACAGGTTAACTGGCCGATATCAATCAGTCACCCTAATGGAATAGCAAACCAGACGTTTTGCCCATTGTTGGTCAACAGGTCGCTTAGAGGCGAGGGGCTGGCAAACTGAGCGCTGGACTCGCAATCCATCATTGGTGAGGCGCCAGCCTTTGGTGCTGCGCGCGTGGGCTAGAGTGGCGGCGGCGGCGCCAGGCGAGTAGGAGGTAGAGGCAGCACCTGCAACTTGGCTCTCCTCCATCACAATGGCCCATCCGAGGGTTTCGAGCGCCTGAGGATTCCTCTTGCGCTGCTGCCTCGCGTTTTGGCTGGCGGATTTTGTTGAAAATTTGCGCCTAGCCGCCAGCTTGGCATGGAAGGGCTGGCTCAGGTTAGGAGCGGACGGCTGACGCTAATTTTCTCCTTTACGAGCACACGCTTGCATTGTGTTCTCCTTGCGGAGAACGAGAGCGAGCAAGTTGGATTGAGTTTGGATGTGGATGAGGTTTGGATGGAGATGAGCTCTTGGCGCCAGCGCTCGGCAGGCTGCAGCCGATGGTGCATAACAACAAACAAGCTCCGCTCGAGCCTTGGCCAACAGCGCCGGCCGGCTGGACTTGGCTTGCGTTTCCGGCCTGCGAGCGAGCGCCACCTGTTGGGCCGAGGGAAGTCAAGTTCAGCGCAGTGTTGAGCGGGCGGGGCGCTGCAATGGGGGCAGCGGCGGCGGCGGCAGCAACAATAATGAGATCATCACTCGGCCGGCCGCCAAAGGAGGCTGCGTCCGGCTCAGAGCTGTCGATGGCAGCAGCTCGATTGAGCTATCGGCCGAGTTGTTGCAGTCTGAGGGCCCAAGACTAGCGCATGGGGGCAGAGAGGGAGGCAAAGGGGAGCTTTGCGCTTCAATTCATTTGACGCATAAGTGCGCCCTCAGAGCTCTCGAGTTTGCCTCTCTCCTCTGGGCGACTGCTTAGCTAGCGAGAGCTCTGGCAACCGATCGGCCGGTTTGCTGTGTCTCGGTTTAGCCGAGGGAATTGAGACTTGAAGGTGTCTCTGCTGCCTCGCTCGCACTCCGATTGTCACTGTGGGCAAACTTTTTCTACTCAAACCAAAACGCCGCCGAGGGAGGGAGACTTTTCAATCAGACGCCATGAGCGAGGCGAGCAAAGTTGGGCGGCTCTCAGATGGGCTCACCTGTGCTCGACTCTTTGTTTTTAACCCGCCTGCCTCGAGCCATTAAGATTGAAATTTTGCTCCAGAAAATTAAGCGACCGCAAGTGCGCAAAGCTGCATGCAGCCAACCCTTGAAGCCTCCTTCAAGCTCCAGTTTAGGCTCGCAATCAATATTCAGATTGTTATTTGGAGCAAACTGAGCGAAACTCGAGAGAGTTGGCCACGTTTATGCGGCGGCAAAAATGCAAATTCCTCCAGCTTCTCCTAGCTAACCGCAAATGTAAATCACCCGCCTGGAAAACAATCACTGGCAACACTTGCGACCTGAATTCGTGAAACTTAAACAAGAGATGGACCACTTTGGGGTTCAGTCGTTGCTGTTGCCGCAAGTGGAAGCAACGAGGCTGCCAACTGGGATGAGCAGAAACCAAAGGCAGCCTCCTCTCGGCCGCCAGCTGCGGGATGGAGATATCGGAGAGTTGCAGTTGCACAAACTAGGATGCAAGCTGTCAAGAGTCCCTAACATTTTTCGCTGCTTCGCTTCCACCTCTGCGCTCGCTGCCTCCAAGCTAAAGGGACTTGCAAGCCTAAAGGCTGGCCGCTTTGCCAGCTTCTCGCAACCTTTTTGGGTGGCTGAGGGAGAATATGGATGAGCAACAATTATTCATTTGCATCCCCAGAAGTGGACTTGCGTTGGAGCTGGTTTTGTGGGCGGCTCTCCGTTTGGGTCGTCCAACTTTATGGTCGTTTGTGCGACCTCTCTCGACAAAGGGAGCCACACTTGGCACCGGAAACGAGCGGGCAACACTCCTAAAGAGGCGCTCGAGGAGATTCGGGGTTGGAACTTTGTTTTGGCTTGGCTTGGTTTGTCCGGCAAAACTGGAGGCTCAACGTTGTTCTGGCAACGAGAGCGCCGTGATTAGTTTCGGCCAAAAGCGGCCGAAGCAGCGCACACACACAGGGCGGAGTTAGCTCAACACGCAACAGGTGTGTCCATATTTTTGGCTTAGCGCTCCATTGTTGGCCCACTCTCGTTCGCTGGCTGGCGGGCGGCTCGGACGGAAGTTGGACCGATGGGCCGGAACGAGAGAGTCCTTTGGCCTTGCCAAGGGGAGGCGCGCGGCCGAATTGCGAGCGAGGCGGCCGATGAGCAGACTGGTGGCATTGGCCGGCCGCAAGGAGGCGGCAGTGATGAATTTTGCCCGCCTTTAGAGTGGAGGAGCTTCAATGGGCGCTTGTTTAGCTTGCTAGCCTCCAGGATGGATTGCTTTTGGGCTGAGGGCCATTTAGCTGGCCAGTTAGTTGGGTTTAAAATTTAGAGCCTTCGAGGGCTAAAATCGTGATCGGCTGACATTCGGCTTGGAGGCGGACGAGTTTGGCTTTGGTTTTGCAAATTAACGCACCTCTACCTCAAGTTTGAGCTTGAGTTTGGGCTCGAATTGGAGCGTCCGTCTCGGCGAGGAGCAGCAGCAACAGGCTGGCCCCTGCAAGCGAGTGGCAACAAGCAACAACAAAGCACCTGAACTTAATTGAGTTTGTTCTGGTGCTCGGCTGCGGGCTAGCAGAGCTGGCCGGCCAGAGGGAGTGGAGAGGAGTGAGGCGGGCAGGCCGCGGCCGGCGCCCATTGGACCGAATGGGCGCCGGCCGCGGCCATTCAAATGATTGGCCGGCCAACGAGCGCAACTCTTTGCCCCGGCCCGAACAAAAAGGCCATAATTGCAAAGACTCGAGCGAGCGAGCGAGAGAGAGAGAGGCGGCAACTTTCTCGCATTAGCCGAGCCCTCGGATGGCCCATGGGAGTCTTGCTGAGGGAGGCGAGCCCAATATGATTAATTGTCGGGCGGATTTGAGCGAGCCAAACTCCATTTTGCCTCTCCTCGGCCTCGTCTCATCCAACGTTGAGCCGGCCGCTCATGCTGCTGCTGCTGCTGCTGCCACATCCACCAAGAACTTCGAGTTGGATTGGGATAAATCGCAGCGAGCTGAATGCGATTTGCTCGCTTGGTTAGCCAACTGACCAGCCCAAATCGGCTAATCGAAGTTGGCCGCTCGCCTAGTTAGCTCGGCCGGCGACTCCCAGAGCGAGACTAACACACGGAACTGGCCGAGACGCACACAACTCAATTTCACAACCACCTGATGTGATGCAGAACGCGGGCCGCTTTGTTCAAAGAGCCAAACTAATTCAAGAGGCAAGCAAAGACAACTTACCTGTTGTCATAATTTCAGCGGCGCAAATTTGCCAGCCTCATCTTAGCTTCGTTTTCTGCTCTCTTTTTGCCAATTAATTTTGCCATATTTCTCTTGCCTCTTCTTGAATCTGGCCTCAACTCGCTCGGACCAAACGCTCGCCGGGCCAACTATGCAGGCTGACTCGCGGGCCCAATTTGCATCGGCTTGCTTGGTTGGTGGGCCGACTTATATCCAACTCGCGTGCCTTGAGCCGAGCGCAATGTCGCAAGTTGCAATGAGCAAACTGGCCGCCTCGCAAACACTCCTTTGCTTCGAACAACTCCAAGCTTTTGTTCCCGCCGCTCGGCTCACCTGCTCAAGTAAAGCCAACTATCCAGATGAAGATCCTCGGCTGAGACAAGTGCTTCTGTTTCTGCGACCACTGATGCCGCTGCCTCTGGTCCAACTGCCACTGCCGCCGCCACTGCCACTGTTGCTGGCGGCGCCGCCTGCACTGCAACTGATCTTTGGCCCGCACTACCTGTGGGCTTCCGTGCACTTGCTACAAACTCCGGCCAGTCTAAGCCCTCTGCTCAGCTCTCTGCTCTCTCAGTCCGGCTATTGGTCGCTTTTGGTAGCTGCCACCCCTGTTGCCTCCTCTCCTCGCCTCCCCTTGCCTTAAACTCCGCTGCCGCTGCCGCCGCCGCCGCCGCCGCCGCTACCTCGGGCCAGCCGGCGCCGGCAAACCTCAGGCGGACAAATTCTCACACAAACACTACCTGCCTCCCCATTCCCATCCACGCCTTTACTCTGCGCGGCAAAACTTCGCCCTCCCCCTCTCATTGAGTGCCCCCCCCCCGCAGTGGCCGGTCGCAATGCGCCGAGATCGAGCTGGCCAAAGAGGGACGCTCTTCGGGGGAACTGTGGGCGTGCGACGGCCGCCGCCAGCGACCCAAAGGTTAGCTGGTTAGCCTGCAGACTGGCGATGGCCGGTCACTGCAGCGCAACAGGCCGACTGGCCGGAGCCGCATCACGCCGCCTGGCTGACCCCCACTGCAGCGAGGCCGGCCAGCGCAGGCTGCCAGCAACACAACTGCCGCCCCCACGCCGTATCCGCTGGACCTTGCCGGCTCAAAGGTAACAATCAGCACCAGTTGACCGCGCAAGTCCACCTCTCTCGATCTCTTCACTAGCTAAGCAAGCAAGACTTTTTGGGCGCAGGCGCAAGCGCAAGCGGCTCCGCGCCGCTCGTCACGCCAAGCGCAAGCAACTCGCCAACTGCCGATGGCCAGTTGGCCGGCCAACGAGGGCTAACTCGGGCCGGCAAGCCGCTCGTATGGCGGGCAGGTGATGTGAACAGTTGGAATGGATATTGACAGGGCGGCGGTTTTGTTGGTGCAGCCGGACGGCGAGCATTCGACGCGCAGTTGTTGTTGCAACTTGCAGCTTACAAAAGCAACTCTCAGCTTGCTAATCCAAGCCCAAGTTTGAATCATCCCCTCCCAAGTTTAGATTGATGTTAATGGACAAAGGCCTTAAACAAGGGTGTCCACAGTTGGCAGGGGTGGGTTGGATTTAATTTTATACCAACGCAAGTCGGCCTCCTCTCGCTCCTTCCTCTCGCCGGCCTTTGGTTTGAGCGACGCGCACATTGTTGCGCAACTCACACCTGTTGCTTCTGGCGGCCGAGAAGTTACATGATCGCTCTTGGCGGAGGTGTTTGCGCTTTGAGGGCTTTCGCTTTTTATTGCACAGCAACATTGACTCCTGATCCAAGTGGGCTAACTGAACCGAACTGAACCCGACTGGACTAAACTAGATTCAGCAGAACGAAGCCCAATTCAACTGGACCGAACTTACCCATCGAACAATCTTCCTCATCCATCAACGACACCACGCTTTCAGGTGGCGGTCAAAAGTTATCAGCGGCGGTTATTTTAATCGAGCCAACGTAAAACAAGCGCCTTATCTCATCTGTTATCACTCGCAAACACAACATCCATCCTCCTCCCAGCCAATCGATCAGGGTTAGCCTCAGAGAAAGCGATGAGGGTTTCAGCGGCTCCTGACAACACCAAGCTGCGATCCGATCAGATCCGATCAGATCTCATCCCATCACATCTGATCCAAACTGAACCAAACCAAGTTAAACTGGAGCAAGCTAAAGAAGCGCGAGAGCGACTTACCAGGTTAAATAGATACTTTCTCTCTCTCTCTCACTCGGCCGTATGGATGCAGGAAGCCCATCTCAGCTAGCAATGCTGTGATGGTTAACCAGCAACCGAGTCCAGTGGCAAGAAGCCAGCGAGGAGGAGCAAAAACACAAAAACTTGTTTACGATTCCTCCCAAAAGGCCTCCAATCGAACGGATTAAACTCGAGAGCTGAACACAGGTAACCTGAAACCATGCGAACTTCTTCTTTCGCATCTCCACTTTCATTCTTCAAAGCTGGTCAATCCGTTTAAAAACTAGGCTTAGCTCAGGCGGGCGATCATTTTTAATTGCAAACCAGACGCTCGAGAGGAGCTTGATCAAGCCGGCTAAGCTGAGCCCAATCAGCCAGCCTTAGAGTCATCCCCTTGCGTCTCGACCCTTCGGCTGGCATCCAAAATGGAAGCCCCGAGTGCCATTGCAGCCCAATCCAAGTGTCTCCAGCTAGGGCCAACTTGGGCACTCGTACAATTATAGCGCTCGGACGGACAGGTTACAATGGGTCGGAGAGGCTTGCAAATGATCAACAAGCAGCCAGCAGCTAGCAGGCAGAGCCAACGCCAAAGTAACGAGGCGGAGAGATTCCCTCGAGCTCGCTTTACGATCCGGCGCTTGGACGCCTAATTGGCCAGTCCCATTCTCACAAGGCAAACACTGGTTGCCCCTTGTTTGCTTGATGGAGCCGAGGACGAGGGTCTGGAGTGAGAGAGAGCCCACTTATGGTTCCCCTCTCGCTCCTTTCCCTTGCTAACAAGTTAGCCGCCAAGCGGGCGAGCATCCCTAATTGCATCCGTCCCAGTGCGAAGCTGGCGGACAAGTGGGCCAAACGGCCAGGTAGCTGAGCCTGGCCGCTTAGCGGGCCCTTCTTTCAATTTGATCTCGCGCTGGTCCAGTGTGGCCGCAGGCGCCTTGGGCTAGTTGGAGCCGCGAATGAGTTGGTTTCGGCGCAAATTAGGCCGACCTTGTTGGCACAAAAGTGGGCGCTCGTCTGAAAGTCGCCCGCAGCAACAAGGGAGACGTGAGGTGGCTTCAACTTGGGCCAAATCTAATTAGTTGTCGCATAACCTCCAACACTCGTTGGTTGCGACCTACTCAGGTGGCAGCGTGGATCCGGCCGATCATCGGACTCATGCAGCCAAACAGGGACCTTAGAGGGCCATTTCATGCAAACTAGCAGCCCAACAAGAGCGAACAGCAAAACTGATCAGCAACCCTGTGAACAAGAAACCAAGAGGATGAGCAGATGAGGATGATAGTTATAGTTGGACTTGCAGTTGCAATTGCAGTAGCAGCTTTAGTTGTAACCCGCCCCTCAGAGCTAATGGCTCGCCAGTGCGAATGGGAGCCCATTGTTGAGGTTTGAGGGATTTCCGACGCTTTCTGCGGCAACTCGTCCCTCTCAAGTTCATTCGCCATCATCTTATTAGCGGGATGGCCGTTTTGCAACGCAGAGTCTCGTTGGGTCGTCGTCGTCGTCGTCGTCGTCGTCGTCGTCGTCGTCGGCGGCGGCGGCGGCGGCAACAACCACACCGTAGAGGCGGCTCTCGTCGCGGGCCTGCCGCTCGAGCCCTCAATCGATCAGACGAGCAGGGCTAACAGGTAGACTGCAAGGGGGCGGAAATTGGCCCATTGTGTTCGTGAATAGTGGGCCATTGTTTACATCCTGTCCCGGTATCACTCGCCTTGCCATGGTTTGGCCGCCAATGCCAAACCAGGATGGGAGACTTCTGGCAGGAAGGCGATTAATTCAAGCAGGTTGCAAGCAGCCAACACGATCACGATGATACAAACACACAAAGGAGGCAGATGATTTGTTTTCTAGCTGGGAGAGGCGAACTTGAAATTGCAATGTTGCGGTTTTAAATCCGGCTACCGAGCAAGATTGGATCCGGTCACAACTCTTGCCTGTCTGCGCTCCTGCTGTTGCTCTTGTTAGCCTACCAGCCACAGGTGAATGGTTAGCTTGCTCGCCTTCTGGCCAACCAGAGCTCCTTCGCTCTCTCTCCATCTCTAGCGATTTACCCTCCAAAGGAGATGACAGATTTTTCGTAGGCAAATTCAGCCATCATATAAAAGCGGCCCGCTAGCAAATCTAGCAACTCATTTCCACTGTATCATTAGTCAAATGCAAGCGGCAGATGGAAGCGGGCAGCCTGATCGCCACCTCGTCCAGCAGCATGTCATCAACTAATCAAATCTCTCGTAGCGACTCAAAGTCACAAGAGAAAACTGTAAAGAAACTAAACAGATTGCTAAATACAGTGATGAATCTTTCGACCTTCAGCAAGGGGGGCATGAATTCGAGGCATTGTCTCAAGTCAATAACTCTTTGCTCCCTCCTCCTACTTCTACTAGATCGATCTCCTCCAATCAAGTGCAAATCTTTGCTCGAGTTCAGCGCCACCAACGGCGAACTCAGGCACTTCAGCCCGAACCCAAGAGGAGCCGACAAGTGGATCCCAATCAGGGATTACTCAACTAGCCCAATTGTTGAAGTTGACAAGAGAGCGCCAGTCAAGGCAGAGAAGGCCAACCAGGATCAGCTGAAAACTTCAGAATCCCAATTGAAGCCGACAACAAACAGTAAGCCGCCGACTCTTGGAGGCCAGAGCCAGGAGTTGCTGCAGGCGGTCAGCTCGAACAGCGGGGGACTGGCTAGGATTGATTGCATTGGCTCGGGGGAGAGCAAACAGCAGCTCCTACCTGTCAGCTTGAACCTCGAGGCCTCCAGCTCAGGCATGAGCTCGGTTGTCAGCGGCGCTCGGCCTCAGATGCGGCGCTCGGCGCCAGATGGAGGGCAGCAAGCCGAGGAGGAAAGTGGAGATAGCGACAACGATGACGAGGACGACGAAGAATTGGAGGGCAAGACATTGGAGCGGCAGCAAATGAAGTTGCGCAGAGAGATGTTGAACGGAAATGAGTCGGTCTCGCTGGAGTCGGCCGTTGCGCCTCCAAGGGGAGGTTACAAATCCAGGCTTCTGGAGATGGCAAATCAGAACGAGATGGAGGAGCCGAATGGGGAGAGGAGCGAGCAGGAGGCAGCTGAGGCAAGCGAGGCGGAGGCGGCCGACAGATCTGCATTGGACGAGCAACAGCAACAGCAGCGCGAGATAATCCTGGCCCAAGCTCAGAGCGAGGCAAAGGCCATCAAAGAGCAACAGGAATCCCTACTGAGGCAGCAAAGATTGCAGCAACAAATGTTACTAAGAAGGCACCAAGAGTTGGAGGCAAATCAGAGCGACGCTAGGCTCATCGACTCGCCACCAGAGCGGAGACAACTGGCCAATTGGCCCCAGTTGCAGCGGCAGCAATCGCGAGCTAACAGGCTCAGATCGAATGCGCAACCTAGTGATCAATACGGCCAGCAGCAGACGCAACTCCAGGAGCAAACGGGCTACGAAAACGGGCTTACAAACCAGGAGTACGGTGAGAGTAGGCAGGAGGATCAGAGTGATTCGGGTGGCCAGCAAATGGAGCGGCCGCCGTTGGAACGAGTGCGGCTGGAGCAAAGTCAGAGCAGCCAGTACGAGCGCCGGCCGACCGTCAGGAGGCCAGCGCAGGTCGACATTCAATTTAGCGATACGGACCAGCCGGATAGTAAGACGTACAACTCGATGAGAGGAGCCGACGAGAGGGACGATGTGATGGGCGACAACTCGGTTCGGAAGGCTTTGATAAGCGAGCAAGCGCCCGAACTTGAGCTCAGCAGGAAGAGCGCCATCCAAGGGGACGACGACCTCCTGGTTGCCGCCCAGCACCACTATGGGACCCATTACGACTCTTTGCATGGCCACCAGAAGGACCACTACCAGTAAGTTGGAAGACGAGAAGCTGAGCTCCTCTCGTTTGCATGCACCAGACTAATCTTTCGCCATTTGACGAAGGTTTGCTGAATCGCACAAGAAGGGCCAGTTCCACTCGGGCTTCAAGCGTGGCGGCAAGAAGTTTCAAGGTAAGTGGCCTACTAGCCAGTCCCAAGTGCAAAGTGCAGCGGCGAGCCACTAAAACTGATGTCTCCACCAAAAATGTCCCAAGTCTCTGGACACTCGTCGCAAAACAAGCACCATGCTGAGGGTCACGTGAAATGGCACGGAAAGAAGGGCTCTGGAACCCATTATTGGGACTTCAAGCACAAGGCCAAGAAGCACGACGAATACTCCTTCTGAGGCTCAACTGGCCCAAACTCCGTCATTCGTATCTTAACAAACCAATTAAATAGGTACCCAGGTGATAGTTTTAGGGCGACAGGTAGCTCTATGTACATGGCATTTATTCGTTCTTCCATCAATCTGGACGCTATCTACAAGTTTGGAATCACAGTCTTGATATGATGACGGGGTCGTCGGGCGGCGCCGAACTCGTCTCGCCGATCGCCCTGCCTCCGTCAGCTTCGGCAACGGGCCCCATGGTTTCCTCTTTCCTGCTCACTGGGTAGTCAGGGTCATTGTTGTTGTTGTTGTTGCAGGAGTAGGCTCTGCTCTCGGTTTGGTTGCCATTTTTCGTCCTGTACAATCCAAACTCATGGTCATGGTCAAGCACGAAATTCGGACTTCCAATCTGAGCGGCGCCGTAGTCGACTTTCGGATTGACCACGTAGTTGCTCTGGGTCACCGTGGCCGATGAGAGGGTTGTCGTTGAGGGCGACGAGCGCATGAAGCCGTATGCGATTGGCGAGCTCGAGCGACTGCACTCGTCGTTCATGATGGAACTGGCCTCGCCCGTTTGCCCGGCGTCATCGCTGGTCGCCCTGAGCTGCCGGCCGGTTGAAATCCTGCTCGAGCCTCCGTTTTTCCCAGAGTCAGTGAGGTTTGCAATCCTAGAGCTGTTCTGAGACATGAGAGCATCGTTGGGGTTTGCGTTGTTGGAGTCGGGAGCGCTGTCTTCACATTTCTCTGCGTCCCTCCGATCGAAGGCAGGCGACTCCCCTTGGCTCTCCGACTGGTAAGCAAATCTCCCGTCCACATCGACAGTAGGAATCTCGCTCTGCACTTCCAATTTTTGAATCACTGTATCGGTGCTCGCGTGATATTGGGGCCTCACGTTGGCGCCAAAAGTTCGCATCGGTTTGATATGCTGCTCTCTCGAGTAGGATGTTGGTTGCGGGTAGTTTTGGCCGCGGATCCATTGGTCATTTTGTTTGCACGATCCGCTAGTCTCACCACCAGTCTCATGGTTCGTCCTTTGTTGAATCTCTATTTGCTTAGCCAGCACTCTCAGTAGATTTGGCTGCATATTGAAACGTTCCTGCTGCTCCCCTTGCAACAAAATCGGTTCCTGTGCGCTAGTAGCGCCTTGTTTAGCATTGGTCGTCCCTAACTTGCTCATAGCGCCTCCATAGCCATCCCCGGCTTGAGATTTGCTTAAATGTTGAACCTTTGTTTGCTGCAAGGCGGCCAGCAGTTGGGCGCAATAAGAACAGCGCTCCTCGACAATCTGACCAACATGGTGCTCCATTTCCTTGAACCTCCTAACGCACCTAAACGCGTGTAACGGGCAGCCAGTGGCTATTAGAGTCTCTGAGCCAATAGGTTTCATAACTGGCACCAGTTGGGAAGTCGTGAGCTGCGAACCAACTTGGCCAATGTTAAAGAGCCGGCGTCTTCTGGGATCTGTCGAGGGATAAGCTCTGAGGGTGAATTTAAACCAATCGCTGGCGTTGCTTGCGAGACCATGCATTCTCCGAATGGTCGGCGAGCGCATCAGGAAGTTTTGCGTTTGTGGCGCTAGAATTGGGTTTACATGATTCATAGGAACTAACACCTTGGGCGTCTGGTATTGCTGGTGCGCTATTCGGGCCACCATCGGTCCAAATGTCTCTTGCTTGCCAGACCTAACTGCGTTTGGAGAGGACCTGGAGCATTCCTTGCCTGTAGTCCTCTTCGAGTGTTTCGAGGACGACGATTTGGGCGACGAAGATTGCTTGCTTGATCCCTTTGCTCTACCAAGATAACCTTCTCTGGCCAACATCTTGTTCCCGTCCAACAATAACCCTTGCGATAACAATAGTTTGCCCTGACTGCTCAATATCTTCTCTCTATCGCTCCTATCCATCTTATACTTGAACAAGCAAACTCCTATTATGATGAATGACATCACAGTCATGGCTACGGTTATGACTGTTAAAATAAGCACATCCAGATCAGTGAGAAGGGAGCGTTTAGGTCCATGCGATGAGTCTCTCGATTGTTGGATGGTCCTGCCGAGCTGGGGCAGCTGGTTGAACGCGTTTAGGGTGTTGAAATGCGAGTGTCTCTGGTGAGTATTTGGTCTATGTTTGCTATACGCAGTGCTCGCTACCTGCTGTCCTCTCGGCTCACCGATGCCCGTCCACATTTGCCGACTGTTGGAGGCTGGACTGTTGACCGAGTTTTGGTCGCGCTTGCTCATTCTGGCGCCATTGTCGGCCAGATGATCGTCTTGGGTGGAATCTTGTGCGCTTCCAAATGAGACAGCGTTGGACGAGTGTAGGGATTGATTGTTCGAGTTTGAGGGGTACCTGTTGAATCGAGTCAACTTAACGAACGCGACCTCTGACTTTGGCTCGAATTCAAAATAATCGCTCTCGCTCTCCTCCTCGTCTAGCTCGTCCAGTTCGTTGATCGAGCCGTCAGCTGGGAGATGATAGCTTTCGCCAAGTCTAGTCTCATTTCTCCTCTTCGATTGTCGTCCGTTACCTGCCGGCGATTGCGTTGGAGAGCCTTTGCAAACTAGATCGTTGTAGTGGACGTGCTGAGTCAGCTTTCCACGTAACTTCAAGGGATAATGGCACTTGAGATCGCTCGTCTGCGAGACTGTGTTAAACTTGAGCCAATAATTTGCAATATTTGAGGTAGAAGTGTCAACCAGTTGGTCTTCGCCGGCTTGTGCGGCTGGCAACTCAACTGAGGCCCAGCGCTTGTTGAGCCACAACCAAAGAGGCCTAGTTTGGCAGTCGCACCTAACAGGATTAAAGCTTAGCCTTAGCGATGAGTGGTCGCCCCGTTGAAGGAGCTGGTTGTTTAGCTGCAACTCGTCCAACAGTTGCAGTGAGCTCGTGCTGATCGAGCCCATATTGTTATGCCTAAAGTCCAAGTTTAACTTCGTCCTCTTGGCCAAACTAGTGAGGATCTGCCTGAGCGGCAGCTGAGCCATCGACGTGTATGAGATCCTCAGCTCCAATTTGTCGCCCGTTATTCCGAGCAAACTTTCGTCGCCCATGGACGTCAAGTTGAGGCCCATCAAGCTCAACCGCCTGGTGCTTGGACCGAGCAACCGAGACAGCTCGTCGCCGAGCTGAAAGCCGCGGCTGGCGTTTATCTGTGTCGGGCTTGCAAAGTCATTGAACAGCTCCAGTTCCATATGTTGCACGTCGAGCCAGACTGAACTTGCGGCCGCGCCTCCGGAGTCTTCGGTCTCTGGCCACTCTAGGCTTGTTTGCGGCTGCTGCGGCGAGAGTCGGAAGCAGTGCTGGCCAATGGAGGACACGACGAGCTCGTCGCCCATCTTCCGCAGCATCCTCTCAGATAGGTGGCCGTTTGAGAGGAGTGAGTTGAGCAGGCCTTGGAGGTTTTGTCGCAGTAGCGGGTAGTTGAAGAGTTTGAGCGTCTTCAAGGCTTGCAATTTGGCCAAGAACTTGCAGTTGAACCTTTGCAAGCTCAACAAATTGCTGAGATCCAGGTGTTGAAGCTTGAACAGTTGATTCAAATCGCTTTGCCCGACACTCGTGAAAGAGTTCGAGCTCAGATCCAAGTATTTCAAGCTCAGAGCTACGTTTGTTAGTTGGGTATTGAGCAAGTTCAGTCTAGTCAGCTGGTTGTTGCTCAAATCGAGAGTTTCCAGCGAATGCGTCCTGTCGAACACGTTGATCGCCAACCAAACTAGCTGGTTTGAAGACAAGTTCAGGTGCCTCAAGAATGGGGCATCGATGGGCTTGTTAATGGATCGTATTTGGTCGAGTTGGATTGCTGTTTGGTTTGCGCCCGATCGCCGCTTGCCCGACGCTTGTGGTGGCGAGAGATTGTTCGGGCTTTGGGCTGGTTGTTCACTGGTTGCCTGCTGGATTGCGTACAATCTGGTGGCCGCCAAGTTCAGATGCCTGACGCTCCTCTGCTCGAATAGAATGAGATCACTCGACTCGCGATTCAAGGGGTTGAACTGGATGTTGAAGCTCTTGATTTGGATCAGCATGTTTGAGTTTGCTGTGAGACTCTGGATTCGGTTGTGTGACAAATTGCAAGAATCCATCGAGGTATAGTGATTGTCGAGTAGATTTACGGGAAACTCGCTCAATCTGTTGTGACTAAGATCAAGAGATTCGAGTTTGAGAGTGAAGACTAGATCGTATTTCGTGTCCTTGCCTTGCGACTGCATGCCAGCCGCTTGCCTGCCTGCCGAGCTTACCTTCGAGTAGAACCCATAGGGCAGCCCCTCGGATTCGAGATAGTTCGAGCTCAAGTTCAAATTCAAGAGCGCGAATGGACTTAGCTCGCTCAGTAGACTTTGGTTAATCATTGTAAGTTGATTGTTTGCAACGCTCAAATGGCGCAACTTGCTCAGTGATGGCCAGCTAGTCGAGATAGCTGGCGGCAGGTATTGGCCAGTTTCGTTTTGGTTCATTGTAGCTGCCTCATCTTCGTCAAGGAATAAGCTGGTCAAATTGTTGCTGATTATAACTTGTCTGTTATTTCGTTCCTGCTGAATGCTCTTAGAATCTATCAAAACAACATCCAAACCAAGAGTTTGCAACTCGTTGAAGCTCAGATCTAAGCTCAGAAGATTCCTCATTGGTTTAAAGTTAATATTATCGATCGTTTGAATTCGATTATGGGCCAAATTCAGATACCTGATGGCCGAGACCAGTTGGATTTGGCGGCCGGAAGAGCTCAAGCCTGATGTTGTTGCTCGAAACAAGTCGTGCGGTATAAATGATAGCTTGTTGAATTCGAGATTAAGCTTGACTAGTTTTGTATGAACAGAGATCGAATTCGCTCTCAGTTGGCTAATTGAATTATGGCTTAAATCGAGCTCGATTAATGATGAAACTGCTGCAGGTGAGAGCGTTCCATTTTCAATATTTGATGAGCTTTGGTGGGTAGCAGGTGGCGATTGGAGGTTTGAATTTATTAATGTTGCCAAATCTGCATTTATTTGTCCACTAATTGAGTTGCATAGATTTGAAAAATATTCACATTTCCAGCTAGTTAATTTGTTATTATTTAATTTCAATACCTGCAACGAATTAACCTGATGAAATGTTTCACTATTAATTGTGTGAATTAGATTAAAAGCTAAATTTAATTCCTTTATCTTTGGCATTGAATCAAACGTTTTCCTCTTTAATTCCTTCAGTAGATTTGATTCCAAATTTAATTCAATCAATTCATTAACCTGATTTGTTGCAAATGAGCCCAAATCGATATTGTTGATTTTGTTTCCATTCAAATATAGACGTTTTAAGTTCAAATTTGCAAATTTAAACCATTCGCTCTTGATCCTATTCAGTAGGTTAAAGCTTAAATTGAGTGTCTTTAGTGATTTCATATAACTTAATTGGTCAAATAATGAGCTAACATTTGAGCTAGTTAGTAGGTTGCCCTCTAAATTCAATTCCTCTAGAGAAAATTGCAAGTGTTTGCCATTGTTGTTGTCGAAATCGGGAATTGAGGAGCCTTGCTCATCATTTCGTTGTAAGGTTGAGGCCAGTTCAGAGGGCCTATCGATTTGTGGCCAAACAAGTAGCCTATTGTTGGCCAAATTGAGAACCCTGAGCGTTCTAATTGAACGCTCGAGCACCTGGTTCAAGGGCTCCAATTCAGTTATACGATTCCCTTCTAAGCTCAACCTATCTAGGCTCGTGAATCTTCGCATTAACCTTGATGGGAGCGAGGTGAGTCGGTTGAAATCAAGATGCAACTCGCGCAGATTAAATAGGTACTCGAAGTCGTGCTCGTCCAATCGGGCAAGGTAATTGTTATTCAAATTCAAGACCTCCAAATAGAAACGCGAGCTCATCCATTGATTCAATTGACTCTGATAGCTCGTCGTGATGTTATTGTTTGTCAAGACAATCGGTTGATTAGTTACCTGCTCGATGATTGGCATTGATCTTAGCTGATTGTCGCTTAAATCTAAACTATTCAGGTAACGACTCCCAAAACCATCTCCGAATTTGATCACAAGCCTGTCGTCTGGTTCGTGATGCTGCAGCGTCGAGCCCCTCACTTGTGTCTCCTCGCTCCCATCTGCAGCCAGATCATCATGCTCGTCGATCAGTGGAGCAACAACTGGCGCTAGCTTCAACTCGCCAACATCTGGCCTCCAGCTTCCGGCCAGCCGGTTTGTCGACAGGTGCAATTTTTCGAGCTTTTGCAAGCAACCAAAGAGTCTGTTTAAGTGCCTTGTATTTCTTCTAATCGCATATTTGGCTGTGGTGTCAGATTGTTGCTGCCGATCCTGTCCAATCGAAAGCAAGTTCCCGCTTAGGTCAAGTAGGCGCAAATTATCAACCAAGTTGTAAATCGAGCATAGATAGTTAGAGTCCAAGCTTCTTATCCGATTATAGGACAGATCTAGTTGCTGTAAGTTTGAGAATTTAACCAACGAATCGCCCGGTATTTGTTCAAAGAGATTGTGCGATAAGTTGAGCTTGACAGTTGAGTTGAATTGCGCTGGCTGGCTTAGCTCCTCGTTCATGGTTTGTCCGCCGACCTGGCTCACCTGGCCAATCTGAGTTGCCTCATCAGCGTCTAGATCGTCGACAAAACTTCCCCCCTCATCGTTTGCCGCCCTGTCATGGTTGCTGTCGCTGTTGTTGTCGGTCGCCTGCACCTGATTTTGTCGCTCCTCTCTCGTCTCGATGGCTAGGTCTGCGCTGCGTCGCTTTCGCTCGTTTCCGTTAGCTCGCTGATTAGCCTCCGAGTTTACCTGAGCCCTTGCGCTAATCTGATTCAAACTTGATTGATCAGTGCCATCTAAGGCCGGTTTGTCGCCGTTAAGCTTGGACAGGTGAGCAGGTGCAACCATAATGTCAGCTTTAATTCCTTGCATCATCAGATTGTTCAATAGGGAGCTGGAGCTTGTCGAAACTGATTGTGTTGATATAAAGGCACTCTGGTCAAGATTGTTCAATTGATTAAAGCTGAGATTTAATTCCATCAAGTTCGGTAACTCAATTAAATCGCATTGGCGGATTGTTTTGATTAAATTTTCACTCAAGTCTAAGGACCTGAGAGACTTTGGAAATTTACTAAATTGATCCAGTTTCTCGATTCTATTTCTATTTAGATTCAATATTTCTAACTTTTTCAAATTCTCAATCGATGAGCTTGGAACCAAATTCAACAAGTTTCCACTCAAATCCAAAAATTTAAGCTCATTTTCGTTGAATTTTTGCAATTTCCCATTTGGTGCCACTTGTTGCCTTATGAATGCACCTGAACCAAGTTGGCTTATTTGATTGTTGCGCAAGGACAACCATTTTAGTTTCATTAAACGACTCAGTTCATCACTGTGGAAGATTAATCTCCCAATATTATGCAATCCTCTCTCCTCCTGGAAATTGGTCGCCCTAAAATCGCCAAGCAGATTGTCAGATAGATCCAAATACTCCAACCTCCTCTCAAGGCCATGAAACGCATCCAATTTAATCTGTCTAATTCGGTTCGAGCTCAAATCAATGGAGCTCAAATGGTTTAGCTGTAAATAATGAAACTTTTGCGAATGCAAAACTTGCAAACCCGAATCTCTCTGACTAAATCTAATCAACATTTTACCTGGCCCATCAGTTTCACTCTGACCAGCGCCATTTTCGCCACCTGGGGCAGCCCGTTGGCCGTTCGATTCATTAGTGTTGTTCACCTTCTGTTTACGCGATGATGGTGGCGTTTTATAAAAGTGGCTACCGATCAATTGAACACCATTACAATTCAACCAAACGCCAATCTCGGCCAACGTAAAATGGCGCCGATATTCGCACGAGCAGGGCAACTGTTGGCCCGCTAGCGAGCGCATCAAATGGTTGCCCGACGCCAAATGGTTTTGGTCAGGTGAGCCGTGCAAATTTAAATACTGATGACACTGGCTCAATTCATTGTCTGCAGCAAAATTTCCATTAGCTTGCTGCTGCTGCTGCTGATGATGAATCAACTTCCTTCCCCTGACTGGCTGCTTGGTTGCGTTACTCTTGACCGGCCGGCCGGCAGCCGCAGCCGCAGAAGCGGAGGCGGCAGCACCTGCACTCGATGCACTTGTCGTCTCAATATGCAAATACTGGTCGCGATTCCGGTCATGGATTCTATCCAAAAAACTCTCTCGCTCTAGTTGAAATGTTTGCGCTTCATTAGCGTCTTTAACGCTCAAGTTTAGTCTCAGCCCGGGTAAGCCAATGTCGCGTTCACTCTCAACAATAAGCGACGTTGGAAGCTGCGGATCGAACAGGCCAGAACCACCCATTGAGCCGCCTCTTCCGGCCGCCGCCGATGCAGCCGCCCGTTCGCCGCCGCCGCCGCCGCCGCCTGACGTCGTAGTGTCTACGAGATTCGATTGTTTCAGGCGCCAGTTTTCGTGTTCAAGATTCAGGTGCTTCTTGCTCAGCTCGCTTGCAACCTCCTCAATCGAGGGCCTGAGAACGGGAATTGGTTTGCTTGTTTGTTGGGGAGCTTGCGGTGCTTGGGTGGTTGAAATAAGTTGGTTTGTCTGCGTTAAATTTGGGCCATTCTGTTTGGACTCCACTCTTCTATCTTCGAGCCTTGAACTGACCTCCCTGTTTCCTACTGTCGCCTCGCTCAACTGGCCACCAAGCGAACTGTTTGCAACTTGAACTCGTCTCTCCTCTCCACTCGCCCTTAACTCACCTGGATCCATCAGCGTTTCCGGCCGACCGAGGACGACGTTCGTGTTTGCGGCCAGGAGAGCTAAGAGTAAGAGGAGCTGGACTTTCGGCTTTCTTTTGGCACCACAAAGGCGCTCGGCCTGCACTGATGCGCTAACCTCACTCGAACTCCTCCTGAACTTCCTGCTGTTGGTCATCTTGGCTTCTTGACTCGTCGTAAACTCTTCACGCTAATTCCATAACTAAACCGAACGGACGTATCTAACTCTCAGAGCGGAAACCAAGAGCTCTCGATCCAACAGAGGATCACTCTTGCTTATTGATTGATAAGCTTCTCTTGTTTGCTCCTCAGTTGTCGCTGTTGTTGTTTGTATAAAATATTTCAGGCTAAAACTTATCTCAGGTGGAGAGGAAACATTCAACTTAGCACTAGATTGACGGACGCATCAAACCAAAGAGCATGGGCAAAAATTAGGCCCCAACACACAAGCTAATGCACTCTCCTCTCCTCTCCACTTGTCAATCATGGTTTCCATTTAAAAATTAATACCGCAGCTTGGAGGATGTCAAATTTACCTATCTAGTGGTCGAATGTGCGCGCACTTGATGACCGCTGCACTTTTGTCCGCTAACTGAGACTTTGCTTTGAACTCTGGCCAGACTCGCGCGCACTATCTCATTCGAGGCATCTGGCCGAGTTGCACTGGCCAGCTTGCTTGGGGGGGGAGCAAAGGAGGTTTGGGGCGACGGAGGAGAGAAGTGGTTGGATGTTGTGGATTATGAGTGGCGAAAATAATTTATTGCCTCAACCTGTCGCACCAACCAAGTCTGTGTTGCTGGTTCCAGGCCAACCGGTCGACTGTTTGGTTTGGATTCCTCCCTGTTTGGAGAGCTCAATTCCCTTTCCTCTCCTCTCTCCTCTCTCTCTCTCTCTCTCTCTCTCGGCGCCCCCACTGTCCCTCTGACAAGCGTCTTCCAATTCCTGGCTGCCAGCAAGCCGCCCGTTCAGTCAAATGAGCGAATATCCATCACCTCAGCCTGTTTGTCACTCTCGCTTGCCTCAAAGCGAATCTTAAGCTAGACTAGCGGGCAGGGGAACGAGAACTTTGCTGCTGCTGCTGCGGCGGCAAGCTTACCTGCGTGACTCAAATCCTCGTTGAAGAGTACGCCGTCAGCTTACTGATTATTTGTATATCTCTCCCTCCAGCCTTATCTCGCGCGGGCACCTCCTAATGGCCGCTTTCACTCCGTTAACTCGAGTTCCATCTGGACAGGACACTTTTGTCGCCACTGAAGAGACTTGCGGGAGCCTAGAATTGTGCCAGCAATATTAATAATCATATTCTGATGCTCACCAACAATCAAACTGTCGCGCTCAACTTGGAACTCGGACACAAGCTCGCTCGCACACAAACCGGCAACCGGCGCTCTGAAGGCAGACGCCGCCAGTTGAGTCGGATCGGAGGCAACAGGTGACATAAAGAGCGGGCAGAGGCTTCAGCTAGCTCGCAATGTTAGCCCCGAGCTAGAGTGCTGGGCCCAGAGCTGAGACTCGAAGCGTTGCCATTGGCTAGCGAGACGGTTCCACGCTCAACGTCTGGGCAACGACCGGTCGGCTTCGAAAACGATTACGAGCTCGATGGTGATGATGATATTAATATTCACTTGTGTGTTTGTTGACTTGTATCCTCTCCTCCCTCCGCCTGGCTGGCCGCTGCCCCAAACGCCAGTCTCCTCCCCACTCAAGCCCGTTGACTTGCTCGCTCTCTGGCCGCCTCTTTCCCGTTACCGCTTACACTGACTCATCCGCTGAAAGTTCGTTTTATTTGCGCAACTCCCTCCAACTTTCTATTCGGGTTCTGTAGTGAACGTTCGAATGGGAAGCGCAAACTTGGAGACGCCGAGCAGACAAGAACGGACGACAAATCATTGGATACAGAGCGGGTTACATACAATTTGCTCTCCCAATCCCAACGGACGACAAACTCCCAAACTGAGCTCAAATCTCTCCCTCTCTCTCCGTGAACTCGAACCAACTCAAGCCAACCTCCCTTCCTATCGCCGCCTAACACGGCTGGCGCTCGGCTCAAGCTGTTGCTAGATGGTAACTCGCTCGAGACGCTCCTCTCTCGTTTGCTTGGGTCGCTGTCACAGGTGACTCGCTAGCGAGCCATCGCCCTCCAGGCTCGATACTTGGCGTGATTTACTAACAGCGCACTAGCTCCCTGACACAGGGAAGGACAGTCTGTACTGGACGATCTCGCAAAATATCGACTTCGTGCTGACGCTCAACAAGGTAGCCTGGCAAACTGGAGTGAGTTAGTTAACTGGACGGATCAAACTGCGCATGCCGCTGGCCCAGGATTGGCGAGACAAGCGAAAAGATGGCAGGCAACTCGAGTTTGTTTCCGCTCGAGAGCGGATCTGTGGGCGCGTTTTTGAGAGAAAAGTTGCTGGCCAAGGGTATGCCGAGCGATCGGGGATGCGAGCTCGCCGAGATAGCGCATAGAGTCAGCGCGAGCGGAAGGCCCAATGCTGTGGGAAAATTGCGGCGGCGCACACGCTCATGAGCGAGCGAGAGCGCGTCTGTGTGGGTCCCTGTGGCCAAGAGGAGCGGCAAAAAAGTACTCCGATACCGGGAATCGAACCCGGGCCTTTCCGGTGAGAGCGGAAAATCCTAACCACTAGACCATATCGGACTTATATGTGACCCGAAAGCGTCAGTATACTTAAACTTGAACTGCTCCCGCTTGTTGCCATTATATCCAGCTCTAGGCGCCTCATGGTTCCTACATGTGTTCACGAGATACCCCACCGCAAGCCAAATTTAAGCGGTGCACAAGTCCAACTATCCAAAACTCCTCCTCCCCAACTTTCTATTGTTAACACCCCCTTTCAACGGACAAGCCCCAAGAAATCACACTACCTCACTAAGCTTCGAAAGTTCATCCAGTGGAAGGCCAATAAAGGGAGACGAATTATTATTTTCATATGACACAATTGCCGGTCTCCCACGATACCTTCATCCATCTTTTTGCTGGAGGAACGGCTGGAACAATTGGAGCCATCGCAACATGTCCACTAGAGGTGATAAAGACTAGGCTACAATCGTCAAGCAAGGCCACTTTAAATGTTGACAATCTTAGCATGGTCAAATGCTTTAAAACAGTCGTTAGGAATGAAGGTTGGAGAGCTTTGTTCAAGGGACTAGGTCCAAACTTAGTTGGCAACGCGCCCTCGAGGGCAATATATTTTTCCACTTACTCATCGGTTAAAAGTTTACTGAACTCATCATTCATAGATTATCCTGAACACCCCCTGACCCATATGACGAGCGCTGCCAGTGCCGGCTTTGTCTCATGTACTGCAACAAATCCAATTTGGTTAGTTAAAACAAGATTGCAACTCAGTAAGGATCCAATGACTGTGAGGCAGTGTATGAAGAGCATCTGGAGGACATCGGGTTTTCTCGGCTTTTATAAAGGCATCTCAGCAAGTTATGTCGGCATCTCAGAGACCATTATACATTTCGTCATATATGAATTCTTCAAGGCTCATATAAAACAAAAAAGGCTACAAAACCCATCAAGTGATGATAACTTTGATAAATATATTTTCTTTCAATATATGATTGCTAGTGCCCTAAGTAAAAGTTGCGCTTGTGCAATAGCGTATCCACACGAAGTTGCAAGAACAAGATTGAGAGAGGAGGGTGCCGTGTACAAGTCATTTATGCAAACCATATATCTAGTCTGTCGAGAGGAAGGTCCCATCGGATTGTATCGTGGACTGTCAATACAATTGTTACGAGCCATACCCTTTACTGCCATAACGATGTCTACATATGAGTTAGTGGTTTCCTTGTTGAGTCACGGGAAAATTAGTTAAGCGTAGTTGAAAACTAGTGACTATAGTCCATGAAGACACCTTAGCGATCGCACCTAACAGGATTAAAGCTTAGCCTTAGCGATGAGTGGTCGCCCCGTTGAAGGAGCTGGTTGTTTAGCTGCAACTCGTCCAACAGTTGCAGCGAGCTCGTGCTGATCGAGCCCATATTGTTATGCCTAAAGTCCAAGTTTAACTTCGTCCTCTTGGTCAAACTAGTGAGGATCTGTCCGAGCGGCAGCTGAGCCCGATCGCCGCTTGCCCGACGCTTGTGGTGGCGAGAGATTGTTCGGGCTTTGGGCTGGTTGTTCACTGGTTGCCTGCTGGATTGCGTACAATCTGGTGGCCGCCAAGTTCAGCTGCCTGACGCTCCTCTGCTCGAATAGAATGAGATCACTCGACTCGCGATTCAAGGGGTTGAACTGGATGTTGAAGCTCTTGATTTGGATCAGCATGTTTGAGTTTGCTGTGAGACTCTGGATTCGGTTGTGTGACAAATTGCAAGAATCCATCGAGGTATAGTGATTGTCGAGTAGATTTACGGGAAACTCGCTCAATCTGTTGTGACTAAGATCAAGAGATTCGAGTTTGAGAGTGAAGACTAGATCGTATTTCGTGTCCTTGCCTTGCGACTGCATGCCAGCCGCTTGCCTGCCTGCCGAGCTTACCTTCGAGTAGAACCCATAGGGCAGCCCCTCGGATTCGAGATAGTTCGAGCTCAAGTTCAAGTTCAAGAGCGCGAATGGACTAAGCTTCATTAAGTTAGATTAGAAGCTTGTCTGTCCGTTGTAAATCAGTCGCAGTCCATACAAACCGTATGATCGTTGGAGCAGAGGCGCAACATGCTTGGGGTCAGACCGAACATTTCTGATCGTGCGATCCTCAACATCCATTGAGCTAGAGAGGCTGTCAAGGATGCAAAAATCGTTCCGTATCATCATGACAAAAAGAGTTCCACTTGGATGGTCATGAGAGCGCATCCCGCTGGTACAGACACACCTCATCATTAGGTAACGACCGGCCAACAAAGGGGAGCTTGTTTTCGCTTCGATGAAAGTGTTGACACATGAGTCCATGTGTGCCACGAGCTCAAACCAGTTTCATAGAACATGGCTCCCTGTTTCAACGATGCATCGGAGTCACTGATTTCCGGAAACAACTGAAAGCACAACTTAGGTTTCTTGTGGAGACTAGCAGAGGCCTTGTTGGAGATCCGCTTGTTTCCTCTGTCAGGGTCAGTTCTCTTATTTTTGTTGCGCTCGACTGAGTATTCAAGTACTATCTCGTGTTCAGGAGTTGTTGAGTGTATCCGCATAAAATATTCCAATTCGTTCCACAGAAGCTTGTACAGTTGCTCGAGTTTGGTTGCACCACCTTTTGTGCTGACACTCTTCATTACCTCGACAATCGAAACAGAAGGTAAAGCTTATCCGTCCTTTTCGAACTTGACAAGGCCGTCGATAGACTTCTTGCAATCTTCAACATCTGATTGAGTCAACGCCTCTTTGGGCACAAGTTCCGGTAGTTTTTCTAGAAGCTGGGGTACATTGTGGGGCATAGTGTGACCCAATGTCAGCGGCCAATTGAGTGTCTGGCGCTTGATAATCTTACAACTTCTGCTGTCAGAAAGGCAGGGGGAATGTCCCTT
>Ga0209372_1000114_pt1 | contig 60281 bp, 24 predicted proteins | sample AgamicAtPe_FD_187170 | JGI IMG/M metagenome (GOLD analysis project Ga0209372, IMG submission 187170) | Agave microbial communities from Guanajuato, Mexico - At.P.e (SPAdes) (version 2) | ecosystem: Host-associated > Plants > Phyllosphere > Phylloplane/Leaf | place: Guanajuato, Mexico | collected... | reverse complement strand
GCTAGCGAGCAGCAATTGGGCAACAGCAGGACAATTATTTTGCGGCTCTTGGGCGTGAGGTGGACGCGACGACAAGACTACGGTAGTCGGATGCCCAAAGCCGCTTTGGCCGGCCCATTCGCGTCCGGCCGGTCAGCCAGCAAGCCCATCAATCGGGCGCCCCAAGGAGCGTGGGCGCGTCCGCCCCGCCAGCTCACCTGCCCTTGTCTTTGGCCCGCTGCCCGTCTGGCGCCGCGCACTTGGACCCGCCATTGGCCGGCCGGGCGAAGCTCGTTGCGGCGAAACAAGGAACAAATTGAGTTTGTGTCCAGAGAAAACGAGCTCGCAAGCTGACGCCGCCTGGACAAGAGCAAACTTGGCCCTAGAAGGGACTAAATTATCATCCTTTGGAGGAGGCAGGCCGGCCGCTCATGGGGCCGCAAGTGTTAATTTGCACATTGCTTTCATTGAGCTGGGCGGTGGCTGGATATTGTATGGGCCGAGCTCACGTTTGCACGATGGCCAATCAGGGGCAGAGTTTGCTTTCGTGGTGTCAGCTCGTCCGCGAGGCTGACCATCCGCACGAGGCTGATGGGCCTTTTGGCAGCGGCCACTAACAGGTTGCCAAGCACGTAATTGCATTACTCTGGCCCGCGACTAATAGGCCGCCGCAACTCTCTGTCTGCTGGCCCACTAGATCGGCTCGTTGGCCAACCTCGGCCGCCAAGATGGCCGCTCGAGAGGGGGGGGGGATCATTGAATTTGGCCTCTCGGCTTGGCGGCTTCGTGCGCCCCAAAGCAACCCCAAAGCCGCTGGCCACCATGAGCGCTCGTCGCTGCAGTCAAGGAGATGCCTCCTGCAGCTGATTTATAGAATCAGTCCGTCCCATTGAGCTGGCCCCAAATCGATCGGGCCTCGCAAGCATCCTTTTTCCAACATTCTGAGGCCGCAAGCTCATGACCGCAACAAAAACGATGGCCACGGCAACAACGACAAGGCGAGTTCAATGGATCTTGGGGGCCAAGTTTGAGCGAGCTCGTGGGGCCGCAAACAGTCGAGCGAAATGTCCATTGTTACTTGGCAAAGACGCTGGCACAGCAACACCAATTGCGTCTGTCCCAATTGAGTGGCCTCTCAACATTCGCTCGATTCATTAGCTCGGAAATCTCGTCTTGTCGCCGGACTTTCTGGCACAGAAGATTTTGCGTTGGCTGGTTTCAGTTGTTGCAAATAATAATAAAATTGGCACGACTCTCTATCTCGCAATCAGCCAAAAGCTTTGCCCTTCTCAGGACTCAAATGGCTCGTGAGACAAGCGAGCGGCCAGAGAGGCCGAGCAAGTCTTTCACTCGGCTCAAGCTTGGCTTTGATGAGCTGGCTAGTCCGTGCAGACTCCAAGCGGCTGCAACGTGATCAGAGTGATCCAGCTGGCCGCTCGCAGGTGCTGGACTGCACAGGTTACAGGGAGGCCCCATTGGCGCGCTGAGGGCGGATCCACTTGCGGCAAAGCAGCCCAAGTTGGCTGCATGACAACCATAAATCATCAAGTTGCTCGGCCCAAACCGAGCCGAACCCAACCCAAAAGCTCCATGTCGCCGCTGGTCCGAGTTGCCGGCAGCCGACGCTGAAACAGACGAACGCTGGCCACTCGGCCAACCAAGAAAACAAACAAACGGCTCCCAGTTTCGCCGAACGAGGAAAATAATCGCAAGCAAGCAGAGAAAACAAACTCAATCGTCTTGGGCCCAATTTGAACCATTAGCAGTTTTGGCCAACTCCTCCTCCAGTGTTTTCAGCGCCCGGATTCAATATTCAAGTGGAAACTTGGAGGGCTCACATTGCGACTAATGATGTTTGTGGCGGTCAAAGTGAGCTAGCGTTGCCGCTGCGCCAGCCAGCCAGCAAGCTACTCGCATTTCCAATCCAATGAATCCGAGCGGCCGGCAAGAAGGCTCGCGCTCAAGCTCGCTACTTCGGCCGGAAATTGTTAAAATTGGACCGGATATTTGCGGCCGACGGTGGGTTTGTTTGTGCTCCGTTTTGCCTTGGCTTGAGCGAGTCTGGCTCTGCAACTGGCGCGCTTACTTGTTAAAATTTGTCTAGCTATGCGCTGCCAGCGGGGGTCAGGGTGTTTTTGGCAAGAGACTGGCCCCGTTTGGCAAATTTATCGCCCAAATCTCTCGCCAGCTCAACGTTCAACCAAAACTGGGGGCGGCGGCGGCGGCCGATTTTGGCCCGCTGGCCATCAATCATGAGTGATCAAGTGAGTCGTCGCTAAGTCTCGTCGGTGGTTTCGGTAGCCAGCGCGCAAAATCTTGGCCTCAATTCCCTTGGCTGGCTGGCTGGCTGGCGAGCGAAGGTGGGCGAGCTGGTTTGGTAACAATTGGCCGCCTAGCGACTTTGCGACTTGCGCGCTCAGGGAATCAAGAGCGGCCCTGTTTGGGCCGGCAGAGGCAGAGGCAGCGGCAGCCAGGGCGGAGCGGCAATTGCGCTTGGCCCGTTTTGTTTGCCGGATCGCACAGCTCGCTGGGCAGCCGATCCGTTTGGACATCTGAGCGCGCGCCTTTCAAAATCGAGCCAGACATATTTTGAGTTGCTCCACTGAATTTGGACGGCTTGTGGCCAAAATTGAGCGCCCCAAAATCTGGGCCAAAATGTAAACTCCATTTGAGTTTGAGGGCGGCCGCAATAGCTGGCCAAGCTAAACGGGCGGCGCCCTCCAATGGCCAGCAACTTGTTCCATTTCAAGCGGCCCAGTGCCTTTGCTGGCCAGATCGGTGCAAGGCGTGTGGGAAATAGTAATAAGCGCGGCCAGTGTCCTCCGTAGAGGGGACGCGGGCGCATCGACACCCGGAGCCGAGTTGCGCTCGTTATCTATGCTCCAACGAGTCCGGAAGCAGGCGGCCAATAATAAATGTGCTGACTTGACAATTAAGAATGTGCACTAAATTGCGTCAGCTTGTCCAGCTCCAGAACCTTGTTTGCTTGGCTCCGCATTCTCTCGCCCAAGACACAACTGGCCTCGAGCGGCAAGCTCGTGTCCGGCCACTTTTAAACAGTTTTGACGGCATCCTTTGCTCGCTGGCCAGAATTAATGGCGCTCGAATCGTAATGACGAATTCAATTGGACTTAATTGCCAGCATTGAGATCCGATGCCCTCTTGATTCTGGCCCATAAGCCTTACATGTACTTGGTTGCTAAACCAACACGAGAGTAACTTCGCCCGCAAACCTCAGCTCGCTAACCAAACCTCCCGAATCCCACTCGTCGCAAACAGTCTCAGTCGTGGTCATGTTCTTCATTTGCTGGGCGCCCTTTCACGCGCAGGTAAGTTGCTAGTCGATGCTCCAGTTTAGTCTAGTTTGATTCAATTCAATTCAATTGAACCTAGAGACAAACCAACCAACTGACTCCCGCCAATCGAACAGCGACTGATGGCAGTTTACGTGACCGAGCCAACGTCCGAGCAAGAGTTCATCTACAGCCTCTTGAACCACGTTAGCGGCGTCTCCTATTATATCAGCGCCCTTGTCAATCCAATCCTCTACAGGTTAGTTAAAGCGTTCGCGCCATTCAATTTGGCGCCCCTAAAACTTGTCCAAACTTAGACTCTCCCGCTTCCATTAGACCAAGATCAAACTAATCGATTGAATTGAAAACTAGCCTGTTTTCAGTGAAATTTCGCCAAGCCTTTCGAGATACATTCAGCTCAATGAGAGTTTGCCCCCCTCAAGGTTAGTCCTCGGTTTAAAGTTACTAATCGTCGCACGCTCTCCATTGACTTTGCAGTAAATATGCACAAAGTCTCTGGGAGAAGCGTGAATGGCCGACGCAAAACTATGGCCAGCGAGCAAATTTGAGTGCCTCTCAAAGCAGCCAAAACTAAGAGTGCTGAGTGATAACTCGGCGAATCCGCTCACCTAGGATCTTTTAGCAAAGAAATCTCCTCTCTCCATCCACTAGCCTCGCAATGAAGTTCAACAAACCCTTCCCTAGTCTATATTTGCTGGCGGCAACAGTTACCCTCTGCTGGCCCGCGCTAGTTTCTGGCAAGCGAGACCTCTCGTCAGACAAACCCCTCGGTCGCTCACCAGGGCAACCGGATAAAGTACCTAAATGCAACGCGAGCACATTGAGAGCCTACCAAGAGGACAGGAGCGACTTTCCGTTGGTGGAGGATGTGCTCTATGGGCGAAACATGGATACGGAACAGAGGACCATCCTCTTTGATTGCGCTTACACGCTTGTGAAATGCATAACGGACATGTTGGGCAACATTGCGCACGGGAAGCCGCCCTCAAATCGTGCCTGCTGCCCCGTAGACATCCTCTTCTTCCTCTGCCCACCAAAAGACTCAGCCCGCCCCACCAGGCGACCCTCAAGAACGAGCCGGCGCCCGAGCACAACTCCTGCCGGCGCTGACATGGGCGAGCCAAATTATGAACCAAGCTCGGCACCGCAATCCATGCCCGACAATCCGACCAAAAGGCCGAGCAAGATATCAACCACCAGCAAACCCGAAGATGAGCCAGCCAGCGAGCAAACCACAACGATTCCCGTTGGCAATCGTCCATCTGCTTCGACTAAACCAAACAAACGTCCTCTGATTGCCAAGAAGCCAACCTCTGAGTCTGAAGGGGACGATGAATTGGATGAGCAAGTTTCATCTACAAGGCAACCATCAACCAGTGCTAAGCCATCCTCAGCCAGTGGAGCTTCGGGGGAAGTATCAACGGGTCAGCAGAAAACTCCAGAGCCAGAGCCGTCAACTCCGGAGCCAAGGCCAACAACCCCGGCATCAAAGCCACCAGCCTCGGAGACAAAGCCGCCGACCCCTGAGACAAAGCAGCCAAATCCAGGTACCAAGCGACCGTTTCGCCCACCTTTTTATATAAGGAGGACAACAACAAAGGTACCAGATGCTAAGGACAATGATCCAAAGAAGAGGGACGATGACGGTAGTGATAAAGATGATGATAGTGGTGATGAAGATGACAATATTGATGGTGATGATGATAAAGATGACGACTAGTAAGACAGATCCGAGTGGCTACCAATCTGAGGGGTTGGTCAACAAGCTAGATGGGACCAAATCGACCAAGGTGCATTCAGCTAGGGGACTAACTACCAGTGGCGCCAATCAAGCCAGTAACAAGCCGAGTGAGGCTGCCCGCAGTTGGAACCTTCAAGGGGGGCTCGTAGGCAGCCGCTTCTAAATCTGAAACGGTGTGACAGAGTTTCGAACTGACGAAGGGTTGAATTGGAAGAGAATGTAGTGCAGACAGAATAAAGACAAGAGTTTGCCCAGTTGCCTCTGATGGGTTCATTTTAAATCCCATCTCACGCCTACCACCAATCAAATTTCGCCCGATCAGCATTGGCCTCAGAGCCGAATGATAGCCTCCTCTTTCTATCCTCGCACCGCGCAGACGAGCTATTCCGGTGGCTAGATTCGGATGCAGACACCCGTTACAAAAACAAATACCAGATCCAAGTCTGGCGAATGAAACTGTTAGAATCATGTTGAAAGTGTCCTATTCATGAATAGCACGAGTAGATCCGGATTCAAGGCTCACTCGTTTCTAGGGCCGTGCAAAGGTTCCATGAGAACCCCCTGAGCGATGCTGCTTATTCCAATGATATGTCTATCCCACTGAATCAGCGATCTGAAAGTTCCGATTTCAGATGATAAGATGCGAGCTTGCGACAACGAGCAAGCCAACAGGTCGAACGGATTCGAACGAAACGATTACATTAACGCTGCATCCGCGCTAGTTTATCAACCGAGCTGACTCCCCCGAGCAGCCTTTGGCCTCATAAACACTTAGCGGCCCCAAAATTAGCCGCCGGTTTAGAGTTACTCGTCCTTAGTTTGCTCGCTCACCTGCTGACGATGCTCAAATCTGCTAAAATTCGGCTTTAAATCTGGGAGAGCTAACTGAACGCAAACGCTGATGGGGTTCTCGAGTTGCAAGGCCAACCTTTGGTCGGGCCGCTAGCACTGGCCGATCGATTTCCAGATGAAAAGCTCCCTCTAATGAGCTAGCCCGAGCATGAGCCCGAATAAAGAGTTCCAGAGTTGCTGTTATCTCGTCTTGGTGGCTGTGTTGGTTTTCTGCCAACTCATAGCCGGAGTTTCAGGTCAGACAGGTGAGCGAGTGTCCAGGCTTGGCTGGCACTTCCCCCGGCCGACAAATGAGGTGTCACAGGCTGGTGGACCTTGCAACCAAAATAAAGGTCAGATGCAAACATACGAGCAGAGGCAATTGTGTGCCTATTCGCTGGCTCAGTGCATCTCCGACACCTTGGGCAACATTTTGCGCATGAGGAGACCATTTGGATCAGAGGCTTGCTGTGCCATCGACTTATTGTTCTTCCTCTGCCCATACAAGCCGCCGCCTTCAACAACTCGGAGGCCGTCTAGGAGAACTCGAACCCCAATAACCATCCGACCGCTCAACAACAGAGCATCGCGCACACCAAGACCCTACATGACAGGCAAGCCAAGCACCGAGTCGGCCATACTGCCGCCAAGCTTACCTTACGACGACTCCAACCCTGCAAACGAGCCAACCAGACGCGGCACAAGCAAACGCCCGCCCAGAACCACGAGGAAGCCGGACAGCAGGCAAACGACAACCACTGAGGTTCCCAAACAAGAGGACACCGACAAGCCGCCCAGAACTGTGAGGCCAGCATCCAAGAAACCAGCAAGTCGTCGGCCGACAATGGCCACCACCACAACAACAACAACGAGCACAACCACTGAGGCGCCGGAGGAGGAGCCGATCACTACTAGGAGACCGTCGACTAGGAGACCGGCGGGTCGTCGGACAACGAAAGGCACCACCACCACAACGACGAGCACAACAACTGAGGCGCCACAGGAGGAAACAATTGAGCCGCCACAGGAGGAGACAATTGAGCCACCACAGGACGAGTCAACGGAGCCTCCTGATTACGAGCAGCAGCGAGAAACCACGACGACCTCGACCGAACGACCCTCAATAGACAATCCGTCCCCCGTGAAACCAGCAAGCATGCGGTCGACCAGCAAGAGGCCTGCAACTCCGCCACCTGACGACAGTTCAGTTGACTATCCTGAGCCAACGGCGCCGCCAACCATCGAGTATGATGGCTAATGGGCTAGCTGCTAGTGTCTGTGTGTTTCGATGATCCGCCTTGAGAGCAAAATGAGTGGAGAGGAGAGGAGAGAGGGAGCAGCCATACCCTTAAGGGCTGCCAAACGCGGAACTGGTTTCTTTCTCAAAAAAGGTGAGAACATTTGATTGAGTCTAGTTATCAGATCAACCTTAAAAATGGCCAAACTCTTGACGGCAATGCTAATTAGCAAGCAAGCACAACTCTATTGCAATCCATCAATCTTTGCGTGGAAAGGACGCAACCTGGTTTGGTTCAATAGAGGCTCTGAAAGCGGATAGCATCTGGTTCAATTCTTTGTACATTGAATTTAGCCTCCCACTTTCCTTGTTCACTGTTTGTCTAGTTTGCTGACGTCTCATGAGAACTCTCGCAGCTTCTAGCAACAACTTGTAGCAATTCAAACATTTGTTTATCCTATCCTCGCGGCTCAAATCTATTCCAACCAATTTGGCCGACTCCTTTTGGCTTTCGAGCGTTGTTTTGATTATGGGCGAAAAGTGTGTCAAAATTAGTTTGAGCGATTTCAGGCCAACCTCAACATAGAACTCGTATTCAGGTGTCGCTTGTACAAGCAAATCCTCAATTATTATCGGCAACAGCAGTTGGCAAATCTCTAAATTCCAAAGCTTTGGTCTTGATAAAATAACACCCAAAACATCGACAACCAGCGAGGTGTTCAGCGAGCTTAGCTTTGTACCTCTATCAGACTCAGAGTCTGCTACCCTCAAATGACCTCTCTCTCCACCTTTGACCTTATTGGGCTCCTTATGGTTGCTGTTGAAGCTAAACATTAAACCCTGATTGTAGAAATCAACTAGCTTCTCAATCGCGCGTTTGAAATCCCTCTGAAACCAGACACTCTGAATGGTCTGCAGGCTTCTCTTTCGCTCCTCAATCTTCTTCAAGACGAACTTGTGCTGCCTCTTGATACCTCGACTTAGCTCGTAATCTTCTCTCCTGAGCAGGATGACTTGTTGCCTGATTTGTTGCTCAGACATCAGCCGATCCTCGGTGCGATCTTTGCCACCATCTATCCCCCCATTACAACCACGCAGTAGATCGTCCAGTTCGAGCCCAAGGCCACCTCTGGGGTTGAGCCTATCGTCTAGGCTCATGAAATCTTCTATAACCGAGCTAGTTCTGCTCGCAGCTCTGGATCGAGCACTTTTGTCCACCATAATATCGCCAGCCAAAGCTAGCAGCTCGTCCTCCTCCTGTTGCGCCTTCACCACAGGCCTCACCACCGACACCATGTGCTGCCTCCTCTGCTCGGCTCTCAGAGCCGTGTTCTTGGGTCCGCTTTGGGTCGAAGGCACCATTGCGACCGCCGCCGCCACTGAGCTCTGATCAGCCCTGAGCTCGCTTGGCCGCTCTATCAGGTTCACAACGCACCTGCTTCTGCTTCCAATCATGAGAGGTAACGAGGCTCCCGTACTAACAGCTGCCGCTGCCAGACAATCTTTGGCTGAGACGCGCTGCCGAACGAGCGCCGAGTTGTTTATTGTTGGCGGCAAATTGAACAGCAAAACGCAATCTGTCTCACTTGAGGCCAATCGCCTGCCTTTACTCAGTTCAATTGCCCGCTTCAAAGGTCCCTGATCTCGGGCCGCTTCGTCTTGTTGCTGTTTTGACTCAAAACGGCCGCCAATCGAGCTATGCTCGCTTGACGAGGCCGACGATGAGGAGTCGATGGAGGAGGAGTTTTGGGTTGAGAATAGGGACGAATGCCGCGAATCTTGCCTTAGGTTAGCTCGAGTCTCGCGCTTGCTGCTACTTTCGACATTTTGTTGCTGGTTGCTGTTGTTTAATTGCGGCAAAGTTCCATACTTGAACATGACTTCCACTCCGAGCTAGTCTATTGGAACCAAATCTTGCACCAGCAATTGCGCGCCAGCAGCCATAGATTGAATGGATGAGCGATACAAAACCATCGCCTCAATCAATGAACGGGCCCCACGCGAGTTGAACGATCGGTTCACCTGTCGTCTATTGACCCCATATGTTGTCACACTCGAGTTCACTGGTGCTTCGAACCCTCAGTGTGGCCCAAATAGGCAACTGCGCGAGCGCTTGCAAGTAAAAATAGACACCATGGTTTTAGCGCGAGGATCTCCATGGCAACTGCGGCATAAGTCAAAGGTTTGCACCACATAAACACAGAATTCTCGATTTTCACGGAGTTCAAGTCGAGCTGAATTCAGATTTGAACGATAATTTGGTGGCGATAACTACAAAATCTGGGGTGCAAGCCTCAGAATAGTGATCCTTGATCACCGTTTGCTGGAAGTCGGATTGGCGACCGGATATTTCTCGTCCAAAGATGGAGGTTGAATTCGGGGCCGAACAGTCTGCGGGGGTGAAGAGTAAGGGGGCTTGCTCAAAGTTGCTAGTACACTCTAGTTGCGTTTGACGTGTACCTACTCGCTTAGACCCCCCATTGAGCGGTATCATCTTACATTGAGCATCTAGTTGCTCTCCGTTTGGGATTTGGAGCCGACGCGAGCAGGTGTTGGCTCCAAAGAAGACAACAGCTCAAGTTGTCCAATCCAAACTCTTCGAAATTGGAACTAGAAGCCCCGGCTCAGGATGAAGTTGATGCGCCTTAATCTATCGAAATCCAGCAGACTGCTTGGGTCGCTGTTTGTCATAATCAATTTGTTTGCATTCGTTTCCTGCAAACCTGATTATCCCTATTTCAGAAGCTTGATCGGCTGTCTTAATTTTATAGAAGATTGGGTCAAGGGAAAACCAACAGAGTTTTTGCACTCTCCACCAGAATCCTGCTGTTATTTGAGAATACCCACCTTCAAATGCGAGGATCAGGATCCGTACAGCTTTTTGCCATCGGAACCCGAAAAGAAGAACGATGGTCCACCTGTCACGCTAAGTCACGGACTGAAGGGTTTGAAGGCTTGCTTGGCGCAAATAACGCGGGAGACTTTACTTTATTACCGACCTAATATGGGAACTAAATGCTGCTCGTTCGGAATTCCAAGCATTGCTTGCGCCGAAGTCGCTAACGTGAGCTCCATAGCTAGCACGGTTACGCCCGCTCCATTAGCTCGCGGTGGGCATAAATGGAGGCCAAGTTGGCCAATTTACAAGGATCCAGATATGACACCAGAGCCACAGGAGGTGACAACGGAAGCACCGGAGGAGGTGACAACAGAAGCACCGGAAGAGGAGACAACGGAAGCACCAGCTGACGAAATTCAAGAAACACCTCAAGAGACGACGACGAAAAGACCAATACGGACGACAAAACGGCCTAAGCCAACGAAGAAAACAACGACAAAACGGGCCAAGCCAACGATGAAGAGAACGACCAAGAATCCAAATAGTGAAGATCAATGGACCACAGAGGAGCCTTGCACAGAGGAGCCGAGTACGAAGAAACCGTCCAAGAAAAAGCCATTTACAAGGAAACCGTCCACTGAGGAGACGGAAGGCGAAGAGCCAGCAAGCGAGGAGCCGGCAAGTGAGAGGCCGGCAAGTGTAGAGCCAGCAAGTGAGGAGCCAGCAAGTGAGGGGCCAGGAAGTGAGAAACCGGCAAGCGAGGAGCCAGGAAGTGAGAAGCCGGCAAGTGTAGAGCCAGGAAGCGGAGAACCAGGAAGCGAGGAGCCATCCGCGCAGAGGCCACCTGTAGAGGCTGATGGCAGTGGATCTAGCGAGGGCTCAAACCAGCCAAACAAAGAGGAGAAGCGGTCAGGGCAATCCAATCCTAACTTGGACTATGGTGTAGGTGGGCCATAGAATAGGATGCGTCCACGATTTAAAAAAATATTTTGGCCAGTTTGAGACTCGCTCAAGTAAGCAAGCCTAATCAACAACAAGAGGATGCTATGGCTGTGGTGATGGCGATGATGGTGGAAGTGAGAGTTTATTTGTCCGCCTCGGAAGGCCATCTTTGAAATCAAATGGGCAGCTTATCCAATTCTCCTCCAAGTGGCTCTGGCCTGAATACTTGAGTACAAAGATTCTCGCTAGAGTGCAAAGATAAATAGAGTCTCACTCGGGACCCTTTGAAGATCGCTCGATTTGAGTGAGTAAGTGTGTGTGTGTGTGTACGTGTCTGTCTGTCGATGATGAATGTCCAATAAATAGAGAGGCGCCTTCCAGGTTGCCTTGAACGTCCAGCGGGTCCCCTTGGTTCGTCCGAATCATCCATCCGCCCTGACGAGAGAAAATAGGGGAAAATAGGGAGGAAGCGAGGGGGTAGGAAGATGGAGGGAAGGGGTTTTGGGCCGGCTTGTGACGGCGGAAGGGGAGGCGATATCACTGGCTATTGAGAGCTTGTGCGAGTTCTAGATTTTAGGGCACAAATTTGATTAGGGCGGCGCCGAGAGCGGCTCTTAGTCCGTCGATCACACCGGCTGCTTGTCTGTCCATCTATCTATAGCCGCCAAGTCTACGTTTAAAGAGATGTCTATGAGAAGTTCTCGTATTGGTGCAAGAAGAAGGGTAGCTTTCGTCTTTGGTTGACCTTTTCGCAGGCTTTCGTAATCGATTTGGTCATAGCCTTTGGTCCGCAGCTGAAAACACCAACCTTGTTAACCTGTGCGCGTTTATTTGTTTTTGGTCATGGAAGGTAAGTTGGGGCTTTTGGTTAGGCTTTGAAAGGAGCATGATAGCGTTCCAAGTATTAGATGGTAAGGGAAGTTAACTTACACACGAGTGCTGATTTTGAACATGCTGTAAGAGGGCAGCTATATCTGGTCGGCCAAAATGATTTATCGCCTTGAGTCCTGTGAATAGGCTGCTGTTGGATACTCGTTGGAAGTGATTCTCGCAAATGTACTGTTTACGTAAGGACAGTTTTGAGTCAAGGGCGAGTTTGGTTGAGTCGTGTTTAAAGCGAGCGCGTTTTGCGGGCGAAATTGTAGTTGGCGTAAGTTGGTTAACAGGTGAAAGCGAGTTAGCAACGAAAGCGAAAGTTAGAGGAGATAAAGTTCATCTTGATATTGATATCAATCGATCAGAGCGATCAGCTTCTTGCCTCCCGCGAATTAGCGAGTTGGTGCCGATTGGTTGTTGGTTAGGTCAAGTTCAAGGTTGGGCTCGTTTGTTTACTCACCAGCATGGTTGTTCTCAGATCAAACTTATGAAAGAATTGGGTTATGAAAATGTGCATTTCAAGCACATTTGTTACATCCTTTCTCTCAACATCCCTTAGAACATCAATGAACCACTCGAAGTTCCTATGCGAAGGGCAAATCCAAATGAAATAAACCTTCTTGTAGGCGACGCCAGAGTAACGATTTGTTGAGGTTCCAAAGACGAGATCGTTTAGAATTGACGCGTATGGAGTGACCCCAATGCCGCCGCCAATCATGACAGCCACCTCGTACTTGTACCAATCCTGGTTGCCGCCCCCAAAGGGACCCTCAATGCGGATCCTGGGCGGCAGCTGCGAGTTCAGCAGCTTGTTGTACTGCAAATTGGCCGGATCGAAGAGGGACCTGAGCTTCCAGGTCCAAGGGCCTTGCGCGCGAACATGGATGGACAGGTAATCGTCTTGGGGCGCAGAGGTTAGCGTGAAGGCGTGGAACTCGTGCGGCCTGAATGCAGTGCAGGCAACGCGCACCCACTGGCCAGATAGGAACTTGAAGCTTGGAGGGCGCGCAAATTTCACAGAGATGACATCCGATGGCAAACACTCGGTTTCGAAAATTTCCAACTCCAATAGTTTTGTTTGTAGGCTCATGATTTTGTCGATTGTGAATAGGATGGCCGGAATTAAAAAGAAGATCCAAAATCTCGGGCTACCTGTTAGCTTTGATGAGCCATGAAGTAGGGTTAGGGCGTATATAAGGTAGTAGAGTTTGTGCGTTGACCAAAAGAAGCTATAGGCGCGTTGGCGAACCCTTTGGTGGGCAAAAATGTAGATGATTGAGCAGAGGATCCACAGAATCAGGCCCGTTGAACCAGTTACAGTTTGAAAGATCCAGTAGAAGAAGGTTGGCCTCGATTCTCCACTGAATTGCATCTCCTTTGTTAGGCATCTCAAATGTTCAACAGGTTGCTGGGTAACATGGTAAAAGTTTACACAGTGACCAACAGTGTGGAGCACAGTCATTACGAGCGCAGTCATTGCAACAACCTTGTGAAATTTGACATGACTATCGAGAGGAATATACTCGCGAACGCCCATCGTTCTAATTCTGGTCATGAGGTTTCTGCACATTGACAATAGAAGCATTGCGTAACAGAAGGATAGGGAGGCGGCGGATCCTCGCGTTATAGCTATACCAACGCCCATGACATGCCTGAGATCCATGTGCTCGCTTAGGTAGGAGTAGATAATAAAGCGTTCAAAGAATAAAACAATCACAATCACGTAAAACATTAGCATGTAAACAATATCCTGTCGATGCTCCTCCAATTCGGTTATAAAAGCACGCCAACGATTCGCAATCGAGCGCAAGAATCCGGCCTTCTCCTCTTGTTTGCGCTGCTTTTGGCTCTGTGAATTTCCTTGGTCGACGACAGTCATTCGCCTATACCTTCTGCCGTCCGCGCCAGTCTTGTCTTGCTCGCTAGCTTGATCAAACAAGCTTTGCTGCTCCAAATAGGCGCCAGTTGCGCTTGTGTCGACAAAGAAGTTCTTCTTTGCGCCCTTCATGTCCAATCCAATCGAGAGTATTTGTTGGCCCATGTTGTTGAAGGTGTTAAATTTGGCACCATTCTCTTGGCCGTCCAATCCAAAGGTGGACTTGTTGTGGCTACTGATTATTAGCTTAAAGTCATCGTAAGTTAGCAGCGGCTTGTCCTCCAGGCCAACTGCCCTGAACATTTCGTGTATCATTTGAAGCAGACCCTCCTCTGTGAGCGACTTTGTCTTCGCAATGTCGACTAGCGACCTGAGCATTCTAACAAGCTCCATCTTCTCTATAACGCCCTTGCCTCCGTGGTCGCACATGTCAAATATGATCCGCAATTTGTCCTCCAGTTTGCCCCTCGAAAACATGACCACTGTATCGAGGAACTCTTGAAAGGAGATGCGCCCATTACCATCCTTGTCGACGCAATTGAACATTTGTTTCACAAACAGCGAGTCCGATCGCATGCCTAGAGCCTCAGCAAACTCTTGCCTCGAAAGCGAGGTCCTCATGATCAAGCCAATGTCTGGAGAAACCTTGCTAATGTCGGCCGGCTGCTTCTCATCCCCATTCAAGCCAAAGGTGAGCGCATAGGCCTCGCGGAAGAATTGCTCCAACCGTTGCTGCCTCCTCTCTTTGGTTTCGGCGTTTGCAAGCATCACCTCTCTCGGCAGCCGAAAGAGTGTTAGCGATTTGTTGATCGATTGAAGATAAGCCTGGAGTTTGAAAACAAACTTTCGTCTCTGCTGAACATCGTAGAATTGGAGCACCAGATCATAATTGCGCGGCACTCGTATCAGAATCATTGGTTTGTGGTTGACTGGCTGGTCCAAGTCGGCTGCTGTAAGCTCGCTTGCCATTGGACTGAACTGTAAGTTTCCATCATCAGCCGGATTCAGGGCGATGGAAGCCGCCGACTGGGCGCTCGGCCCTGTGGATACGAGCGAGGTAGTTGAGTTTGCAATGCTTGAGTTTGCGAGCGCTGAGGCTGCCGATTGGAGTGGATGCGCAACAGGTAGAGTGTAAGCCAAATTTGACGACAACTCCACCACAACTGTGGAGCATTGATTCAGGTTTAGCTTTCGTTGAACTTGGCACTTTCTGTCCAATATGTACAAAGTCTCGTCTGGCGGCGGCCCGAAGCGAACCTTGATCTTGCGTTTCAGGTTCGAGTGGAGCCACTCTTTAGTGTAAAACTTCTCGCCCTTTGCCGGCTCATTCGGCTTAACTCCATCAGAGCTGGCCGTCGCAGTGGCGCCCGAAGCAAACTTTTGCGCCCCGCTAGCCCCCTTGCTCGCTTGTATATTCCTCAAGTACTCTTGCTTTGTCTTGAACTGGCGCCTCTTTCTATCCTGGTACCTGACCACCAGGTAAGCGAGCAACGCGCACAGGATCGGTATTATAACGAGCGTAAAGCAGACCAGCACATAGGTCAACTCGCTGCCCTTGAAATAACTATGACCCCTAACTATGTAACAGGGTTGCAGTTGGTTGCTTGACAGTTGGCCAGGTTGTGGGCAGGGATCGTGTTTGTTGAATCGGAAGACGTTTCGTTGGATTGAGTTGTCTGGAATTAGAGTTGAGTTTACAATTATATCATACAGTTTTATCCTCTTGATTTCCTCTATTTCGCTCTCGCTAAAAATGCCCGACTCTAAATTCTCGAACCAAAACCTATCCGAGTCCCTGAGACGCTCGAACTGCTCCTTTATGATTCTCCTGAACAAAACGCCCGGCCTGCCGCGCTCCAGGTCGCTCTCGAGCATGCCGCCAATATAGAGATCAACATTGTCGAGCTCGTAGTTGTAGAGCTCGGCGAGCTCGTCGAAAAGTTCAGGTTGGCGCGAGTAAAGTGGCGGATTGATGTCTTTCCATTCGGTTATCTTTGGCAACTTGAAAGCTTGCCTAACTGTATTGTAATCGGCAAGCCCGTTGTCCCTGCCGCGCATTATGTTCAGGGCGGCCAAGTCGCGCCGACTGAAATCGAGCGGCCCAAAGAGTTTGTCTCTGACGTCGTTGCATAGGACTGAATCCTCGCGCTCCGCAATCTGCGAGGCGGCGCCCATGAGCAACTGCTCAATTCCAACCTTACTCACAACCTCCTCGGCGTTCCACCAGGTGCTGCACAGCCTGATGCCCTTGTAGCCGCTTGGCGTGTTCAGGAAGTTGCACTTGTCGTCGCGCAAATACAAACCGGGCGGAATCATCGTGTGCCCGAACCTGAAAGCGGCCGATTGGAAGACGTGCGAGATGCCTGGATGGAGGTCGGGCTTGTAGCCTGTGTATGGTTTTATGAGATCGTTTTGATCGTACTCGAGCTCGCTCCTTGGCCGCTCGAATGCGAGCGCGGCCGAGCTGAGATCGATGCCACTGCTGCTGCTGCTGTTTCCGCCGCCGCCGCCGCCAGCACTGACACTTGAGCTCGCGCCTCTTGGCGCTGTTGGCGAGGGCGTGTCGAAGAGGGTTGGCAGGTACTCGTAGAGGAAGATGTTCTGCAAACTTGCAATGACCAGCCTCCTTGCGCGCTGAAAGATCTCCTCGTCGCTCCAGTCTGGATGCTGCGCGTAGATGCGCTCCGCAAGCACGTTGTGCCAGCGATAGAACAGAACACCGAAGGCCAAGATAACCGGATTCTGGTTTGTTCTTGGATCGCCGAGAAGGAACATGCGCTCGGCTGTTTTCATCTTGAGGTGATGGGCTGGCATTTGGTTGATGAGTGGGGCGCGCTTCTTGTTTCTAACGGGATACCCAAACAGCGACATGGGCGCCTCGTTTGTCCCGCCAATCAGCTCGCTGCTCCTCCTTGGCGCCGTCTCGCCGCCAGCCGCAGTCAAACTTGGCAGCGAGGAGCCGAGCGCGGTGCTCAGGGCTGCAGGATCGACGAGCAGGGTGTCCAAGTTGAGCTCCGTCTGCTTGAGCGAGTTTCCGCTTGGACTTGAGGCCGGCGAGCCAACCATCTTAAGCGTGCCCCTCCCATCGAAGGAGCGCATTGTGTTCAGCCAAGTCTCTGAGGTGCTGTAGATGAAGGAGCCGTCTATCCAGCTAGTTACCTTGTTCACCTGCTCGCGGGGCAAGTTTGGCGACTGGCCAGTCTCATGGTCGTAGGCCGCCCGATAGAAGGGCATCGTGCGGCCGCCGCGACACTCGCGGTCGTACATTGGATCGCACTTCTCTATTTTGATCCTGTGCATCTCGATGGGACAACCCGATTCGCTGGCCATGAGAATCTCGCTCGAGATAACCTGGCCGAAGAAGGCGAATAGGGTTGTTAGGTTGCGGCGCGAGGCCAGCCCGTCGACGCCGCGCATCATTCGCTGCGAGAGGAGCCGCGCGCTTGGCCGCCCCTCGTCGCTCATCTGGTAGACGCCGTCTGCGTAAGCGGGCGCAACCTTCCTCCTGAGGCGCGAGTTTGGCGTTCCCCAATCAGAGTTGGCCAGGTTGTTGTACCAGCCGTCGTAGCGCTGGAACTCGAACCTGAGGTGGCCGCTTTGCTTGTTGCTGGTGCTTGTTGTGGCTGAGGCCGGGGCGCCGCTGCTAGCACCGCCGCCGCCGCCAGGTGACTGCTGCGCGCCGGCCTCTGCTGCGCGCTTGGCCAACCTCGCGCCGGCCAGCGCTGCTGCCGGCCCCTCATCTTGGAGTCTCTCTTCCTGCTGCCTTGCGCTTGCTTGCTTATCGTTGGACTGGAGCTGTAGGTTGAGGAGCAACAGGATGTTGACGAGCGTTGCCGCTTTCATGATCCCGCCGCTCGCCGCTCAACTGGACCCGCTCGGCCTCTTTCTTCCGCAGGTCTCTCGACCGAGTCTCCCTCCAATCCGCCCTCCTCGACACTCGCTGCTCCTCTTCCGTCCGCTTCCCTCAGGTGCACTCCTCTCAAGATCCAAAGACCGCTCCACTTTTTCTCAAATCAGCTCGCACCTCTCAATCACTTGGCGCGCGACTAATCCGAGGTGCCCAAGAAATGACCACCCGCAAGAATGAGGAGAGGAGGCTGCCGCTGCCGCTGATCAAAATAAACATCATCCTGGCAAATGACTACCCTCTCCAGGCGGCTCCCCCTCTCTCGTGCGCCTGCTCGCCCGTCCACAAGCACGCCAGTCAGCCAGCCAGCCAGCCAGTCAGCCAGCCGAGCAGGCCGCCCGCCCGCTAGCTCTCGTGCTAATTTCCGACGCCAAATCAAACACGAGTCGGCGGCGCCAACGCGCGCGCGCGCACCTGACAGCGCAAGACAATGTGGAGCCAGCCAGCCATCGGGCTCGCGCACTCGGAATTTTCATGTTCAAGGCCAATGGGTAGAGAGCGGGCGACAGGGAGCTTGGTGAACTGCGCGTGGCTTCAAGTAGTGCAGCTCCAATGCAGAGCAGTGGCGGCTTGCGCTGAGCAGCGGAGGGCGCTGAGTGCTTTCAGGTGCCCGACACTGTGCACTGCCGCTCAGAGCCCTGCGCGGCTCGAGCCCCAGCGAGCGGGGCTGCCTGCCAGCCAGGTAGGCAGGCAGGCAGGCTGGCTGGCTCGCTCGCAGGCTCGAGTCAGCCGCCCGACCTTGAACATGAAAATTTCTATCCAGTCAGCCGGGTTCACACTTCAGTATGGGAAGTAAGCAGGCGGAATGAGCTGCCAGAGTCAAGTGGTCTCTGTCACTGCCTTTGCCCCTGCCTCTGCCGCTGCCTCCCCAAGCCCAAAACCAACCCTCTCGCTGCCTCGCCCACCTCCCCCCGCCGGCAGCCCTGTTAGTAGTTAGTTTGTTAGTTAGTTGGGCAGAATTAAAAGTAGCTGCGCTCTCTCGGCGGCAGCTGCCTGCAGGCTACCCGCAACCGCTCGGCTCCCAGCCAAACTCGGGAGGGCCCACACTCGGAGCCGATGAACCGCGCGGCCCGCTCGCGGCAGACAATGCCGCCGCCGCCGCCGCTGCTGCCATCGTTGCTGGCTGCCGCCTGTTGCCTCCGCGAAACGCGCTCGACGTCGGCCGCCACAACCGCTGGTTTCACCTGGCGACGTAGCGTCTGCCTCCAACCCTAGCCTGGAGTCTCAAGTCGCTCAACTCGCGACGAAACGAGCGCGCGCACTCTTGCTCGCCCGCTCGCTCACCTGCAGCCAGCCTGCGAGGCAACGATTGGGGAAAACAGGAAGCGCCGCTTATTAGTCAAAGAGTTTAGTTTGCTAGTTTACGAGAAGGAGCTTGAGTGGGAGCCTGAACACTAATGGCAACAGCATTGTATGAGGCGGCGATGGTGGCAGCGGCGGCTGTTGCGACGGTGCAGCAGCAGCAGCGGCAGCAGCATTAAGAGTAATGCAAGGAGTGCAAAAGCGATCACAAGCCGACGACTATAAACCTGTGACGCTCGCCCCCTCCATTACCGCTCGACCACTTTAGCCTGCCAGGCTGGTTTGATGGCAGCCGAGGCTGCCTGGCTTCAGTTGAACGCCGCCAGGTCCAACTTATCTTGGTCTCAATTAGGGCACAGATGAAGATCCTTCAGTGCTTGTGGGCGATGACTACGCCACCAGTTGGCTGCCACCGTACGCGTATAGCCGCCAGCCCTCTACTTTTTACCTATTTTTGCCTCCCACTACCACATCAGATTGCTATCTTTATGACGCGTCACTGCAGCACCAACTCGTGGTAATAATGATAAGGCAGAACTGTTGCAGGTGATCAAGATGAGCAGCGGTAAAATTTTCTAACCCTCATGCCTCTGGTTTGTTGGTTGCACGCGCACGGCATCCGCGATACCGGCTGAGGCGCGCGCTGCAACGTGTTCGCGCCTCCGCCACAGCTGCCCCGGAGCCAATACGTCAGCGCGCGCCCCGAGTCGATTATCTCTCGATGATATTCGCCCACCAAAATAACTTTTGCCACATTATCAGCCGGCTTACCCGCCATCATCGCGTCTAGATAAGCCGCTGAGTAGCTGTAGTTCCACTTGTTGTTCCCTAGTAGCGTCCAAAAAAACCCACAACGATCCAGCAGCTCGACGATGAATTAAATAAAGATGGACAAGAACGAGAGCTTGATTCAATCGTATCACCTTTACTAATTAGACTTATGTTGACCAATGTAAGTAGTTTCATGTCAAAGAGCACTAGTGGCACATTACCCAAACAATCACCTCAAAACTGCGCAAGCTATCCGCACGGATGCAACCAAATGGCAACACTACAAACCAACTTGGAGATGGATTATAACTTTGACTGAGTTTTGTAAAGACAGTAATATTCGCCCCTCTTATCGAGCAGCTCCTGGTGAGAGCCTTGCTCAACAACCATTCCATCTCTCAGCACAACAATCCTGTCTGCATTTTTGATGGTCGATAGACGATGAGCAATTATAACACTGGTCTTGCCAACGCGAGCCCTATCGAGAGCGTCCTGCACTGTATGCTCGCTTTTTGTGTCCAGCGCCGAGGTTGCCTCATCGAAGACGAGAATCGGCGCCTGTCTGACGAGAGCCCTAGCAATCGCAATTCTTTGTTTCTGGCCACCGCTAAGCTGAAGACTATTTGACTCGCTCAATTTAGTTTCATACCCATCAGGTAGTCCCATGATGAACTCGTGTATATTTGCAACCTGGGCAGCCCTAACAACCTCCTCAAAGCTCACATCCCTCGAGTTGTCGCCGTAACGAATATTATCGCCGATTGTGTAACTCAACAGAGTTGGCTCCTGACTAACCAAGGCGATTTGTTTCCTAACCCATTCAACAGGTAGCTTCTGCAAATCAATCCCATCGACCAGAATCTCGCCCTGTGAGTAGTCGTAGAAGCGCTCAAGCAACTGCACTATAGTCGACTTACCGCAGCCAGATCGCCCAACTAGGGCAATGGAATTACCTGCAGGAATTTCAACGCTGAACGACTTCAAGACACAAGCGTCTGGCCTGCTGGGATAATGAAAGCGAACGCTATTGAACTGAATGTTCCCAGCGCATTTGGACAAATTAGACCCGTCATCCGTTATTAATAGACCATTGGTGGTATCGTTTGGACCGCTTGCCTTGCGATTGATTCCAGTTGAATCGCCTGAAGGTAATGACTTGTATTCCATTGTTTCCCGGAAATCTGGAATTATTTCTCTATATGGAAAGTCTTTGCGGTCTGCAGCTAACAGGAAACGGGGCAGGTAGCGCTTTTTGTAGGGGGGCTGGGCTTCCATCTTGTTATTATAAATCAACTTGTACAAGTTTTGAGTTCCCCTACGCGCCTTCTCAAGGTCAGAGATGAAAATCAAACTCTTAGAGGCTTCGGTGAGCCCGTAGAGGATGATTTCAATAAGTTTGAAAATTACGTCGATGCTGATTTCGTCGGCTAGCAACATTCGGGCGGCAAAGTAGAAGGAGGAACCTTTGCTTATAGCTGTCATGGCATACTTTAGACTCTCAAGCGATAAACGAAGATGGTTCTCCAGACTCTTGGATCTTCTGTCCTTGTTGAGTAGTTGCTCACATCGATCTATGAAATAACCCTCCTGATGTAAACTGACCAGAGTCTTGATATTAGCCGAGGACTCAAGAACTATCTTGCCGATTTGCGCATCGAATCCTCTGTTTGCTACAGCTAACTTCCCAGCAAATCTCGCTTGCATCACCGTTGATATGAGCAAGATGGCGACAAACATGGCGCAGATTGAGCTGAATTTGAGGTTGAAATATATTGCGAAGATGAATGTTGAAACCAGAATGCTTATCGACTGAAATATGACTGCTGTTCTATTTCCTGTGATCGATTGCACATTACCCACATCAGATGCAAGTCGGGCACAAATTGAGCCAGGATTGTTACGCTTTTGATCAAACCACGTTAAATCGCGACTCAAAATTGCTTCGAATCCTCTCAATCTCAAGTTGATGCCGATCTTCTCGCCAGCAACTCCAAAAGAAACTACCTGCACGAAACTGACGAGGAAGGCAAACACCGCTAAGCCAGTATACAGGAGTCCGTGACTGTAGAGGCCTTGTCGAATCTCAGCAGGGTCGTCAGTCGAGAAGATAGTTGCAATGTCTCCAATTATCATAGCAGATATGGGGATGCAAAGGCCCATCAGGAGCGACGATAAGACGCCCACAATTGAGCATGAGACGTCCGGTTTGATGAACTTCAGCACGCTCATGATGGATAAGTTCGACACCCTCTTGCCCTTACAGTTGATCAAACCAATCGAGTCAGCATCCATAAAGCTCGCCTGGGCTTCTTCGTTGATAGTTCTGTTCTGTTCGCAGGTGTCGCTATCCTCCTCCTCATGCCGGTTGTAATAGTCATCATCAGTGAACTTGTCCGTGGGTCCTGCAGTGCAACTTCCACCATTATCAACGCCCTCATTGCCTCCATGACCTGCTGCCCCAAAACCTCCAGTTGCATACTTTCCTGTGCTATAGATGCTGAGTGACCTTGACTCGCGAGTGTACTGTGCTAGATGATCGGGACCGCAACAGCCAGTAGGCGCGGGTAAGCACGCTAAACTGGGGGCACAACCGATCTGAGATCCTCGGCGAGTCGGTGGAAGCAAATCGTGTCCCTGCCGCTGCTGGGTGTTGATTTGGTAGTATAGGCCACGACGCTGCAACAGCTCTTCGTGAGTACCAGTCTCAACTATAGTTCCCTTGTCAAAAACAATTATACTATCGGCGTTTCGAACAGTTGAAAGGCGATGCGCTACAATGAAGGTTGTTCGCCCGATTCGAGCTTGATCAAGTGCCTTCTGGACGATGGATTCGCTCTCAAGATCTAATGCCGATGTAGCCTCATCGAGTAACAAAATTTTTGGTTGACGTACCAGGGCTCTCGCGATCGCAATCCTCTGTTTCTGGCCTCCACTGAGCTGAACACCTCTCGTGCCAGCCCGAGTTTCGTAACCATTCGGGAGTCTAACGATAAAAGCATGGGCGTTCGCGCTCCTGGCAGCCTGCTCGATGTCGTAGTCTGAAACCGGCTGCCCAGGTCTGCCACCGAGCCTGATATTGTCTGCAATCGACATGTCAAACAGAACTGGCTCCTGGGTGACGACCCCGAATTGGCCGCGTAACCAAGCTAGATTCAGGTCTCTAAGATCATGGCCTCCTAGAGTGATCGAACCCTGATCGATTTCGTAAAATCTTTGCAACAAAGCGAGTGCGGTGCTCTTTCCACTTCCGCTTGGTCCAACTAACGCGATAGTCTGTCCCGATTTAACCTCCATCGACATATTCTTGATTGTTGAGCGATCAACTTGATCATCCTGGGACGAGCGGGTCGACTTATCGCAAAAGTCCTGATGTTCATCAGCTTTTTCGACTTGATCTTGAGATTCCGTATCTTGTTGATTGCTCGGATATGTGAAAAAAACGTTCTCAAACCTAACATTAGCTTCGAGGAGATTCGGCTTCAATCCCTCGTCTGAGGTCACGTCGATTTGTGACTGCCTTTCAATGACTGCAAACAGATTCGAGGCTGAGCCCCGTGCCATTTGTATTATTTCGATGAAGGGCATCATTCTATTCAAGAGAAAAACGCACCCAGCTGCGCTCCATAGAATGGTTATGATATGAGCCTCATCATAGTGTCCGTAGTGCTCTGGTTTGTAAAACTTTGTGCTATAGAGGAGGCAAATTGCAAAGCCTAGGTAACCTGACATCCAGGTGAATCCAAGATTAAGCCCCGCAAACATGTTTCGACGCAAACCAAACTTGTATGCGCCATCTAAGCCTTGCTTGAACCTTTCCAACTCTTTCCTCTGGCCGGAAAAGGACAATACCGTTCTGATTGAAGATATAACTTCATGGCAAACGTTGAAAGCCCTACTCAGAGCTGAGCTCTCTTTTATGGAGTACGAAGCTTGAAATTCTGCTATCGTGGTTGTGATAAATATGGTCAAGGGAACCAGAATCAAGCAAACAAGTGTTAGCTCCCAACCGTAATAAAACGAGCTTATCAACGAGGACATCCAAGCAAATAGGGCGTTCAAACATAAAGCGATCTTGTCGCCTATTCCGTCTTCGAATTTGCTCAAATCTGATGTTATCCGAATGGCGAAGTCTCCAGTTCTGTTTCGCTCGAACCAGGCCACTTCCTGGCGCAGTAACGACTTGAAGAAGAGCAACTTAACTCGCTTCGCCTGATTTGAGGCTGCAATGCTAAAAAAAAGTAGCGCCAGATACAATGCAATGAATCTTGTTGCGCCGAAAGAGATCACTATCATACATAGGTTATAGCAGTTGTTGATGAAAAGCTCTTGAGCATCATGGAAGGTCCCGTTGAAACTTTGTAGCTGCAGGTTGAGTGGTTGGCCGTCGGTTGAGTTCAATTGAGATGTCCGATATTGTGCGATTGGCGAATCGCCAACAGATGAGGTTTCATTGTCGATATGATCTGAGGCTATGGATGAGTTTTCATTAAATTGTGCCCTTCTAGCTACATAATCGTTCATCTCACGCATCATAAGCCCATAAACTATGTTCACTAAAGGAATATTCAAAGATGAATACAGGATGAATAAATTAGCTATACCTAATAAGATGAGATCCTCACCTGAGGCATATTTGAATAGTTGGAGGAAGGGTATAGGTGTTGTCATGATTCTCAATGATTTTCGAGGACTATGACAATGAGAGAACAGAGGTTAAATTTAAAGTTGTGGTCCGTCCGCATCAAGCGCTAGAGACAATCTGAGCTTATAACGCCTGGCTAACGCTTTTTTAATTCGCCTTCTTCTTCGTGCACACAAAACATGTCAGAAAACACGACAACAAATTTTCAAAAAATCAACCACCTTGTCACTTCCGCCAATGGAGACCTCGAGTTGACAACATCAATCCAATCTAGAGCCCAGTAAAGCTCAGCACACAAAACTGTGTTTGAAAGCATCCTTCCTAATTGAGATTTTAGTAGATATTCCCCATCAATCTGAGTGGCAATCAGTGACGTCCACTGCTAAGATCTCTGGGTAAATATTAGGAGTCAGCTGGAGGGTTCTTCCAACTCAGGTGACTGGCCGCATTGTTCCAAACACCTGCATTTGCAACCGTTGGCTGCACTTTAGTCTTCTTCTGCTTTTCTCTAGCGAGCCTCTCTTCCTCCTCCTTTTGAATTTCCGCCAAGGTTTTGATCGGGGCGGCCTTAGATTGCTGAGCCGCGTTCGCCCAGGTCATTTGGCGCTGGAGTTGCTGCTGTAACTGCTGCTGCTGCTGTTGGTTAGATTGGATTTGTTGTTGGAGCTGTCGCTGTCGTTCGCGCTCCTTTTCCTTCTCTTCCTCTTGCATCTTTTGCAGGGTCGCTAGAGATACTGGCTCCTGGTCAGGTTTCGACACCGTCGACCAAGCTGTCTTTCTTTGCTGCTCTTGCTGAACTTGTTGAGCTTGTGCAGCCTTTTTGGCACGTTCAATCTGCTGTTGCTGCTGTTGGATTGAATTGAGCTGAATCACTTGTTGTTGGTGCTTTTTTTCCTGCTGTTGCTGTTGCTGGAGTCTCTGTTGATTTTGCATCTGCTGCCTAAATTCTTCTTGCTGCTTGGCTAGCTGCTGTTGTTTTAGTTGACTCAGTTTGATGAGACGCTCGTTTTCAGCTTCTTGACGCTGCTGCTTTTCGCTTTCTTCCTTCTGCTTCCGTTGTCTCTTTTCCATCTCATTCATAATTCTTTGTTTCTCCTCTTCAGCTTTCATTCTTTGCTCCAACATAAACCTACTCTGCTTCTCAGCTTCCTCTTTTCTGCGTCTTTCAAGTTCAAAATCGAACCTCTGAAGGTACCGTAGTCGCTCTTGTTCTGAGGACACGAACGGCAAAAATGGAACCATTCGCGCCCGCTGCAAGAGTGTCCGATCCTGCTCCTGTAAACCACTAGGCATTGCCCTCGAAGCTACAAATTGGCGGACAAGAACCTCTTGCTGCTCTTGGGCATTTAGATTTGAGAAACCCTCTCTATTTTTGAGTTGGGCTAAGAGTTGGCGCAATTGAGTCTGCATTTCGTTCTGATCTAAAACATTACCCGGATGTCGCTGCTGGACAATAGATGGATCGTGTTGTCTTGTTGCTTCCAAGATTTGTCGAATACCAGCTTGCTGTTCCTGCGATATATTCTGGTTAAGAGAAGCAGCTGCGAGAGCTTGATGCACTTGTTGTTGTTGCTGCTGTTGCTGCTGCTGTTGTTGTTGCTGTTGCTGCATAATTGGTCCGTGAAGTAGAACATTCGGGTGGGTTAGACCAAAAGCGTTGGGCGGAATTGGACCTTGAGAGGGGTTTAAGCCGGCTGCCATCTCGAGATGCTTAGTAACAGCCTTAAATTGGAGAAGAGCTTGAGCAGTTATAGGATGTGGAGGGGGTACGTTGATTGGAATTGGCGCAAATGGTATGCGGTCCCACATTTTGATCACTTCGCCCAACGGAAAGAATAGCTCATCACAAGCCCGTCGAACTAGAAGTTCTTTCACGAAATAGCCAGCCTTATACCACTCGAACATCTCAGTGGCGCTGAATGGACCCTGAATAACGCCTTGAGTGTCCCTATAAAACCATTGTTGTGAGTCTTCGTGATTGAATGGTAGAAGGATGAATTTTTTCTGATTGTTGGAATCGAACCCGACGGTAGAATTCACAACAATATTTTCTGACCCTGGTTGTTGTTGCTGATGGCGATGTTGCTGCTGTGACTGTTGTTGCACTTGATTAGCTGGCCTAGTGTTGGTGTTACTTTGTAATAAGTTTGTTTGTGCGTCTTGTTGTTCCCTAGTGAGGTTCAGTTTATTTTGTGCAAAGTAAGAGGGTGATCCTGATGGATCTTGATCTTCCTCGGCTGTCCATTCTGCAACCATGATTTCTGCAGCCCGTTCTAGATGTGCAAAACCGTCCTCCTCACTGTTTGCGGGTTGAGCGGCACCAGAGGACCCAGAAGCAGGGGGCATGAAAGATTGCGGCTGATTTCGATCAGCTTGCTGCTGTTTTTTGAACATCTGCTGTATGTTGGCTGGTAACGACTGATTCGAGGATCGTTGGCACAGTACAGGGGACTCTGAGTTCCTCGAATTGTCAATTGATTTCTTATGTTCCTTATCTGATGTTGGTGGTGATGTACGGGTTTGTAGATCCAATTTGTGGCTACTCAATTGATTATTCATGGTATTCTGAAAGTTGGCTTCGCTAAATTGCTCTTGCAATTCTCGAGATTGGAGATCTTTTCGGCTCTCAGACGTCGTGGTTCTAGATTCGTTCGATGCTCGCATAGTTTCGGCTTCTTCTCGGTTCATTATGCTGGACTTGCGATCGACCAGTGACAACTTTTCAAGTTCGCTCAAATCGTTAGTGTTGTCCATGCCATTCAAATTTCTCGAGTCTGCAATATTATATGAGTTCGATATGTCACCCTTGTTTGACCGCCATTTCTGCTCGTCAGCTTCATTAATTGATTTGATGTCATAGATGGATCGATCTTGATGATTCTTTGCTTTCGCAGAATCATTACCATCGTCACGGGCAATTTCCCTGAAGGCACCGGAGGCATCAAAGCTGCCAACTTTGTCACCAGATAATGGGTCTCCAATGCTCCATTCGGGTAAGCTATCACGTCGATGTCTCGGCTGAACATCCTCATCATCCTCGCCTTGTCTTTCGTCAGCTGACGGTCGTCTTAATGTATCACGCTTTCCGCTATAACTTGAGGTGAGATTTTCTTGATTCTGTGGAGCACCTGCGCGCTGACTACGTTGATCTTCTGTCCTAACGTACCATGAAGAGGAGGTGTTGGAGCTACTGCTACTTCGCCAATCCTCCACCGTAACGCCGCGAGAAGACCGCCATGGTCTCTCTTCGCCCTGGACTTTTGGTGCTCTAGCATCTAGTCCACTACTTGACCATTCTCTAGAGCGCCAGTCACTACTCTGTATGGGTCGTCCGTTGACGTCTTTTCTGATAATCTTATCTTCCACACTATACTTGCTGGGCAGTCGATCGAAAACGCTGCGACGTTCGCCAGATGTCTCGCCCTCAATCGGATTTCCTCCCTTTATATCTACTGATTTTGACCCCAAGACCCCGGAATTGGATCTGTTTGGATCGAATCGCGCTCTTAACGAACTGGGTTGTCTAGGTTGGCCTGGTAACCCAAAACGTGAATCAAAACTACCGTTACCGCCAGTCCCATCCTCGACACCATCTTCATCGTGTGATTGAGATCTCATATACAAATTTGAGCCACGATTTACCAAATTACGAATCGCCGATGGCCCTCTAACATTCAATGAAGATAGCAACCCGCGCTGCTCTAAAGGTATACGGGACAGTGAGCCTGGAGGCCCGCGCGGACTCGATGATAAGACTCCGGCTGCAGTCGAAGCACTGGAGGCACCCCTATCTCCCATCTGTCTTGTATCACGGTCGTTCGACGCTGAAGCCATCGCTCCGAGCGGGCAGGCAGGTGTGCTGCCACTGATTGAGCTTGGGCCCAAGGCAGCGGCAGCAGCAGTAGAGGCCGCTAACTTGCCTGAAGATCTAAGTACTGCTTCAGAGTTCCAATTCCTGGTGCTCAGTTTAACCTCCTCCTCTGACATTTGTGTCATCGCCACCGGCATGCGAGCCTTCTCAACAAATAATTCGGTGAACTTTTTAATATCTTCAGGCGGCTCGATGTCTGGCTCAAATAGGGCAAGCATCTCCTCACGACCATATCTATATTCCGCGAGCTTGTATTTGCTAGCGCCATTGCTATTAATGTTATTTGAACTACTAAATAGAGACGATGGATTACCAGCACTATGGTTGGCAGATAGTGATGACGATGTTGAGGAGGATGAATTTGTATGGGTGATATTGGTTGTGGTGTTTGTTGTTGATGTTGTTGTTGTTGACGCTGCTGCTGCCGCCGCCGCCGCCGAAGGCGGTGCAGCGCCATCGGTCAGCGTCCTGATCCATTGAGGACCAAATTTCATAACAGTGCCGGACATTGTGTAGAATTCCTATTGTAGAGTCAATGATTTCCCACGACAAAGATCGGAAATTTGAGCTCGGGGGGGTGAAGGTGTGCAACAGTGGCGATTGCTTTCGGTCTTGTGATGTTTGGATTATAATGTTAATGATAGTAGCGACGGCAACGGTAGTGAATAATTTTATGGTTCAATAGAAATGGTTCGTTGAATTCGAATCCTGGTTGAGGTAGAATTTATGGTAAGAAATTATTTTTGGTTCTTGGTCCGATCAATAGGTGATCTTGGAAATTCAAATAGTATCCAATGCTATAAGCGCAGTCGGGTATAATAAAGGTGATGGTTGGAGAAGCTATGGTTTATAACGCCAATACCATCTGAAGTAATAGGATATTTATTTTCAAAATTTGTGAAATGATTCCGTAATCAAATTTGTTTAGTTTAACTCCCATAAATCTATCCCTCACTCTCTCTCTCCCTAGCTGTCTGTCGATATCTTTCTCTTTCTCTAGATTATCCAATCGCAATTTTAGGCTTAAAATCTCTTGCTCGGTCTGGTTTGTTGGATCATTCTCCTATCTCTCTTTCGCATTCTGTGTTTCTCCCTGTCTCTCTCTCTCTCTCTCTCTCTCTGTTCGCTCATAAGAACAAATACACACTCGCTCTCCGATGCAATAGCTGGCTGCTCTTTCTCTTTCTGTCTGTCTCTCTCTCTCCGTCGCTCTCTCGCAGGCAAACGATCTGCACTGCTACCACAGTCGTCGTGGTAGTCGCTACTGCCGTCGTCTATACGGCAAAATTCTACTGCTGCAGCCCTGCTGCATCCCTCGCACTGGCCGTTGTGCGCCGCTTTCGATGTTCCACATTTAGTTTGCTAGCCGACCGAAACGCGACTGGATGGCATAGCAGGGCACTATACATGGCGCTGATTTCAAGTGAAGCCTTTGCCCACCAACGACCTCGTGCGGCTGGATTCGCCATCTCTTCCAAACGACCCCAAATTGTACACTCAACGTTAATTTCACACACACTCCTGTGAATAATTTCGCAAAGATGCATGTTTGAGGAATACAATGCGAGTCAAGTAAACTCAGCCACCGGCTGGGTATGATGAGAGTAGACGAAGCAACAAGCTTGCCTATACTATTACAAATCTCTGAAACGGTCTGATAGAGGTGCTTTATATTAGTTTCTTCATATTGACAATCTTACCAATTTACAATTAATTTCCTAATGCTAGAGCTACCGATCGCCTTATCTGACACAACTTTCCGCCTCGCAGTCCTAGACATTATCATAAATGAGCTGCTTCCATTGCTGTACTATCAGTTCGTCTGCTTCAGTTGAATCATCATAAGTTGCAGGAGGCGGACCATCAACTTTGTCGTCCTTGAACCACAAACTTATGTAAGGGTACTTCATGGCTTCATCGACAGTCGTCCGATGCCTCGGATCCATCACGTGCATTTTAGATAAAAGATCCAGCGCGTTCAATGAATTGAGTTGCTCATATTGCTGTGAGTCTACGGGGAAATTATCGTCCGAACAACCTATCAGTAGGGATTCACTCACGATGTGGTCTTGAGGTAACAAAGTCTCTCACTGTTGATTGTTAGCGATCCGTGATCCCTTAGGTGGACTTAATCGCCCCCTAATCTTGTTTCGTCGATCTATATGATCTGTGCCACAGAGCACAACTCTTCGGCGAACTATTTTAACCATGATGCAGCCTACACTCCAGATGTCCAGATTAGGCCCCTAACGCATCACAACACAACTTCTAGCCTACGATAATGTCTGGTAACTACGTAAGGAGTCGTGCTGTGGTTATAACCTCAACTTCCACCCAACCCAAATTCTGAAGTCTTAAGCGTACAACGGTGATCCACAGCTATATCAGATGGTTCCCAACTATATCGCGATATATTATCCGAGCAGAGTGAAAATGTTTGATACCACATAACGTTTGGTACATAGGATATGATATTCTCTCGTGGTCCAATTTCTTATGTATTTTAGTTGTGAGTACACTGGGTCATAGATTGGCATAGATTTGCATCTATGAATTCCTTAATGAGGTATACATCCTGTAATTCGTCCAGATTCTTTTGTGGTGTGAATACGTCGAACAGTCTATTATATTTACATAATTCGCTGCTCGTATAAGTAAGAGCTCTCGATAGGCTCTCTTAGTGAGGGTTATATTCTGGAATGTGCAAGGTAATCTCTTGATTGCAACATCTCCGTCTTCAAGTGTATCACAAGTTGAACAACAAACACCTTGAGCACCAGCACCGAGGGCATGTAAGTCAGCATATCTGCGAGGCACCTTAAATCGAGGGTCACCAACCTCCACAATCTAGAATTATTTCGTAAAACAGGTGTTATTGTGGTTGAGGCTCGGTTGTAAACTATTCAGACGACTTGCTGAATCTGAGCAGCATCTGTGTTAGTTTGCGATACGATTGGTTCTTGAGTTCCATTACCTCCTTGTGCTCCATTTTTGCTTTCCCCTTAATGAATATTCAAGCTGGCTGAAAATGTAATTGATCAGTCTGATTGTCGTAGGTTGAGAGATTGCAGATAAAAGTGATTGTAAGACGTGGAAATCCAATATTCTGGCAGGTAGATATTGGAAAAGTAAAAAAGGTTGCTAGTGATTGTCGGCATTCCAATTTGTTCTGATATCCCAGATCTGGGCTTTATTTTATACGTTTTTAGTGGTGAATACAGAATATCCTAGAGGAGCTTTGTCATGTGTAAATTATTCACCCAAGCCTTTAATCGGAAACTCAGAACGCATGCATCTGGTCTGTTGTCTTTTGCATTGTAACTGTTCTTGGCTTCTCGGACTAGTTTCCACAAACACTAATTGGAAAATTTTCCTTATTTATTTTAGTCGTGAGCCCAGCACCGCCGTCAGCGGATCAATTGGGTACTCAAAACCAAAAATAAATAAAATGCGAAACTTAAACCCAAAAAAAAATACTAGTTTGCAGAAATCTGATCAATCAACTCAGAATGGGCCGTGAAAATCTCTGTTGCTGAGTTATTTATTTTCGTCGTGAATTCCGGGGATGGAGGAGGCAGAGCACACATGTCCATTGCAACCACTAGACAAGCGGTTCATCTCACTTGTTACAGTACCATTCGATATCAGTTATCTTTGTATACACCCCGAGCACTTTTTAGCAGACCCTAGCAATTATTTCTGTAGCAACACTGTTCACTTTCAATTATAACGACTTGCTTTGTTATGCCTCACTCAAGTAGAAACTGCTCCCAAAATTGCTCCGACCCCAATTGTCTTGTTGAAAGGTCCGAGCCCTGTTGTTAACTGAAAATGTGATCAGAATTCGACTATGACTAAGGTCACTTACGACGTGATGAAATCGCCTAGCTTTAAATATAACGAAAGGATGACAACAATTTCAGCTAAGTTAGCGGACGACCCGTCAGTGAAAGACTTTGAGACAGAAATTAACGCCATGCCTCGGATTCAGTCTCAACCTTTGAACCTCAAAATCTCGAATACCCAGCAGAAGATTTGCAAATCTGAGAACATAGAAACATCGTGGACGGTTACTAAGTCAAAGATATTAAACTTTGATTCCAATGAAGACTACAAGATGACCTCAAGACAGCGGGGTATATGCTTGATTATAAACAATGTCCAATTTGAACTAGACATGTTTCCACAGCGCAAAGGATCGGATATGGACGCCTATCGATTCAAAGAGATCTTCAAACAGCTTGGCTTCTCAGTTGAATCTAAAAGAAATCTGACAGCAGAGAAGATGAAGATCATATTCAAACAGGTGGCAGCTAAATGTTCGGCGAAACATGATGCTCTGGTGGTCATTCTACTATCTCATGGAACAGAAAGCGGAATATACGGAGTAGATGGCCTTGAAGTAGATTTAAATGATATCCTCACCTACTACGATAACAAGAAATGTAAACAATTGATGGGCAAGCCAAAAATTTTTATCGTCCAAGCTTGTCGTGGACGTTTAGCCGATTATGGTGTTAAGGACGAGCAGACCTTCTTCTCACAGCCCGAATCTCAGACACTCACTCAGCCTTCACAACTCACTCAAATGAATGCAGAATCACCAAAGATCTCCAGATGGAGCGAAATAGACAAGAACTACCACCCAACCCGAACAGATATAGTTCTATGTTTCTCTTGCCACACCGGGTTTGTTAGCACACGTAATGAAGAAGAGGGTTCTTGGCTTGGTGCATCACTTGCCACGCATCTGCAAAATGAGGCTCACAGGAGACACTTGATAGAAATATTCAATATGGTTAGTCGTGATGTGAGAAGACGCAAGTCGACTGATGGACATAAGCAAGTCCTGGAAATAACGTCCATAGGCTTTGACAGAAACTTATACTTTAACCCCGGACTCTGCGATGATAACTAGACTGTGAACATACACTGGTTAATGAGTATTAGGATTTAAAAACCTCCTTCTACACCTTCCTCGCTGGCATACTATAATTTGACTTCAATAAACAGTAGACAGTGATAACCACCCCCCCTAGTGCCTGTTATTTTAGTCCTGATCGCTCCGATTCTCACGTATTGTTGGACATCTATGTTCAAGTATTGGACTGTGAATCCGAGTCCGGTTGCTAAGTCTAACAGAGATCCCAGCTCACTGCCGAAGACAGAGCTTGTAGCATTTTGTCGGTGGACATGACTTCGCTAATGTTACAAGTTAGCGGGACAGCATCTCCAGGTTGATCAGCCAACATCACTGTTCACACTCATATATATGACCAACGCTTTGGTAGGAGAAATTCCTACGCCGCAAAATTGGTACATGACTAGTTAGTGTGTCATCTCACGAGATCAGGAAGAAATTTGCCGATCGTAGACATCGAAACTTTTTGGACCCACAGCGCCGCGTCGCACATGGGATTACCAAGCGAGTGTTTCCGAGAGCGAAATCAGATGATACGCTGAGCATGGGGCTGGCGTGATCACATTTGCCAACGGTATCAATTTTGTAGGTTGATTGCAAAAGGGGAACCATCTAGTTAGTAGTGGTCAATCAGAAGGTCTTACTTTCCCGCCTACAAACTAACCAACCAGGAACTTTAGCCAAAATGCATAATAACTGTCATCTTCGGATCTGTTCGCTCTAAGAAATATCACCTATTAGGAAATCTGGCCTGAGACAAAGTTCATGGCATCTGCTAATGGTGGCGATCGGTCGATATTCAACTCACTCAGTGTGCACGTCCATGACTTGACAATCCGGCTTACAAAATGAATTTTAATCAAGAGGATGAGAAGGGTGACACGAAGCCGGTCAAGCACGATCGAAGATCGCTAAAATCAATGGCTTTTTACGTCTCGCTCTATCTAACTGGAATAGCAACATTCCTAATTATGATTGCTGATCCTTTTACAATGAGTACCTATTTCTCGGACAACTCTCTTCTTCCCGGCTTGGTCAATAGAGAGTTTTCATTGGGCGTTGAAGCGGAGTACTACCTTAAAGACTTGGAAAAATTGAACCGTCCACTCGGAACTTCAGGCTCATCTCTAGCAGCTTCAAAATCGACAGTCACTTTCATAAAACATGAATTAGAGCAGTTCGGTTTAGAAGTTTACGAGCAGAACTTCCAATACAATAGCGAGATCCAACTGAACGGGACGAACATTTACTCATTCATCAGAGGTGAGCGGTCAACTAGCTCGGAATCTATCGTACTCTGCGTACCCTATTCAGTGACATCTAGCAAGAATACTCTACCTAGCGTAGGCCTTAGTTTGGCCCTAGCTAAATACTTTTCAACTAAGAGCTATTGGGCCAAAGATCTTATAATATTGTTTGTTGACCATGACCATTATGGGACATCCGCATTTCTGGACTCTTACTATGATATAAATTTCAGATCTGATTTCAAAAGACAAGTCGACAAGAAAGATGGATTCTATTACGACTCTCTCGAGAATAGAAGCGGGCCAATGCAAGCTGCCATAGTTCTAGAGCTTTATGGTCGACAAACAGCTAGGATAAATATTAAGATTCAAGGTGCCTACGGCCAACTACCGAATCTTGATCTATTCAATTTGATAATCGAATTATCAGCACGCGAATCTGTAACACCTTACTTTCATAACAAGTCCCTGCCATATGATTTGACACAGGAGGACCTGTATAGGCATCACCTTGAGACTGCAATATCTTTCATGACAACCCAAGCCACAATGAAATCTGATGGTTTACATGGACTCTTCCTAAGCTATGCAGTTCAAGCCTTGACACTCGAGGGTCCCGAGTTTGTCGAGCAGAAAGGTGGATCGCATATAATAGCAGCCTCACTTCTAAACGTTGGTAGGTTACTCGAGGGTGTTTTTAGAAGTCTCAACAACTTGACAGAGAGATTTAACCGATCTTATTACTTTTACATCATCCTCTCACTCAGACGATTCACCTCAATCGGATATTATATGATTGCCTTTGGTCTCGTGATCGCTCCCGTTCCAATCAAAGTTTACAACGAGATGTTGGGCCAAAGTTCAGATTTTAACCCGCGAAACTTTTTGCTCCTTGCATCCGCTTTGACGCTATCGCTCTTGTCTACCTTTAACATCTCAGCAGCCATGATTGCCTCAGTTGCAATAGTTCCGATACTAATCATTCTGTGAAATAAACAAACTAAACTAGTACAACCTATATTGTCAACTTCGCTGACGAAATCTGAATTCCTCCAACTTTCTCTCCCACATGGATGAATCAACATGTAGTCGCTTTGAGAACCAAACCTTATAAGACGGTCGGCAGCCACGCACCTTTGAATTTCAACTAACGCCCACGCAAATTGCCGTTTATGGTTAGTCGAGTTTGCGAGAGCAACTGGAATGCTTACACTCTCATCTGTAAACATCTGTAGGCTCACGCTTTGTTTGCTTCAGTTAGATTTGAGAGTTCGAGTATATGGCGACATAGAAGTGCCAAAAATTCAGCAAAATTGATCAAGAGAGCTTGTTCGCTTGAGGAATTAATTTTTCAAAGTTAAATGAGAGTGAGAGCCAATAGAATCACTCTCAGGCAACTTCCGAGTTGATCAACCTGATCAACATTGAGTCAATCAATCGAGTTGACTGCATCATTCTCTGAAGATCCACTCGAAAGGTAAACAAGGGAACAGCTGACCTTTCATCTCACTTTTATTGCAACTATGTTCTTCGGGGTTCGTTAGGAAAAGCGAACCTGTACATAGCGAATTCAAGTTAGTTAATACAGAAGAACAATTCTAAACTGTTGTTAACGAGGAGAGGCAAAATGTTGCGTCATCCAGTCAACAGTTTCATACAATTTATGCGCTTCCTTCCGATGCAACTTGTTGCAATTTTGGTGGCTTTAGTGTGCGTGGATATTGTTACAGTTGGTGAATCAGCCAACATTGCTATCAACAATCGGACAGTAGAGGATTGGCTTGTTGTAGATTTGGAAGGTTCGAACACTTACAAGCCATTATTTATCAAGAACCATTCCGTCGTGCCTCACGATGATGTTAGCAGCTGGCCGGTGAACACATACTATTGGCAAGCTCCTGAGGCTTATTACCAATGGAAAATCTACACTTATGGAGGCGATCTCAAGTTTCTCGTAAATCACATCGTAACTCGCGGTGATACATCCGGCAGATATTTAGATGAACCTGATCTAGTCCTCGAGGGTGGATCGAAAGAGCATCACATGAAAATTGGCTACAGGTTGCCAAAAGATGAGGAAATTCTCAAGGGTTACGATATAAATCAAACCATTAAAATGCCCCTCAGCGAACCCGGTTGGTCTTATCTGGTCGAACAGGAAGATGAGAAGGGGGTCAAGCACCTCAAGTTGGGTGATGTTCCCGTGAGCAGGGCTGACTTTTCACTTGTTTTAGCTGGTCTCGATAGATCACTAATCAGAGCAAAATACCACATGGACCAAGTTGAAGGCGACCTGTACGATGTCAACATGAACTTATTCAGAAACAAATCAAGAACTGTCGAGTGCGACAATGATTGTAGCGGAACACTACTAGATGATCTGGACGACATTGGCTTGTTGTTTGACGAAATTCGCCGGTTAGCTCCAAGCCTGAAAGATGGGCCCTGGAGGAGGTTGGCTTATCTGAATAATCGTGCCAACAACTTGACTGAGGCTTTAAGCCATTACCTTAGGCTCATTGCTCTTGGCAAAGAGCTGATAGAAAACTACGCGCTCAATTTTGATCAGGAGACGTTGGCCGATATTTTGGAGCTTAGAGCGAACAATCTCAATTCTAGGGCACCTGGCATTGCTTTAGAAGCTTATCACACTCGCCTTCTGGCCGAAAAGACCTTAGAAGAGCTGCTGAAAGGTTTATGGGACAGGATAAGGAAAACCATCCAGCTGCTGAACGAACATGGATTTGGGCCTAGTGGCGTTTCGCCAGGTCGCATTGAGCGCATTGTTCAGGAAAGTGAAATGATCTTGCGTGAGCTCCGAAATAGAAATTTGAAGCCGTATCTTGACGACGCTGATCGAGAGTTGCGAAAGGCAAAGCTTTTGCTCGACAAGATACGAACTCTCTTAATCGACCCGGAAAAGTCTGCTGAATTGCTGAAACGTTTGGAACAATTGAATAAGGTTTTGGTTGATTTTAGTCGCATAGTGCAGGACCAAGTTAGAAAACCGGTCGAGAAAGCTAATGAACTAGTACTTGAAGGGAAAAAGAAATATCAGGCTATTTTGGCGCTCTTGAAGGAGGCTGAGGATAGAGGGAAAGAGGGCCAGGGTTCACTGGATGAAGCAAGGAGGATGCTTGAAATAACTAAGAAATGTCTCGCAGATGAAGCCTCCTACTTGGACCATCTACCCCGACAACTCTCCGATTTGAATAGTAGTATCAACGAAATTGAGATAAAGCGGAGCATTTTAACCCAAGTCAATCCTGACTATCAAAAGAAGTATGTTGAAAAATGTCGTGAGCATGGCGATATCCTGCTAAAAAAGTCACGAGAGCTTGACGGGTTGTTCAATGCGACCAGGGATGTTGCCGATTATGCATTGCGGGCAGCTAATGTGTACAAGAATATTGCGGATGCCATTGATGGGGCTGAGAAGGCAGCTAAGAGAGCTTTCGATGCCGCAGAAAAGGCATACAAGGTTGCAGTTCCTGACTTTGATGAGTCCCTGGCCGATAAAGCGCGCGAATCGAAGAGGAAGTCGCTCGAGCTATTGGAAAAGGCCAAAAAGCTCCGCGATCAAGAAGTCCAGAGATTATCTCTCGAGCTTGCTAAAAGGAAGCAGATAATTGATCAGCTGTTCGAGGACATGAAAGTTTTAGCCAACGAGCTGGACCAGATCAATGCAGGCTTGAAGCAACTAGCCGACAAGAACTTACTCGAACAGTTACAAGAGTTGGATGCTTTCCTCAAACGACTCCTGGAGCGAATCGCTGAGATCCACAAACGGCTCCAACTTTTATCTGATCTCATTTACAACAGTATAATACCTCAGTTTGAAAGACTCTCGGCTGGATCACAATCATCGCTCGGCAACCTGAGCCAAGTTATAGATTTGGCGAGGAAAGATTTGGTGGCTGCCATCAAGTATTCGTCAAGCAGTAAAGTTTCACTGGACAAGATCTTGAAACTAGAGGCCAAACTCGACTTGGATTTAGACCTTTTGAGGCGGAAAATCCAGCTTGCCCATCAAGAGGCAACCTCCGTGCACGTTTCAATCATGCCAAGTGTAGAGTCGGGCATCTGCACGCGTTCATACTTCGTGCCCGCTATATTATCCGCTTCAGAGGGCGGGATATCAGTAGGAGGGTTCAATATAAAGCAATTGTCTCTCATTTGGACGTCGCACAATGACGAGTCTGAGTCTTTGCTCCTATTTGTTGGTTCAAAAACAAACGACGACTTTCTGGCGGTTGAGATGTACGAGCGACGTATTCGTCTAGTGTACAATTTGAACTCATACTCTAGCTCAGGCATCCAGGTTCTCACGCATCCCAAACTATTGGACTTGAACGACAAAGGGTTGTTGCTCGATGAAACATGGTACTTGATCACAGTATTCATGGAAAGTGATGACCAAATCAAACTGAGCGTCAAGCCTGTGCCAAAAGCTCACGAGCGAGACAATCAACAAGTTTCCCAACGTCTCATACCAAATGCTGCAGGTAGCTCTCGTTTGCTAGTTTCGCCCTACGGGGAGGCCGATATTAACTTTTACGTTGGCGGCTTGCCTCCAGTCAACGAGTTTTCTGCACCAGATCAGATTAAGTCGAGTAGATTGACCGGCTGCCTCTACGATCTGACACTCAATAATCAGCAAATTGGGCTGTGGAACTTCAAGAACAATCAAGGTTGCGAGGGTTGCATGGAGGGTCCAATGGAAGAGCGAGATCCAGCCACTTTCTCCTTTACCGGTCTACAGTCATATGCTATTGTGGCACAAAATAGGCACTACGATAGGACCAAATACATGGTCTCTATGAGCGTGAAGACGACAAACTCTGATTCAGTAATTTTTGTTAGTTTAAGTGAAACAACAACCCACTACCTGAGTATCTTCTTAACGAAAGGCAGAATTGCCTGCCTAGTTGGCAAGCTTGCACCCACTCAAGTAAATTATCTTGGCCTATCATCCTCCTCTCTATTAGACTACCCACTTAACGCCCAGCTCAATTTTGCTAACAATTATACTCGAAGCTCGCAACCCCTAGAGCATCTGATTGTTACCAGCAAAGAGTACAATAATGGCCAATGGTTCAAGATAACAGCTGAGAAGGATCAGACACGCCTTGTCTTAGCAGTGGAGGACGAATATAAGGAGAGTGTGATCGATGATAAGTTGCTCACTCTAGATATGGACCAAGTGTTCTTTGGTGGCGTTTGGCCCATGATAAAGCCAAAGAAATACGCAAATTCAAGTATGGAATTCAAGTCTTATTCCGGATGCTTGAAGGACATCTTAATTGAAACGACGCCTGTCGATTTGCTCAGACGCCAATCATATGGAATCGAGACAGGCTGTTCAACGGCTAGATCTAACAGTTTCAGCTCCTTCTTAAGGCCAACACGAATCATGTATCCTCTTCCGGCTGGAAGAAGATAGACTCTCACACAAAAGCTCCAACCTATGAGCCATAATTTATCGCTAGTCAAGTATATTATTCCAACTCGCACTCGCTAAACTACTGAATGGGACGATTAAAATCCAAGATAAAATTCAATCTTAACTCTCAGACCTGCAGGTATTCCTGTCTCTCCTATAATTCGATTTCAAATTCGAATTGCTCCTTGAAGTTTTGCAACCAATCCAGTTGCATCACCTGGCCGCTTTTTGATGCTGCAAGACAAGCATCGGCAACCTTGTGAGTTGCTGCAACTAACGTTGGCCGGTATGGTTCCAACAAGCGAGCGCTAATAGCGAACTGATTATCGTAAAGATCGCTGTCAGCTAGCTCGCTCATTGTCAAAAGGTCCCGTAGTTCATTTTGGTAGGCCGCATTGTACCTGCTCGCGAAGCTATAATTTATATTCGAATGGATGATACCGAGTTCGCCATACGATTTGACATTTAACGAACGTCGGCCATCAGTTTTTAGCATCCCATTTGAGCCATAAATTTCGCAACGTTGATCGTAACCATAATTGACCTTACGCGAATTGTCGATCATACCAATGGAGCCATCAGGAAACTTCATTGTTATGACAGCCAAGAAAAAATCGTCGATTTCTTGTAGCAATTCTCGATCCTTAACACTCAAGTCGGCCATCAAACTTGGCTCATTCTTAAAATATTCCTTCCAAGTTTTGCCCATCACCTGTATTGAAACAGGCAGCTGACGAGCCAACCACAGACACATGTCAATGTCATGGATCGCAGTGTCATGGAACAAACCTCCGCTTACTCTCACGTAACTCAATGGTGGCCTCTGACAGTCGCGAGCAGTTATCTTGATGAGCTGCAGTGAGCCCAGGCTGTCGCGCTCTCGGGTCCTCTTGTGTAAATGCTTGAAATCTGGATCATATCGTCGATTAAAACCGCACATGAGGAACACCTTGTTCTCCTTGGCAAGCTGGTACAATGGCACGATTTCGTCCGTTTTCAGAGTAAGAGGTTTTTCGCAAAGAACATTCTTACCTGCTTTCAGTGCAAGCTTTGTGTACTGTTCATGGAAGCAAGTAGGAGTCGCAATGATTATTGCCTTTACCTCTGGATCCTTGAGAGCCTCGTTATAGTTGTCCGAGGGCAAGGCTTTGATTCCTAGCTCATCGAAGAACATGGTCTTCGCGCAAGCGGCTAATCGCGAGCTATCCGAGTCGAAACAATATAGAGGTTTCGCTCTAGTCTCGCGTAACAGGTTTCGCAAATGAATTAGACCCATACGACCAAGTCCAATCAAAGCAACACCGATCCTACCATTCTTGCAGCCTGAAATCTGATTCGAAAAGTCGGTCTCCTCCTTGAATCTGACCCATTCCCAGTCGCTAGCTTCGCATACCAAATCGGGGGTTAACGTTACAGTGGCCATGTCTAATTGGGGCTCTCGCTCTTCTGATAGTACTAAGTTGACACTTGCTGAGCGAAATCCGTGAGTGAAATGATGGTCGATTGGTGGAGCGAAGGAATCAAGGGTGGTGTTTGGAAGCAAAACATAATGGAATATTACACCATTGCCATTCAGATCTGACAAAGTCTGGACGAAAGGCGCTCACAAAAGAATGGACATCAGAGGGACGTTACCGTAATGCCTGTGGGAATAGTGAGCGAAAGTCAAAATCACAATCGAAACTCTCTTTTCCCACATCCTCTGTCGCATTGTTAATCTCTAACTAAAGTTTAGATAACATCAGGAATAGCCCTTGTAGCGGACCTTCCTCAGATTTTGAGCGCTCGCTCATGCGATTGCGGATGCGGATCTTCGTCAACGTAAGGCAAAGTTGCTGTCGCAACACCAACCCAGAGAATTGCTAGAGCCAAGTTTAACTCACTGAGTTCTTATGGGAGCAAAAATTAGTTGGTTCAGTTAGATAGGATCGTGAACCAATACTATCTGGTCTGAGTGAAGCTGCGAGCTTTGAAATCACGGTGATGATTATTTATTGGGCAGTTCCACTAGCATACCATTACTAAACTCTGAACATTGGTGCTCCTCCCATGTAGGTGGCAAATTCAAGCTCTAGCCTTGTACTCCTCCATGTCTGGGTGACCGCCATAGGCCGGTGCTGGTGCTGGGTAGGAAGCTTTTGGTGCAGAGTAGGCTGGCTGCTGGTACTGCATCGGCGGGGGTGAGTACGGTTTTGGCGCGTACATTGGCTTGCTGTAAGTTTGTTTCGGGTAGTAGTTGTCATATTGAGTGTGATGAGCTGAGGATGGTGCTTGGTATTTTGGGTAAGCTGGTGCATGGTAAGCCGGTGCCTGTGCTTGGTACGACGGTTGTGGTTGGTGGTAGCCTTGTGCAGGTTGCTCGTAGCCGTCGTTATAAGTTGGACCATATGGATTCGAGCTAACGAGTAGGCCGCTAAGGGCGACAATTGCAACCACGAAAATCTGCAATTGGTCAGACTGTTAGTACAAACCTAACTATGGGACAGTCTCATCCTCAACTCTATTGATTCAACTGCGATGACTTACCCCTTGAGTTAGCATTTTTATTGGCTCTCCTCTTTGCTAGTCGATATTGAAATTTCAAAGAGACGAAATCAGAGACTCTCTTAACAAATGAATTCCCTCTTTTCTCGATGTTGGTCACTTTTATACTAACGGAATGCGGTGGAGTAATGGTCTCTCGAAAAGCTTGATTCGTACTCTCATTCAGTCCCACCCCCAACCAACTAAGCGTAAGGTGAGCCCCTTGAGTCAAATTCGCCCAGGTGATAGCGCTCAAGCTTGATGGAGTTAATTGTATTGTGCCCGCGCATTCGTATCTCTAGCTGATCATTAGCCGGCACGCTAGCAAGTTGTTAGTGAACACTCAGATTAGGCGCATTCAATGCTAAATGTCCAAAAGCAAGATGGCCTAGCTAGCCGGACTTTGTCCAATCTGACCAGCCCAACAGCTTTGAACTGCGGCAACTTGTTCAACTTCGTGCTCTCAGAGGGCTGAAAACGCGTCGCTAGTTTCCTAGAAGCACGTTAGTCTTTTACACAACATCGTATCCTCCCCGTTTCCCTCCCTCTTCTTTTGGCTCGCGTAGTAGCTGCTGGCTAGCCCCTAAACACAATCGATTGTTGCAATGCTCGATTTGATTGCCTAAAGAGTTACCAAAAGAGACTATCATGCATTCAAGCCATTGCATTGACTATTCTTTGCCGGCCATATTCATGTATGAGATGTCTTGTTGGACGAAGCACACGTCGTGAGGACGGAGTACGAAGAAATGTTGCGATCTAAAGCCATTCATTAAGCCTCCAAGAGTCATGAATCGCTCAAACTCATTACCAGTGGCCATATTCCAAACATGGCCTTGACTCAGTTCATATCGCTTCCCCCCGTTTACAGTCCATCACTGACTCAACCCGTTCTCCCTCGCTATCCGTTTTTCTCTCATATCTTATGAGTGCAATGTAACAATCTCTGACGACTCTCCCTCTCTTGCATGAGCGAACTTACTTTTGAGCTTAACAATGAGGGTCAAACATACTGACAGCTGCTAACTCCAGCAAGGTTCTAGACAGGCAAGAGATTTAGTCTATCAACTCAATTCTCGTCCAGCTAGCCCACCTGTTGGCAAATTTGGCGCTTTTGTTTCTTCAACACCAAGTGAAATGGACTGACTCTGAGATTGTTCAATCGCCAATGAGTATGAGAATTGAACTGACAGAGAGACCAAGAGCAGTTGTTGATAAGCAAGCGTCTTTTTACTTATCACCTCCTGATGGTCCGACTAACGGATTCAAATTACGGCTTATCTAACAAGGAAACCTTTGAGTCGCTGGAATGAGAACTGTTACTCGACAGGTTATCGTAGATTGACTTTATAAAAAGTCTGATCATAATATATACAGAAAGATGTCATGACTCATAGATATTCACATAAATGAAGGCTTGCAAATGCAGGAACTTGGTTAAATCATGCTCGATCTAATTGAGCGGTCATATCAACTGAAAAGGAACACCTTTAAAACACAAATCCTCTCGGTGCAATCAACGAATTGTACATCTGGTGATGGATTCATATTCCTTTGAAGTTCGCTCGAGCATGAGCTTTGTATACTCTCAGAAATTCATTGCTTTTTATTTATCGCAATGTCGTTTCATGTTGCTTTACTAATAAGGCTATCGACATGTATCGACGTTTGAATATCGTCTCAAGGGTGATTTATGCGTCAGATTTAGTCTCTCCGGTTAATCGTGTTATCTACAATTCTATAGTCAAATTGCTAGCAATTCGAAAGCGTTGAATGCAATTTCATAATCTGATTCCTATGGAAAATTTGACGGCGTAATAAAGTAAGACCTTTAGAATTATGAGCATAATAAATAGGTGCCAGATTCTGGCCACGAGCCAATTATCACCAAGATTGATCGCGCGGATTCTGTCAGGGGCGACATCATCACAGGATGTAATATTCACGCCGTAACTATTAGCATAGGATAGTTGGTTTGCTAAGTGCTGAAAGATGTCTGTTTTCGAATTAGAAGAAGCTGTCACGAGCGAGCTGGCTTGATCGTTCAACCCATTCGTATCTATACTTGTGTCGTTGCTTGCCTTGCTACTCTCCATCGAGTCAATCCAATATTGAGCCAGGGTTCTCAATTGCTCCGGTATTCCAACAAGTCGCACTGGCTCTCCTGTAATCTCTTGAGGATCGCATGGGCAAATACCAAATCCATATCTGGCCAAAGTAATGGCTTCACAGCCTAATCGATAGAACGAAGTCAAACTTATTAATTTCAGGGGCTCAGATAGTCTCTTGATTCTGATGGTAAAACCTGCCAGTATGACCCACGGTAGTTGAGATGCTTGAGAGACAAAAACAGCAGTTTGTACACTGTTCATCACTAAGGCGCCCAATATTAGTGCTTGCGTTTGTGCTATAAGTGAGCATAGAGTCATAATCAAACATATCGTTAACATACGCCATTGGAAATACGAACTAGGCTGGCCCGTTAGAGGATAGACGAGGGCCATTGTAAGGCAAGGCATGGTTAACTCTAGAGGCAAGTCAGCCATTGTTTTAGCCAGAATGTAGCTAGACATTGAATACCATCCATTGCGTGTTTCCTTGAGTAGAACCTGCATATTCAGCGGAAACGATAACGCATTCAGCGCTAGAACCGCGGCGGCAAATGCATACATTATGATGAAAAACATTGAAACATTTTCGATCGACATATGCAGCTCCTCCAACATGTACTCTATTCGTTTGCCCTCCACAAGTGAAGGCAATTGAGTGATATCTATTTCCGGCTCATAGTGTGGACACGCATTAGCTGCGCCCGTTGCTTTTCCATACACGTATCCCATCAATACTGGGATCATGAGATGGAACAGAACTCTCGAAGTCATCAAGAGAGGGTCTCTCCGAATAGTTAGTAATGTGCGATGCGTTAAAGTAGCGGTATGCGACCAAAATCTTCCTTTGTGGTTTGCCTCTCTTGTGTACAAGAGTTGCTCGCTCATGTACAGACTTCCGCTTGTCGAGCTTGCCCCATCACTATGACTAGTGTCGACACTTCGGCTACTCAGCCCGATTGAAACCCCGCTCTCGAGGCTGTAAGTTGATTTCTTTCTCTTTTTGATTCTGATGCATTTCTTATTGTCTGTATCCTCTGAGATCACGTTCCCATTCTGCTTCTCATTGTTATCGTATCGTGATTCTTTGGTGTGCTTTGTATACATCTGATCTGGAACAAATATGTTCGACAAGTCTCGGGGTTTGTTTTCGTGTTCGTAGTCTGGTGAATAACCATGATTGATCTTTGCGTTTGAGTATACGCTTTGGGGGTTGTATTGACCACCCAAATCTTGGGTGGGTGAATTGCTGCTGTTATGATAGTGGCTTGTATCGTAGAAAATCCTACGCTGGTAGTCGTTGAGAATTTTGATCGGCTCTACGCCATACTCTTCGGATGCAATTTCGATTAGAAATGAGGCAGGATCGACTGAGCCGGGTGATAGGCTTGTCGACTTTGTTCCATCGATAGGTTGGAGGCCGGTAACGCTTGTGATAGTGTCCAGTGACAATTCCGGTGGCCCCTCGTAGATGACACGACCCCCATTTGCTAGTATATAAACATGGTGAAACAAATTGAAAACCTTGGGCTGGGGCTGATGAATGGTAACTATAATTGCCATTGGTTTCATGAAGTCGTTGTTCGCTGACAATTCGACAAGATCCCGAAGCATAGATATCGTTTTGAAGCAAGTTAGCGAATCTAACCCCGAAGTGGGCTCATCTAGTACCAAAATATCTGGATTAGAGAGAAGTTCTTGCGCTATTGACACTCTTTTGTGCTGACCACCGGAAATCTTTTTGATTTTTGCTGATCTACAGCGTTTGAGACCGAGCAAATCAATTACCTACAGAAAGTGCCGAATGATGAAAAGTCAGCTACCAATGTTTAACAGGCTCAATTCTCATACTAGCAATCTATAGGTTGAGGCTGTCGAAATAATTACCCTCTCAATGTTTTTCACATGATCGAAGCCATACTCTGGATTCTTGATCTTAGATGCAAACCATAGGTTCTCCTCGACGGTAAGTAGCTCGAGTAGGTGATCTTGCCAGGCAATTACAGAGAAAGTTAGTAGGAGAAAGTTTAACATTTGTTCGACAAGAATTCGAGCATTGTTTACCTTTTTGAGGAATCGTGCACATTTTCAAATGCTTTCCGTTAGCTCCGATCAAATTGATATGACCTGTTACACCCTTTCGGAGTTTACCAGTCAAGCAATTAAGTAGTGTTGTCTTTCCAGCTCCTAAAGTTTGCTTGCCAATTGTTCGGTTAGTTAGGAATCAAGTTGAAAGCTGATAAGCAGAGCTAGGGCGCAAATTATCCTTAAAATCCATAGCTCGTGATTCGAAAGTTCACTCATACTATCAAACTCAAATAAACAAGTCTTTGTAAGTAGCCAATCAAAACAGCGACCTAATCCAGGGAGCGAAGAGGAGGGGGGACATTTGAGAGATTTGTGATCTTGCTTGGCAACAATGAAAGTATCATGGTCCTTGATAATTCTGGACCGGATCAGAATTCGTTCCTTCCGCTGGAAGTGAATTCAGTATCGAGGCGAGCTCTGACGTGATTTCATGTAAATTTCGACTGACTACAGGGTGCTTGAAGCACTCCGTAGTCTTGGATGCGCACGCAATTTTTGTGATATACGAACAAGAACAGAGCCGACCAAGTCTAACCATGAGCAAACTGAGTGTACCAAGGTTGAGCAACATGTTGTTTGGTATTGAATTGCACTCAAGGTATAATACTAGGGTTCCTTTGGTTGACTCTTATTCAATCCTTCCATTCTGGGTGCTCAGTAGTTTTTGTTTTTGCCAGCCAACAGCGAGATCGACTTGGCCAACTGAACACTAGAACCTTCTCTCGCTTCGTCCATGACACAGCTCTCCAATCTAAAGAGCTATCTTGGATGGCTGAGCCGTATGGCTCGAAATGAAAACGGTTATGTCTCTTGAATGTTGCTCGACCAACTAGATTCGTCCGTTCCCTTTCTAGTGACAAAATCGAGTCAAGGCTTCATCTTGAAGTAGAAAACGAGTTTTCTTGGTTTCGAGACAAGGAAATTATTCAAGGATACTTACCGCTCGGACCTAGAACGGCTGTCATTTGTCCAGATTTAATGGTACCGTTCAAATTGGCGAAAATCTCTATCGGATCAAGGGGAGATTTTTGTTTCGTGTTCAGATTTGTAGGTAGATGGCTATCAGCGTTGGCAGATGAATGCATTTGGTGCTGGTTATCGTTCATGCCGGCCGATGATGAGGCTGTTGATGTAGCTGATGAATGGTTATCTATTGTTTGGCCAGGCAAGAAATGCGAAAAAATGCGATCCAGGAAGTTAATTTTCTTGTACCATTTAGGCTCAATCCTGTAGCTCAGATTAGACCAAACTATCTCAAAATGTTCACTCCCCGTTGAGACCGATAACCTCGAACCACCAGTGCCTGGGTAGCCTGCGATGGACCCTTTCGCAGATCCGGAGAATAAAGGTAGCTTAATGGCCAACATCGGATGCTCGACCTTGATATCTCCGGCCGAGTGATTGAAGTAACTCTCATCCACTGGTATCTGCGAATCTGAGACTGAGGGCCCATCAACTTGTTGATCGGCCCCATCTATGTCGCCCAGCTCGCCCAGACTCTGTTCGCTGAACTCCTCCTGCAAGTACTCTTCATCTGATGCAACATTATGCTGCACGCTCTTATCATTAACTGGGCCATGTTTGACGACAACAATAGATATTGACGATAATGAAGGCGAAACTGATTGATTAACTTCGTTGGCGGCAGAAGTGTTCTCTTGTTGTGCCACTTGATCGGCGAGGTTTTGATCGTAATTGTTTGGAATTGACAATTTGACAACAGCCATGTTTTGCCCACTTTGGTTATGAGAATCTATAGTCTCGTTAGTCTCTGTAAGTGTATCTTGAATGTTCGATGTGGCGCCCCGGCTGTTCATGGTTCCGATATGACGTACGTCCAAAGTGGCACTAGTTTCTCCTCTCACACTCGACTCATACTTGCTAGAGCTCGTGATCGTTTGAGACCTTCTGTCGTTCAGAATCTTGCGGTTTCTTGCGGATCCATTCGCTTTGGTTTCCCTATTCGCCGGATTGGAACTGGCTAACTGATGTTGAGTTGCGCGCCCAAGACGAGCGCTGGCAAGCTCATCGGCGCCCACAGTTGCCTCGTCTCTCTCGGCTTCATTCAGAAGCTTGAACGACTTGAGCGAAACCATGTCCAACGGCTACTCGATGTGGTCGGCCCCTGGACACGCAAATTCAACAATACACTCGCCCTCCCTCTCGCTTGGCCCTTAACTTGGACTTGAAAACCAGTCTAAAAAGGGCTTACGCGTTTAAGCGCGTGCTAGTTTCTCTGTGCCTCTGCGCTGAGTTGCTTTTCCCTTTGGCCCTCTGGTTTGCCAGTCTCGCTGAATACCGCTGCTAGTCTAACAGTCTATTCGGCTACTTTGAAGCTCGTCCAATCTCTTGCTCATTATAATAGAACCAGATTTAAACTATTGACTGAACTCGAGTAGCAAGACCTCACTCTGTTATCGCGGTATCATTCGCTTCTCCAAATAAGCAAACCAGTCCCAAGCTGAACGCTCACAATGCTCGCCTGGACAAATAATGGGCCCTAACGCTGCGTTTTGGGTGCTGCCAACATATCGCCCAATTGAATCTTCAACAACAAACTATCGCCGCCTCTACAAACCAAACCTGAACACAACCAAACTTAGCCTAGACTGATAAATTTAAAACCCTATCGCTCCTTCTCTCTCTCCCTTTCTCGCTTCCTAGTTGGATCCACTTCACAATTGGCTGCGAAGTTGACAGACAAACAGTCAGAAGTGGCCAAAATCAACTTGAACATCAGCTTCAGATTAGAGCGCCATGTCGAACTTGAGGGGGGAGGATCGAAAATTTGAAGCGAACGAATCTCGGCGAACCTTTCCTCTCCTCCGTCATCATCACGACCAACGAATTCAAGAGCAGTGGACGGGGAGGCAGAGTTAGAGATAGAGAGGCGGGCAAGGAGGGAGGCAGCGGGATGAGGACCATGGCAGACGGTGGGCGGGCGGGCGGGCGGGGGGAGGGAAGGGAGAACAGGACCAGGCAGAGCTCAAGCTAACATAAGGACAGAGGAAAGCGGAGCTGGGCAATCGAATCTTGGTTGGAGTTTGTTTAGAATTGCAAACCCGATTGGCGAGCTCGCCCTCAATCGCACTCTTTCCACTCCCACCTCTCTCGAGCAAGCGCAACCGAGCAAGCGCGCACATGCCGGCAAACGCGCCACCGACCCATCCCCGCTACAGCTCACCCTGGACTTGCATCTGTGGGCAAACTGGCGAATAAACGGCATGTGTCGAACGAATCAAAATCAACGAATCCACTCTCACTACCAGCCCGGCTAACCCGTTTGCAGGGAAAGCGCTTGTTAGGAGAGGGGGAAAGAACAGCAACTCGTGATGTGCGTTGTAGCGAGTTGAAGGGCAAGGCGCGCGCGGCCAGCAAGCGCGCACTGAGCAGCTATTGGTCCAGCAGGCGAACCTCTTTTACCCCCATCTGAACCCTTGCGCGCGCTCACCCTGCAACTTGCTATCCAACTTTCCAGCTCAAAAGTTGTCTGCGATCGCTCACTGGCTGCGCGCTCACACAGAGCCCATCAATTGCAGTGCCAGAGGATCAAGCCGACCCAAAGGCGCGCTGGCTGGACATACGACGCGCGTTGACCCGACTCCTGCTCGCCAACGGCCAACCGCTCATCTGCTTGTGCGCGCGCGACGCCTGCTAGCCAAGCTCAAAGCGAGAGCCGCTGGCTCGCAAGTCATGCGTGCGAAAGTGAGAAGGAACGCGCGCGCACAAGGGCACGAAGCTGGAGGGGAAAACTTGACCTGAGTCGCACCTGTTCCCGTTGTACAAGTATTTTTACTCATCTCGCTATGGACGGTATATTGACTCTCGCTAACCGGCTCGCCAGCCACTCAGCTTAGGAACTGACGCTTGTTTCGACAAGAATAACAACTCTCGACGAGATGGCCACTCACTTTTGCATTCATGGCGAAGGCTCGTTTTCTATATCACAGTCGGTAGTATCCCTTCAGCTAAATGGAATTGGAACTCAAGGAAACCACTGCTGGCCAAAATTTGTACTTATCTCTGCGTACTTATTTGCTCACTGAGCAAAATTTCACCCAGAGAACTGCCAAATCGTCGATCCCGATCTTTCTAACTGGACCCAACACGTTCGAGAATGAACAAACTTAGAAGCTAGCTTAAAAAAGACACGCTGACCAATCTCTCCGCTGGGTAGTTAAATTTAAAGCAACTCTCTGTCAGTTTGTTGAACCATAATAAGCTTGCATTAAACCTATGCCGCTTGATCGGATTGTAATCGAGCCAATCCAACAAGTCTACAAAAGGTTATTGTTAAATTTGGTGTAGCCATGACCTTCGAGGTTGAGGCGTAAGTAGGATTATAATTGGACCGAAAAGTCAAGAAGAAGTTTGTTTAGTAAGACAACGCGATGAGAGGCCAACAGCAACTCGAAGTTTTACGTAAATCACTCTTCTCCCAACTGGATGGCTGATCTTAAGCAGCCTCGACCGCTCACTTGCTCGAGGGCTAATCTCGAGGACCTTGTTGAGCCACTGGTTAACTGCTCAGTCATTGCAAAGATTAACATGACAGTGATTCGGTCTGTCTTGAGTGCTGCAGTGTAACTTCTAGTCTTGAATTACCTTTTGTACTGTTAGAGCTTCGAGAAATTTAGACTCCAAGTGGGCTTGTGTTGCTGCAGTCTTACGTTATCGACTAGTTTGCATGTAGAGCCACTGATCGGATATGATAGGTAGTTATGACGGAATAGCAACGTTGTGCAACGGCTGTCCAAGGTTCACTGCTCGAGACAACTTTCTTTAGGCCGTAAAATAAGGGCCGATTACGTGGCTCTCGCTAGAAAGGAGTTTATTGACTTTCACGTATAGTTCAGCGCCACAGATCATTGATTAAAGTTCATATGCAAATGAACTTGAAAAGCCTTCTCAATGCCAGGGCAGAGAAGCGATATTAGCTCTTGAGAGTGACCACCGGCACCATCATATGAGCAATCAGCTATGCTTATCAGTCATACACTAGACTCCCGCAGATGAGTCAATATTTCAGTTGCACAACTCAAACTATTTTGCGAGCCGTGGCATCTGATTACCCTGAAAGTTTAACAAGAATCTTGAGTGTCTTAAAAAACTAGCTCGTTGTTGAAGTGGATTCCTGTTTGTTAGAGAGTTGTAAAGCTTGATGCAGAAACAATGGCTTTATTTACTAACTGGTCGAGTGCCAACCAGTCCCCTGGCTACCTTAAGCGCGAAGCTCGAGATACAGGAAGTGATAAGTATGGTTTGGCATTGATCGCTGTTGAGAGCAGCTAACTTAATGCTGGAGCAGCACCCGTGATTTCAAACGGCCTGGAGCAGCCTAGTGGTGCTTCATTTAAGTAACCAAGAGTAAACTCTCATTTCAAAACATGTGGTCTATGTAGCTAACAATTCAGCAAACAAGAGTTTCAACCGGATCCAACTGGTGACTGGCAACGAGGTGTGAGGGTATAATAGACTAACAAAGCTAGCGTCCTGACGTTATACGCAAAGACTTGGCTAGTAGCGTGCTTGTGTGTTGATTGCGAGGGAGATAGATAGATGCTGAAGCAATTAGATCAAGATTGGTTGGGCTACAAACACGGCGAATATTGTTGATTAGGCAGGTTCTGAACAAACCAGGACGAATTTTTGTTGGATCATGATGATCATTTTCCATGGTTTTGTTGATGCGGCAATGAAAATGCAATTGTTATCTGCTCACCGAACAGTTGATTAGCTTTTATTGGATAAACCGGGCAGAGGTATAAAAATTCAATGGCATCGCTGGATTGACAGTCTGCTTGCCTAGTCGATAATCTGATTCCTCTTCTCGAGCTCATTGACGTTAGCTCAAAAATGAGCTAACGTCAATGCTTGTTCGATGCTATTGGTGGTGGAATACATACCTCTCTACCATAGTAGCTCACTCATTGATTGAGATGGTCGTCACATCACAGGCTCTATACTTGCTACAGATCCCAACATCACATGTGGCGCTCCTCCGACGTGATCGGACAATAACCAAAGGTAACGGCTCATATGTAACTCCTTCGTTCTAACAAGACCATCTTGTTATCTTACATCTGTACATGTCGGCCTCATGATTGCCCAGTCATCTAATTATCCAAAAGCGAGAATCTCACCACTTAGCCAGTAGGTTAAATACGCTAGAGAGGTTTCTAATGTTCACCTGATTTATATCTCTAAGGTCATGGCGAAATTCTGCAAGTAGCCTCCAGGAGGTTTCGATTAAGTAAGCTCTAGTAGAAGTTTTGATTCAGGACCACCACAAGATAGTGGATCTAGCCGCGATGGTCAGACCATCAACTTACAAATTTTTGATAGAGCGATCGCGTACTGCTAGACTAGTAGAGAAAGCTTCGCTAATTAACTTACCGCAAGAGATTGAGCATCTTGCCCACAGTTCAGTCGCCACGCAGCGAATCACGACTGTCCGATAAGATCTCGCAAGCTATCATCATCTATCATTTGAACTAGCCCCGGTTGATACATGAGCTTTAGCCGCGTTTGTAGAAGATGACACTCGCGCCGTCGACCCCTGTTAACTATGAACGATCGATGAGATACCGTTCCGTTCATTAAACTAGTCTGGTTATGGTTATTTCCTACGGTTGCTGTTGCTGGAACAACTTTTCAATCTGACACTAGCTGGTGTTTGTTTTGGTTGTTGTTGGCCAATTCGAGCAGGATATTTGAACCGAACAAATCGAAACAAAAAGCAGATCTCAGTAAAAGATGATATTGAATTGACAATTTGGAGGCATCTGACTTCGGCACTTTCAGATATATCGAAGTAAAGTCGTTGCCTTCATTGTCTAGCCGAATACTGTCAAGCGGAGGAGTGTCCGGGGTAGATTGGCTAGCTCTTGCCCAAACCTAACTAACTGAACGTTGTAACTCACAGATGCAAAAACTCCGGATCCACTGGCTTATTTGAAACCGAAGGCTCAATCAGTAAGCTACGCACTTCAATCTGCGTATCTAGAGTGTTTGTCTGATCAAATTCATCAGCCAAGCGATAAGGAGAACGAGCGTAGTCAGAGTGAGAGAAGTCATAACATCATAACCTCGAACGTAAACTAACACGATTTTATTGGTAACGCTACACGCTCTAATCCGCAATCTCTCTTTAGAATGTTTTCGGCAGTATAAAGCTTCTAGAGACCACTTCGATATATATATATATGTATGGATATATATCGAGAGGGACATAGAGCAAGAGACTGAGATTCCGTCCTTTTCGCTTTCAAGCAACAATCTTTGAATAACCTTAGCCACATTATAATGGTCTGATAAAGTGATATGACATATTGATTTATCATTGAACATCTCAGTGCAAACTTATGGATAATTGATCAGTGCAACAGGTCTGTGAAACTCAAACATGACGAACTTCAACGAAGGCGCTCAAAATTACTTCCAAGCGAATTATTCTTACAGTAAACCCATCCAATATGATCCAGATGCAGTCCAATGCAATAACTTATCTTCAGTTGATAGAGGGTCATATGTTGACATAGATAAACTAACTCAAAAGAATGAGAGCGAGAGTGCAGAGCATTTAGTTCAAAGCTACGAGAGAGATGGCCGATGGAAACCGCACTTAAGTTGGAGCTTCCTGAGCTGGAGTTTGCAGCAAAGGATGGAAGAGCAGGCCGCACAGAGGGAGCTAGCTTGGCAAAGAATTGCGGATAAGTTAGGCCCACTCCTGACCACCGAGGCAGGTTACGCTTTCGGTGGACCGAGAGATTATGGTTCCGAATTAAGCGATGAGCGTAGATATGAGCGTGTTCCATTTGTATCGAATCACTCGCCCACAGATCCTAGCAATCGAAGACTTGGCATGCATAAGCATACAATTAATCAATGTCAACCTTTGATGAAGGATCGAGCGAACAAAGGAAACAGGTTTACGCTGAACGGTGGCTGCGATTATGATCATAGACACCAGCATCTTAGAGCTTCATCTGTCGGAAGTGAGTCACGTACAGCTGATCATGCCGCAGATGCTTTTAATTTAAGGCAATGCTCAATTAGCGATTATGGAGGCTTAAGCTCAAGCAAGTATTCGTCTGAAAACTGTCAAGTTTCTAAATTGAGTCTAAATGATGGAATCGCAATCGATGGACACAAAGAGGAGGTGAGAAGTCCAGCTAAACGAGAGAACGATCACACATGCACGAGTGCAACTTGCAATTTTAACAGTGAACAAGGTTGGAACAGCTATAGTTTTTTAGATGATAAAGATAATCAAGTCGGAAGGAACTTGAAAAGGCACAACAGAAAATATGAAGAGGAAGCAAAATATTATCAATACCATAGGAAAGCTAGAAAGCGTTGTCTAACAGTTTCCGGGTTATTAGTTTCATCGATGGCCCTTTTAATTATAATCGTAACTCTCATGGCTTTAGGAGTGTTGCACCGCTAGTTATACCTTAGTAAAACTCAGTTCGAGTCGAGCGAAATATGGTCGCGCTCGCATAGTTAAAAAGCTACTAATAAAGCAAAATTTCCGACCTATCGATATACAATCCAAGAATTGAGGCCTTAAGCTACGAATGAGAGCTGAGCTCAGGCTTTCGTTTCCTGTTTAGGTCTTCACAAGCTTTGCACGAAATCAGAATCGGGGACCTGGTCCTATTGCAGGTAGGCCCGCGGGCGGATGATCGTCGTTCAACATTATGCATACAGTTTACCTAATAATTATTCGATAGTGTTTATTCTTTGTTTACCTTTTTGAATTCTCGCGCGCAGGCCAAGAGTTTGTGTGCGAACAGGTCTATGTAATGGTTGAATTCATGCAAATTGCATCTCGGACCAATAACATCAACTTGTCATTTCTCCATCCTCCGTCTAGGGGACATGCCTAGTTCGCCTATTATCCTCGATTTGTATACTACACAGTCATCAACCTCCGTGCCCACATCGAGCAGTGCAATTCCCGTCTCCTAGGTTCGTCGTCCAAGCGAGGTTTATTGGCCTTCAATCAGAACTAGCTTCAATGCTAGCAAACAAGGTAAAGAAGGATGGAAAAGTTCAAGGCATACCAGCAACAAATGGAGAAAGCTCTGAGAGCTTTCGAGTACACAACAGAATGGGCAGACTTGGTCAATGCTCTTGGCAAAGTGAACAAAGTTCTCTTAAACTACTCACAATTTTCCAAAATACCATGTGATGCAATTCTAGGACGTCGACTGGCACAATGTCTTCATCCTGGCTTGCCAAACGGAGTGCAATTAAAAGCACTAGAAACCTATGATCTTCTATTCAAAGCTATCGGTAGCGAAAATTTGATGCAAGAGCTGAGCAAGTTTTCGAACGGACTGTTTCCATTACTAAGCCATGCAGATTTAAATGTTAAGCCCGCCTTGTTGGAACTATATGAAGTTCATTTCCTACCTCTAAACGAGCGTCTTAGGCCAGCCTTAGATGGCTTCTTGATAGCCACACTTCACGGTTTGGAAGAGAACACAGATTTTTACCAAAGAACCGATGACCTACTCATGAAGGTCTGCGCTGGAGTTGGGCCTGAGTTTTTTTACGGATCTCTCTGGCGCTGTATCCTGATAGATCCCTCAGTCCGATTGTATGGGATGAATTTTCTAATATCACACTTCAACAAGAAAAGACCCTTAGAGAATCAACTGCATATATTGGGAAACTCACTAGAGGCTCTAATAGAGGCCATATGCGTATCTCTGTTAGACATAAGGAACGTTCTCGTACAACGGGCAGCTCTAGACCTACTGCTTTGTTGCTTCCCTCTACATAATCAGCAGATTATGCAGCACGAGATGATCAAGCTCGCCACAGGTGCCGTTACAGTTCTATTAAGAAGGGATACATCTCTGAGCCGGCGTCTTCTCGCTTGGATATTCAACCTTGACTCTAGTGCTGGAAAAAAGACCTCTAATCTAGCCATATACGGGACAGGTAGTACCTCAAATCAACCAAGTGCACTGTCGGTCTCAAGTGAGCCCAGGAAGTCACGCGAACAGCGTGAAAAAGAGCGTAAAGTTTCCTACTTCAACGAGTACGCGAAGCCGTTGTTATTGAAAGCTTTCAATAACTGTTTATCGGTGAGTAAAGATCTCAAACTCCCCCTAATAAGGGAACACGGTCTCTAACAAGCCATAATCTATGCCCAGGATCCCTCGAAAGTTATCGATATACCAAATTGTTGGTCTAGTCTTGGTGATTTCTGGCACTATCGTTTGCTAATATGCCTTATAGATCACTCAGAGTTGTGTGAACTGATAATAGACGAACTTTGCCTTGAAATTCTGCGGTATGTTTATCCCCAAATGTTCTGATAATGAGTGCCGGTAACAATTTGATTAATTTTCGAAAATTTCAAACTAACAGGGCACTCTGCATTGATTTCCGCCGGGAGGAAAACCAGCGTCCAGAGTTCATTAGAACAATTAGGTTGCTATTGACTAGCATGAATATCTCTTACTTATGGGGTAGAGTATATATCTTACTAGCTGGAGTGTGCGAAGCGCGTCTACGGACTTCAGGATCAGCCGACAACACTCTAGGAAGTTCTGATAACAAAGCTTCTATGAACAAATTTCATGTTGAAGCTGTCGGTAGTGGCCCCACAAACATTCTTGAGCTCAGTGCGGCATTCAACTTCATGCTTGAGTGCTTCCCTATAGAGAACTATGTTGAAATGGCAAAGGATTTTCTGCCCAAAATATTAATCAACTTGTTGAATTTGATGATAGATTTTTGTGATATTCTTAGAGTAGACGAATATTTGTCCCTCACCGAAGTCGTCGCTAACATCTTCGACGGAGTTAGCTTATTGCACCGTGATAGTTCTTTGTTGAAACGCGCTGAAATAGCTCGTAGCAGTTTGAATCAAGTGCCAACGCCATTAAGGAGCAATCAAATATCTTTAGTGAATGAGGATGAAGAGTATCTAACGGAGGAGACACAAGAGCCCTCTAATGAGAGCTCCAATAATGCGACCGACGAGGGGGACAAGTCTTGTAGTGAGCATAATACCTCTCACACGAATCAATTAGAACTCGACGTCAAAGGGAGTTCTCCAACTCTGAACGTCCTTATAGAGAAGTTCCAATACTTATTCCACAATTTTGTGACTCGGCGTCTTTTAAAAACAGTTGATCTTGAATCAGTATACGCAAGCTATGCAAAAGTTTTAGAACAGAAATACTTGGGAAGCAGTCAAGATAAAGCCGATAATCAATTGGTAGAATTCGAACCCAGTCTTGTTGTTGTATACGAATCCTTCTGCAAGGTTATGCTGCTTATATCAGCCATTCCCTCAGTCGAAGAAAATCTTGAGGAAGATATCGATTTGGACGACAACGCTTCCCAATTTAAACTCAATCTTCGTCAACAAAAGTCACCTGAATCATTGGATGACGAATCAAGACCGAAAGTTGCTGTCGATTTGAATTCGATGGTGGGTCGTCCAGAGAAGACAGATCAGGCTATCGCCAGCATTGATACCTCGACCGAAAAGACCCACTACCTATCATGCAGGCCCTATATACAAGATCTAATGTTACTTTCCTATAAGGTATCGAACATCAAGATCAATTACGCTTCCATGAATCTCATGCTCAACATGCTGAGCTCTTCTCAGTTGGCCTTAGTCACAGAATTTGCACTAACAAATCAGCTTGTGGGTTCGGTTGTGCCATCGTTTTCCGAAGAGTTGAATGCCTCAGTCGTTGGTGATACATCGCTCATGTATGAGGGTAAGCTTGAGACTGGCTCACCCAAGGACAGCGCAAAGCGTCTCTTGCTACGAGATGATGAGTTTTATTTCATAGTCAAGGAGACTTGTTGGTTTTCCTTGGCCATGAAAATTCTTTGGCAATATCTATCTACTGAGCCGATGATGTGGATAGGGACGGTGGATCTAATTCAGAACATGCATAACCTAACTCACCAAACGTTAGTCTGTGAAGACATTATCTGTGCTAGTCTTAATAGTAGTGACGAGCAAGTTGCCTATGATGCCAGAAGAAGATTCATTCTACTATTTTCCCTCATGAAAAGCGATAGATCGGAGCTCAATCTGAGGCAACGCGAGTTTGAGAGGCCTTTGTTTTTCATGTTAGATAGCCTAACCAACAAAATGGACCCTTTCAACTGTATAGCTAAGGATTGGCTTACCCAAGTCTATAAGTTCAGAACCACGGCGAGAGTATTGGAACCTATACTTAAGATTTTATTGCATCCAGATACGGCACGCACTCCAATAATATTTACCAAGATCAGTATATCGAGCATACACCATACGCACATGCACCTATATTCGCAGGTCTATGATTCCCAAAGAATCCTCTACGCACTCAACACATTATGGAACGTCTTGACCACAGATCCACACCAGGGCCTGATACGCATGGCCAACTCAACGATAAAGGGATGTCACGAACTCCATATCCTGTATGTCAGGCATTGTAATGCCATGATGGGCAGCAATTTCCATGACGAGGTCTCAGTTGATAATCGAACCCAGGTGCCGTCATTTCTTGAACTCACCATCATCACCTGTTTGAACTTCCTATCCAGTCACTATATGCAACTTCCTGGTGTGAAGCTATCAACTGCAGATTTGCATGGCAATCAAAAAGTTCGCATGCTGGCATCTGAAATCCTCAGAACCATCTTCAGTAATCTGTTCGATGCCATAAGAGGTTGTCCAACTCATCCCATTCATGACATGCTGAATCGATGTAAGGCACAAGAAATAGTCCTGCTACATGTTGCTACATCAGTTCAATGTGCACAGCGTCATGAACATAGTCAGCAACCCTCATCGAGCGATCTATTGATACACTTCAACGAAACCAACCACGATAACTCAGACGACTTCCAAAGAACTCTGTTACGTTTATTAGAAGAGTTGATGATATTAGAGTATAGAGTTGCTCCTCCAAATGTCATCAGCGAGACAGAAAACCACTCTCGCTCTGCTAGAACTCGTGACATACCAGATATATCCTCCAACTCACTCAAGTATTTCTATAATATACTGATCTCATCACAGAGGTTATTTCTATCAGCTGTCAAGGCTGCGTTACAAAACATACAGCGATCAGATCTCCATGTCAACTGGTTATCTATGATTGAAACTACCATCCCAATATCAGGCAGGTCACTAACACGTTGGATTGGTTGTGTCATATCTCGCTTATGCGATAACTTGGAGTTGATCTCAAATTGCATCCTGGATGGTTGCGAACCTACTAGCATCAACTTGTCGATGACACCGAAGTATCTATCTGTACTTATGAACAGTCTCTCGCACTTGGCCCACTATTGTCTACTCGACAATGGTCACTCTGGGCATCAAGTTTGCGGTCTCTCGCAGCGCTCTGAGTCGTTGTCGACGCTTCTTCCATCCTCCACGAATACCCTATCGTATAGTGGCCAAAATTCTGGAAGTACAACAACGCTAACAAGTGCAGGAACGAGTGGACCCAGTAGTCTTGGTCCGGTGAGCCACGTTATGTCCAACATCCTTCACGTATTCTCGAATGACCAGAGCTCAGATGGTGGCATCGGCTCACAGACAAGCTCGTCTCTATGTCAGAACGATCCAGTATTAGTGGCGAGAAAAGAGGTGCTGAACAAACTTTCGCACATCATATTCGCATTGATTCAGGTGTGGAAGGCCATGGGAGTCAAAGGGAGCTCGTGGATCATTCTTGGCGCGCCAGCCGACGTGAAAAAGCAAATCCTTTCGCTTCTCTCGCCTATATCGCTGCGCCATGGCGTTCAGTTCATGAACGCAGTCTCGTTCGTTTGGCACG